>Ga0137358_10002299_pt1 | contig 10796 bp, 11 predicted proteins | sample Mad1_20_16metaG_FD_105551 | JGI IMG/M metagenome (GOLD analysis project Ga0137358, IMG submission 105551) | Vadose zone soil microbial communities from Angelo Coast Range Reserve, California, USA - Mad1_20_16 metaG | ecosystem: Environmental > Terrestrial > Soil > Vadose zone | place: USA... | reverse complement strand
TACCAGTTGCTAGCTAACGAGTTCAACAACATGAAAGCATTGGGCGATAAATTAGTTCAGGCACGCAAGTCTATGAGCTACTTAACGACGATCCCTTATCATAAAATTCTGACCTGGGCACGTTCTTTAGCATCGATGGCTGCAAGCGGCCAGTTTGTGAATGACGGGAACTGTCAATAACGGCGCACTACTTCTCGTTGCGTGGTACCGAGACGCTGACTCACAAACTCCTATCCTCAGCAGCAAGCCAAACCGCCGCGCGCAATTTTCGAGATTTGACGCCGACAGCGCCGCTAGTTAGGTCGACCCAGCCATGCATATTGTCACGCAACCGAAACGTTTTGATAGTTTCCCCCGACACGGACTACGGCTCCCCGGCTGTAGCTGAATTTCAGAGACCGATGCTTGCTGATAGGAACTGACACTGTCCCGCCAATGCGTGAGTTTCCTTGAAGGGAGTTGACCGACTCGACCCCGTTCACGCTCCGACGTCCGCCGTACCAGTAATTCCCGTCTATGGAAGCCCACAGTCGCCGCCCGAAATCGTAGCTGAGATGCATTTCTATTGAACCCATTGGCGACTGGAAAAGCGTGTTGGTGCCGGGAGATAACTCGTTATGTGAAACAAACTCGGAGTTCTCCGTGAAGAACCAGGCTCCTCCATACGCGTCAAAGATCCGGTTGCCCCAGCGTCGAGAGAGACCCACTCCGGTTTAAAAGCCCAGCGATTCGTTCCCGGAGTCACCAGTTTGGTCGCGTCGTACTGTCCCGTAGGCGCAACTATCTTTAGACTCGCTCCTAAAATCATTTTCTGTCGCCACAACAAAAAGTCCTGTAACGACATTGCCGGCCCACCCTTAATATTTACGGCAAGGCGAAACACCGAATCCATTAGACCGGAGCGGTAAATCCCCTGCTGTGCGCCATTAACATTGCCCTCGAAGTGTCCCACCGCGTACGGCAGCGAGGCTGTGATGTTCGCCGAGCGGCCAAACAGATTGAAGGCGTGATAGTAGCTGAAAATAGCGATGTTGAGTTTTCCGGTAGAGTTCGTAATCGGAAGAGTGGGGTCGAACAGTATGCTTCCGTTGTCGAACGAGTACGTCAAAATGATCGCGCTCGAATGAACTGGCGTGACGACGTAAGCGCGAGGCGTGAGCTCCTGTGCCTGGCAAATATGAGAGGTGACGCACATTGCGAAGACTAGAAAGAAACCGCTCGACCTCGCAACTATGCACATTACACTCGCTAGCCGCCCACAGAAGTCCCGGAAACAAAGCACATCGCCCTGTTATTCAGTCGCAACTTTAGTTACAGCATACCAACAGGCTGATGAAGGCTCGTTTCTGAAGTTCTGGAATCGCGTCCCCTATTTGCCGGACGTCACCTTTTGCCCAATGATTTGGGCCGCTGAAATCAAAAGGGTTCGCGCATGCAACAATTGGAACGGGTGTTGATTTCGTCGAGAAATTCACGAATTGGATTTCGAGTTAGCTTTAGGTCTTTGTGCATTTCAGCCATCGCCATCTCGGAGTTGGAATGATCAACCACGAGTGCCGACCGCCTTTACGTTGAGGACCTCGGGCCGGCGCGCGATAAGCCAACGCAGCTTCTGCAGGCCTCGATAATAGTGATGCCGCACGTTGAAAACAGACTCTCCCGTTCTTGACGCAATCTCTTTCATTGAGAGGCCATCATACCCAGCAAGTTCGATCACGCGGCGCTGCGGCGCCTTCAGGCTCGCCAATACTTCTGCCAGCAATACTTTCAGTTCCTGCACGGCGAAATGGCCGGGAGCCGGAGCCCGATCAGCAGCGAGCGGTGTTGAATCGTTTAAATTCTCCTCCGCATAGAAGTGTCGTGAGTTCAAGTGTTGCTTGCGATTGATGGCGCGATGATAGGCATACTGCAGGATCCACGATTTACTGTTGCCTTTTGCGGGGTCAAATTGTGGCGCGGCGCGGAAAATCTCGAGGAAAACATTTTGCGTGACGTCCTCGGCTTCGCCCGGGTCACGAACAATTCTAACCGCAACACTGAATACTAACCAATGATAGCGGTCGAACAAGATAGCGAGAGCATCATGGCATCCAGATTGTAGCCAAGCCATGACCTGATTGTCGCTCAGACGAGCTAATTCGGCATAGGTCGGCGGCGCTGCGGGGACGGGAAACCTGGGTCTCACTTTAAACCCTCGACAAGCCGCATTTTAACAGATTGTCTCGATGTTTTAACGCTGACGTTAAAAAAACTTGTACATGCCTGGGACACGTCGAGGCCCCAATAGGCACACTTTTACGTCTACCCTCTCGTCTCCACGCAGGAGAGTAGTTAAATGCGTGGTCCGATCCAGGAGGGCTCTATCGGTTGTGTTTCATGCGGATCGGAGAGGCAGAATCTTTTCGGTCGGAACTTGCATTAGTTTCACTGAACTGGAATATGGAGCGAGACGCGCTCCAGTTTATATGGTTTCTGGAATCAAGGTCTGTTTGAATTGCGGCTTTGCGAATCTTCACGTCCCATCCGCCGAATTAGTGGTGCTTCGGGAATGCCACGCGGCCTTGGAATCGCGCTCCCACCTCGCAATTGTGCAACTTACAGCTTCCTCCTAGGGACTAAACAAACAGGTGCTTCGGAAGCGGAGGAGTATCCGCCGCAGCACAACTTTGGAACGTTTGCGCAACATTTGAACGCAAGTGTTGGAGGACATCATGAAATTGCCGCGCATATTGATTGCCGATGATCACACGCTGATCTTGGAAGCTATTCACAAGCTCCTCGAACCCCACTGTGACGTGGTGGCAACCGTCACGGACGGGCGCGCTCTGGTGGAGTCGGCAGTGACGCTTAAGCCAGACGTGGTTCTGATCGATATCGCGATGCCATTGCTGAATGGTTTGGAGGCTGTCCGCCAACTAAAGACAAAAGTGCCTGGAATCAAGCTCATCTGCCTCACGATGAACGAGGATTCCGACGTTGGAGCAGCGGCGATGCGAGCTGGCGCATCTGGATATTTGTTGAAGAAATCGGCAGCTTCGGAACTATTTTATGCGATTCAAGAAGTGCTTAGAGGAAGATCGTATGTGACGCCAGAGATCGCCAGCGGAATGCAGGAGACGTTCGTTCGTGATCCTCGCCCAATGGCTCGGCGAAAGGCGTTGACTTCGCGCCAGTGTGAAGTAATGCAACTCTTGGCCGAAGGCAAATCCATGAAGGAGGCCGCGGACGTTCTAAATGTGACTCCAAGAACTGTGGCTTTCCACAAGTACCAAATCATGGCGGAAATGAAGCTCAAGAGCACTGCTGATCTAGTCCGATTTGCGATAAAGAATGGCATTGTGTTCTGAGTACGAACGGCCCGTCCTTTCGTGCTCACCACCTTGCTTTGACGTGCGCTTGAAATCGGCAGCGCCTCTGTCGCACCAGAACTCAAGGAGCGTCTTAATGAGAGAGAGAACCTTGAGCATTCCCGAACTCATGTTGATTGCCGGCACCCGCGTTGCCCTGGGCGCAGGCTTGGGGTTGTTGATTGCGAATAAGCTCACCCACGATGAGTGGAAGAGCGCTGGCTGGGCGCTCGTGGCAGTCGGCCCTTTGACCACCGTCCCTTTGGTCATCGCGGGCGCAAAAAAAGCACTCCTAGCAGGTCAATCAAAGGCAGATAGCTGGTAAGCTGGCTGTCTTAGGTAGCTTTGCGGGCGCTGGCTCGTGAGCCGCCGTGGCGGCGGCTGTTTCAACCGGCGCCGGAGCAGGCCACAACAACCAGAATCGGGACATCCGACTTCGGCCCCCAGTGGCGCGGGCGCGGTTCCGATTCTCTGCACATTTTGTGAAACTACGGTTTCGGGGCTCGCGGAAGCGGCTGTCCGATGGTCATGAGGGGAATTGTACCTGTCTAGTCCAAGAGTGTCGCGCTACCGGAAGCAATGTCATAGTACCCCGAGACAACCTTCAGTTTACGTTCCTTGATCAAGCTGGAGACAACTGTGGAGGCCTGTCGAAGAAGAGCAGCCTGGATTTTGGCATTCGCCTTGATTGCCGCCTCGAGGTCTGGCCCTGCCTGATCCACGGCAGGCTGAATGTGCAAAAAGAGTGTGCTGATCTGTCCAGGAACCTGCTTCCCTTGAATGCTAGCCTTTACCGCTCCACAAGCGGCATGTCCCATTACAAGGATCACCTTTGTGCCTAACACCGCGGCTCCATATTCGAGACTGCCTATGATTTCCGGAGTAACAAAGTTCCCGGCGACGCGGGTGACAAAAACATGCCCGATACTCTGATCGAAAATCAGTTCGACAGGCACCCGCGAGTCAGCGCAAGACAGCACTGCAGCGAAGGGTTCCTGCTTTTCGATAGTGTTTTGTTTCATGATGGCAAGATCTTGTTCGTATGCGGTCAGATGGCCTGTGGTGAAGCGTCGATTGCCATCCATCAGCTCCTGTAGCGCAGCATCGGGGCTGAGCTGGCTCTGAGATGGAATCGCGCGCGTGGTGGTTAATTTTGTACTCGCCGAGGCCACCAACCCGGCCAATGTGCGTCCCATGGTTTGAAGGAACCTCCTTCGTGAGGAATTCTCGCTGGATATGTGTGCCTTCTGGCCTGGCGTCCCGCGGTCTACTGAATTAATGAGAGTGGTCATGTGTAGCGCCATGTTGTCCACCTGTGAAGTGCGGGAGCGAGGCCGGGCAATATGAAAGGCAGTAACCATTCAGGCCCCAGACGGGCGGGATGATTACGTGTCAAGCTGCACCGCGGCGTACTGGTTCACGGGTTGAGTGGGGAGAAATAAATATATGTCCCGCGACAGCTTCTCGAATCGCCAGCACTAGGTCCGTGGTGAGTTTTGACTTCACGACGAAAGCAAAGGCACCCGTAGCGAGTCCAGCGCGGATAAAATCGGAATCGGAATGAACTGTCAAAAAAACGATTCTCGACGTGCAGCCCAACTCCTTTAGCTGATTAGCGACATCTATGCCATTAAGAACCGGCATCGAGATATCGGTGACGATGACATCGGGCTTAAGATTCATGGCGGCCGCAAGCAGGGCACGGCCGTCAGTCACTTTTCCAATAACTTCAAACAATGGTTCCAATAAACTTTGTACCATGTCCGGAAAGCTTGGATGATCATCCGCCAAGAGTATTGTTATCCTGTTCAAAAGGCCCGCCTGCTACACGCACGGCGCAAGAGAAAAGCGCTATTCGTTCAGAACTGTTCGGACCGGATGCGGAGGTGACACGTCCTGTTGGGCGTTGCCAGCCGAGCACATGTAAACATGTCAACGGTACTCGCAGTAAAGAGCTTCTGCATACTGTCAACTCTGCCAGTAGGGGAACAATCAGAAATAACGTGTCGGAAAGTATTGGGCTGATATCGACCAGGTACGCATAACATGGTCAAGTGGGGCATGGATTCGGTTTCGCCAAAACATCCAGTTGTTCCGCTCCGATGCAAGCGTGACCAGTGTGTTAGAATTCAATTTGGGATTTAACTCTGGAAGGAACGAAGACTCCGATTGTGCTCCCCTTCACATAGAGAACAACATGGCTTGTCGAGTTTGCGCATCCCAGAACGTGCAGGAAACGGAAGGGGAACTGACTGCCAGTTTCCCTGGAATTGCAGACGCACCCGTTGCGCCGGTTTACGTCTGCCAGCGCGTCTTGGTCTGTTTGGATTGCGGCTTTGCAGAACTGGTCATCCCCACAATTGAATTGGATCAATTCAGAAAACGAAAAACGGCGTCCGGTTCTTAGACCGCTTTGGCCTGTTACGCTTGGGAACGCCTGGCCCTTCTCGTGACCAGCTTTGAAAGAGCTGACACGCCATCGCCTTGGGAATTCTGCGACTACAAACTCCTTGTTGCAACAACTGCACTCCGCCCGTGCTACCGTGCCCCGCAGACGCGCTATGACCCGTGCGCCTCATCTGAGCGCTCGCGGAATTCCTTCGCCCAGGATCGAAATGCGGTCTCAATATCCCCCCACTTTTTAAAAGCGTTAAAGCCGCTGAACCACCTCCGGCCTCCTCTACTGGTCACGAACGCTACCACCCGCTCGCCGGAGGTTGAATCGAGCATTTCCCCTTCGATACCAACCTGCCAACACTGAGCCTGGGAACCAACAAGCTGGCGCCGGGTGCCACCCCTAACGGTCGCAGCGGTCGCGGCTCCCTTCACGGCTGCATTCTTCTTGCCGCCCGTGGGTTCCAACTTAGTGATTGCTACATTTTACTCAAGCACGCCTGGCCCGGGAGTGGTCACGATTTCGTAACGTCCGGATTTTGCGAATTCATCGGCGACGGCATCATGGAAATACTTAGCCAGGCGTTCCAGGTCGTCGGGATCGACACCACGATCACGAGCCTCGGGAAGCAAATAGATCGTAACCGGATCAAAAATAAACTTATTGTACTTCCGGAGGACGTACATGTCCTTCTCATAGAGGAGCAAGTCGCCATTCTTCGCATCAGGAACGAGACTAGAATAATCACCCAAGAACCCGGATACCTCTCTCGAATCGGGCGCTTGCTGCTTCGTAGAGTCCTGAGCGCGGACAGTGAAGGCAATGACAAACACGCAAATAGTCAGGAGACTCAGAAAAGCCGACGGGGTTGCACGAGTCACTCGGCAGTTCTGGGGCTGAGACGCAACACGGTTGTGGCTTCTGGGCATTGCAGGGCGTTCATTGTGCATATTTTCCGTCACCATGGTGTGAGCCTTTCTGTTCGAACCCACGCCATTCGCCGCCTTTGTATCAATCTGATCGGGAATGGGCAACTGTAAGAGTCTAGCGACGGAGAGTTGGCCTCCACAACCTTGAGGCTCGTCAGCGACACGATCGTGTTGTCGTTGTCGATGCGGTATCCGAATGCAAGGTCGCAACGCCGAAAACTTCCTGGCCGCCCGCTGGAGTGAGCGAAAAGGCAAGAAGAGCGTGGCTTCTCATACGATGGCGGGACACGTTCCCTGGCAGCACAAACGTAGCGGACACCAGCTCTGGAGGTAACTGTCAGTTCTGCCAGAGCGCGACGGGACCGCAGGAGCGGCAGTTCGTACGGTCGCTTCGTCGTTTCGTGCCCAGCGCAAAATTGCCCCCAGCGCGATTGATTCGCTATCGCCTCTTGGTGTAAGCGATCGCGCTCGCAGGGTGCTGGTTGCGAAGGCACGGCTGGGGCACCCTGTCAAAATTGCCAGTTTCTTTTCGCCGGAAAGTCGAAGAATTTAAGCGGTGCTGGCAAACGAACGAATTAGTGTCCGAGTCCGTGCCAATCGAAGGAGACAACCATGACAAAAGTTAGAAAGTGGCACTACTTTGGGGCGCAGCGTGAGCGGCCGGGCTTCATGCGCGCAACCCTGGCTTTGCTTGTTCTTTCGGGTGGAGGTTCGGTGCCTGCACCCGCGCAAAACGCACCGCCCCCCGCGCAACAAGCTCCACAGCAACAGGCTGGGCCTGCTTGGTCGCCAGCGCAGAATATTGGCATGTTCGCATTTCCGAAGAACGGTCAGGGCGCTGACCAGCAACTGAAGGACGAAAGCGACTGCTACGGCATGGCCAAGCAGCGGACCGGGATCGACGCGCAGACCCCGCCGCCAAAGGGTCTCAGTGAGGAGAAAAAGAAGGCAGCCAAGCAGCAAGCCGCTGACAATGCCAAGCAAGCACAAGGAAATCTGCTGGTCCAACTACGAGACTCGCGCGTGAGCACCAGATTGATGCTCCTGGGTTCGCGCGCGGTTGCGCTCAAGAGCGCGATGGCTGATCGGCAGATCGAACTTACGAATAAGACGACGTGAGCCGACCGCCTCTGCTTGCTCAAACACTTCAACTTCGCCAGGGGGATACGATGTGAGTAGGCTCTTCCAAGCCCGGCAGCCGATTGCGACCGTTATCTCTCTATGTTAATTTCACGTCGTATACCTGCCCTACCGATCTGATTCTCCCAGCTGTCCGTTACGTTTAGTGGTAGGCCTATGAAATGCGGTCCTCATCACCAACCGCGGAATAGATCAAATCTGGACTCCGCATTCCAAAGTGTGCTGGTCGCATGCGCAGTCGGAACACTTTGCTACCTTGCCGGAAGGCTGGCGGGGGCGCTGATGCTCCGTCCCCAAACGGTTTGGCCGCCTTGGCTTGGCGGCGCGCTTTTGGTATCAATCTTGTTGTTAGCGCCCAGGAGACTCTGGACAATAATTATCGCATCCGGCTTGGCAGGATCTCTTGTTTATTATTTGAGTGTTGGTCTGACGATTCGTGCGAGCGCGCTGCTCATTTTGAGCGATGCGGTCGAAGTCCTCATCGCAGCGATAGGCGTTATCTATTTGTTTGGCGGGGCACCTCGTCTAAATAGTTTCAAAGCTCTAGCTAAGTATTCTTTCTTCGCGGTGATCGTTGCCCCACTCTGTGAAGCGCTGATCGACGCGGCCATCTTCCCCGGAAGGTATTGGGTTAATTGGAGAATTGTCTTTTTGTCGGAGGCGATTGCATTCCTGACGGTGACGCCGGCAATTTTGACTTGGTCTCAGCGACCCAGGGCGCGGGCACAAAACTCGCGCGAGTACTACACGGAGGCAGCGGTGCTTATTGCCGCGCTAGTCGTTCTCGGATACATCACGTTCGCGAGTTCTGAAAATAGCAGCCCGGCACTCCTTTATTCTCTTCTGCCATTTCTGATGTGGTCGGCTTTGCGTTTTGGGTTCACCGGGGTGGGTACTGCGATGATTCTAGTTGCGATCGTCGCGGTTTGGGGCGCGGTTCACGGAAGGGGTCCCTTCGCTGGACAAGCGCCGCTCGATAACGTGTTGTCACTGCAGCTATTTTTGTTGCTCACGGTTATCTCTTTTATGGTTCTGGCCGCGGTAGTCGAGGAGCACAACAACGCAGAGCTATCGCTGAAGAAATCGGAGGAAAAATTCTCCAAGGCCTTCAGAGAGAGTCCGCTAATCCTCACACTAACAAGTGCGAGGGATCAGCGCTACTTGGAGGTCAACGAGACCTTTGAACGAACCATTGGCTATAGGCGTGACGAGGTTATTGGCCGGACGCCGCTTGATATCGGGCTATGGATGGACGATTCTTCCCAGCTGACGGAGCTCACAGAACGGATCCTACAAGAAGGCACTCTGCGTGAACTACCGATACGATTTCGTGTCAAAGACGGCGGCATTCGGATTGGTCTAGCATCAGCGGAACTGATCGAGATTGGCGGTGAGCCGTGCGTACTCGGTGTTACGGCGGACATCACCGATCGCAAACGGGCTGAGGACCATTTCCGCCTGGCAGTTGAGTCTGCTCCCAACGGCATGGTGATTGTAAACCAACAGGGCCGTATTGTTCTGGTGAACGCGCAGACCGAAAGGCTCTTCGGCTATCAGCGCGACCAACTTTTGGGACAGTCCATTGAGATACTGGTGCCGGAATCTCTTAGTGAGCGCCGGTGGGGGCTCGGCACAGATTTCGCGAACCAGCAAGCGCACCCAATGGGAGCCGATAACGACCTGCAAGGCCTGCGCAAGGACGGCACGCAATTTCCGGTAGAAATTGCCCTCAACGCAATGGAGACCAACGAAGGGATCCAAATCCTAGGCTCAATCGTGGACACTACCGAACGAAAACGAGCAGAGCAGGCTCTGCGGGAAAGCGAAGAGCGCTTTCGAGCCGTAGCAAACACAGCACCTGTTTTGATCTGGATGTCCGGTCCGGACAAATTGTGCACTTTTTTCAACCAAGGCTGGCGGGATTTTACGGGTCGCACGATGGAGCAGGAATTGGGAGAAGGATGGATTTCAGGAGTGCATCCAGACGATCTGGATCATTGTCTCGGAACCTACTCATCCGCGTTCGACGCACGTACAGATTTCAAGATGGAGTACCGGCTACGGCGTTTTGATGGAGAGTATCGATGGATTCTTGACTACGGAGTGGCCAGACTTGATCCCGACGGAACTTTTCGGGGTTATATCGGTTCCTGCATCGACATCACAGATAGAAAGTCCGCGGAGGAATCTCTGCGAGAACTGAGCGGACGCCTGATCGCGACACAAGAAGAAGAGCGGACTCGTATCGCCAGAGAGCTGCATGACGACGTCAGCCAAAGAATTGCGCTTATCCAAATTAGCCTTGAGCAATTCGGACAGGACACACCCGGACTTTCGCCGGAAGCAACGAAACAATTGCAAAAGATCGTGGACGCCGCGAGCGATGTGTCTTCGGACATCCACAACTTATCCCACCAGCTGCATCCATTGAAGCTAGACACATTGGGCCTTGTTGCTGCCGTCAACAGCTACTGCATGGAACTGTCCGAGCAGCACGGGCTTGAAGTTCACTTCCTCCATTACAATGTCCCGCACAAGGTTCCGAAGGATGTGACCCTGTGCTCATACCGGATCGTGCAGGAATCTCTGCGCAACGCCGTGAAGCATAGTGGCTGCGAAGATGTCACAGTCGAATTATCGGGCCATTCCAGCGCAATTGATGTTCGCATTTCAGATTCGGGCAAAGGCTTTGACGTGGATTCCCCGAAGGCACGGGCTGGACTCGGGTTGGTCAGCATGAAGGAACGGCTGCGGCCTCTCGGAGGGAAGCTCAACATCAAATCTCAATTGAGGAATGGCACCACAATTGAAGCGCATATCCCGTTTTCTAAAGCGGCCATGAAAGTAAGCGCATAGTTGTCATCCGCTTTGTTTCTTTCCCGCCACCAGAAATCGTTTGCAGCTTCTCAAGACCAGAACTGGCAATTTTGACAGTACGAAACGGCAAGATGCCTGCCACACAGTAGTGCAGTGATTTTTGCTGTG
>Ga0137358_10002297_pt1 | contig 10801 bp, 9 predicted proteins | sample Mad1_20_16metaG_FD_105551 | JGI IMG/M metagenome (GOLD analysis project Ga0137358, IMG submission 105551) | Vadose zone soil microbial communities from Angelo Coast Range Reserve, California, USA - Mad1_20_16 metaG | ecosystem: Environmental > Terrestrial > Soil > Vadose zone | place: USA... | reverse complement strand
GAGAGTGCTCCAGCTTGGTCCGTTTCCTCCGCCGCACGGCGGAGTGCAGAGCAACCTGGTGGCGATCCGAACGTTTTTGCGTGAGAACGGCCACTCGTGTGCTGTGATCAACATCACCCGCCATCGCAAGGCCGATTCCGACGAGGTTTACTACCCCAACAGTGCTACGCAAATGGTTGGCTTGTTGCGGCATCTGCAGTACGACGTTCTGCATCTCCACATCGGAGGAATGTTGACGCGCCGTCTGCTGGGCTTGGCGTTCACGTGCACCGTCATGCGCCGCAGCAAGGCTGTGCTCTCATTTCACTCTGGCGGTTATCCTTCCACTCCCGAAGCACAAGCCACGGGGCCAAGATCACTGGCCGGTTTTGTGCTGCGTCGCTTCGACGGGCTAATCGGCGTTAACTCTGAAATCCTGCAGTTCTTTCACAAACTCGGGGTTCCGCCGGATCGCACCCGCCTCATCTATCCACACTCTTTCCTGTCAGACAACAGATCCCTTACCGAATTACCCGAGCCTCTCCGTTCTTTCTATGCGTGCCACGACCCGATCCTCATCTCCGTCGGACTGCTGGAGCCGGAATACGATCTTCCCCTTCAGATTGAAGTGCTGGGGGCGGCACGCAAGAAATTTCCGTGGGCAGGCTTGGTGATCATTGGATCCGGAAGTCTGGAGGGAGCACTGAGAAGCAAGATCGCTGCCCAGCCACACGCGGACCACATTTTGCTCTGCGGCGACGTACCGCACCCTGCAACCATGCAAGCGATCGCTCGGGCACGGATGATGTTGCGTACCACTCTGTATGACGGGGATTCGGTTGCGGTGCGTGAAGCTCTCCACCTCGGTACTCCCGTTGTCGCTACCGACAACGGCATGCGACCCGCGGGCGTGAAACTGATCCCGAAGTCAAACACGTCGGTGTTGCTCCAGGCCATCGACGAAGAATTAACAATTGGAGCGCTCACCCGCAGCGTGGCACCCGTCACCGACCAAAGCAACCTTAAGGCAGTGGTCGATTTTTACGCGGAGTTGCTACAGAGGCGGAAGCAGGTGATCGCGGCTCAGTGCTAGATCCACGACAGGTCCCGCGTGATCACCAACCGGCGCAGCGGCATTTTGGTCTTCAGAAACAGCTTACTGTCGAAGTACTTCATGTACGTCGCGCGTATGCGTCGTAGGTCGGTGCGATCGAGAACGTGCGGGTCTTTGGTTCCCAACTCGTAACCCAACTCCTTTAGCGTCTGACCAACCAGACCTTCGAACACGGCGAGGTTCGCGGGGGAGTACCCTTCCTTCCACCGTCCAGTAGGACTAAAGCCTCCGGGAGGCCCATCGTGGAAGGACGTGTTCGGCGCGCTCACTGACCCGACTCCCACCTGCCGGATGCGGTCGTAATCCAGATCGTGCTCGATGAACTGACCGAGCCGCGCCAGCGTTTCATGCGGGCGGCTCAGGAGGTCTTCAAAGTGGACTTCGGTGTAGTCTCCACCGAGGGTGCGACCATCGCGCCGTCCCTTGTTGACGATCCATTCCCAGTAGAGGCCGCACACCATCACCGCCGGTTTGCGATCCCATGGCAAGCGGTGAATGTATCCGAGCTTTTCTGTCGATAAAGCAACGTCTCGGCCGTCGCGAATGATGTGGATGATCAGCGCATTGGGGATCGTTCTCTTGATTCGATGCAGGTGCAGCAGATGCTCTGGTGTGGTATCTGCCCATCTCTCGACGCCCTGCTTGCGGGCCATCTCTTCCATGATAATGCGGAGGAAATCTCCCCCGTTCTTGCACTCGCCCATGACTCGCACTTCCAATGGAGGCTTGTCGAGTCCCGACAGTGTGTACAGCCGGCTGTCGTACCACGCATTCAGAAGACGACGTTTGTTCCGCTCTACGCTGAGGTCGCCGAAGCGCGGTTCGAGTAAGTTGATAACGTTCGACTCGGTCCGATAGATCGCGAAATTCCCTGACGACAGGAGCATGTGGTACAGCAACGTGGTTCCCGATCGCCCGCAGCCTAGCACGAATACGGGAGCCTTGCTACGCGCACCTACTCCAGTCTTTAGCTCTGATGCCATCGTGCTTTCGGTACTCGCATGGTCGTGTTCATTCCGATTCCTCAGTTGGTCCGAACTTCTGCTGCAACCGGTGCAGTCTTCGCTGACGGCTTGAGTGCTCTTACGTTCATCTCCTTCGAGTGCAGAGCCGGTGCAACGTGCGGGCCCGTCCAATTCGCTCGAGACTCCATGAAGTTGCGCTGCCACAACTCCAATACCAACATGCGCCACAACAGTCCGGAGCGATTTCTTCTACCACGCACATGTTCGTCGACCAGCGATTGAACGGACTCCGGTCTGAAATACCCTCGCTGCAGGGTCCGTGGCTCGAGCAATACTCGCAGGAACTGGTCCTTCATTTCGTTCCGCATCCAATCCACCAAGGGCAACTGGAAACCTTGTTTACGGCGATGCAACAGTTCGGCAGGAACGCCCAGCCGCTCGGCCACCTTCTTTAAAATGTATTTTCGGGTGCCTTGGCGAAACTTCCATTCCACGGGCAGGGCGGCGACCCATTCCACAAACACATGATCAAGCATCGGCACCCGCACTTCGAGCGAGGTCGCCATGCTCATCCGGTCCACCTTCGCGAGAATATCCGCGGTCAGATAGGTCTTGGTATCGAGATAAAGCAACCGGCTTATGGAGTCCTTCGCGGGCGCGTCATCGTAAAGCCGCTGCCACTGGCCTAACGGATTGGGCAACTGTCCTGCCCTCTGCAGGAACTCGCTTGTGAAGAGGCTCCTCTCACGGTGTAGAGCGGGTAGGAAGGACACGTCATCCAGGTAGCGATCCCGTGGGGCCAACGATGCATTCCAGGCCAGGTTCTTCCCATACATCCCGGCCGGAATCCGATCGTGCAATTGGTCACGATACAGCCGCCCCAGCCACCGTGGCATCCAGTCGAACTTCTTCCGTTCCATTGCTACCAAGTAACGATCATATCCGGCAAACAACTCATCTCCGCCGTCTCCCGAAAGCGCAACGGTTACTTCTTGCCGGGCCATCCTGCATACGTAGTAGGTCGGTAACATCGAAGGGTCGCCGAATGGCTCCTCCAGCATGCTCGACAAAAATGTGAGGGTCTCTTCCAGATTCGGATCCAGGATCAACTCACGATGATCGGTCCCGAACCTCTCTGCCACCAGTCGCGCATACTCGGACTCATTGAACTGCTCGGCCTGGAACCCGATAGTAAAAGTCTTGACTGGCTTCGCGCTCGCCCGCGCCATAAGGGCTACGACGATCGAGGAATCCACACCTCCACTGAGCAGTGCTCCGAGCGGTACATCGCTGATCAAGCGCATCCGAACTGCTTCTTCCAGTCGCCGCTCCAGTTCCTCGAGGCACTCTTGCTCGGACATGGCCGGATGTGTGCCATACTCTGGCACATCCCAGAATTCGCTGATCTTGACTGCACCGCTGGCATATTCCAGCAGATGTCCGGGTGGCAATTTGTGGATGTGCTGAAACGCCGTGTGCGGATCAGGAATGTAACCGAAATAAAAGAATTGCAGCAGCCCTTCCGGGTCGACTTCTGCCAACTCCGGCGCCACCGCGAAAATTGCTTTTATCTCCGAGCCGAAGAGTAAGCGTCCTTGGTGAAGCGCGTAATGAAGCGGCTTCTTCCCCAGCCTGTCCCGCGCCAGGAGTAGTGACTGTTTCCGCTCGTCATATAAAGCGATGGCAAACATTCCGCGCAGCTTCTTCACGCAATCGGCGCCCATCTCTTCGTACAGATGGACGATCACTTCCGTGTCGGCATGCGTGTAGAACTTGTGCCCGCGCGCTTCGAGTTGCTGTCGCAACTCCAAGAAATTGTAAATTTCGCCGTTAAACACGACCCATACACTCCTGTCTTCATTGTGGATGGGCTGCCGCCCGCCGGAAAGATCAATGATGCTGAGCCGCCGCATGCCCAGACCGACGGGCCCCTGGGCATAGATGCCTTCATCGTCCGGCCCGCGGTGCACGATGGTCTGGCACATGCGATGGACGTCGGCAGCTTGAATCACTTCATCCCGTTGGCCGACCAGCCCGGCTACTCCGCACACTGCGCGACCTCCTGTTTCTTGGTGTATATGCCCCTTTGAAATCCGAAGCTGTTGACATAGTTCTCTTCGCTCACAAAACAAAACACACCATACAGCTTCGAATATTGGCATCCGCTGCCAGAACACACCAACCCGTGGGAGTTTGCACTGAGGCCACCTTGACCATCAAGGCAGCAGAGAATCGCCAGGACCTCGTCAGCGAGCCCAGGCAACTTCGCGATCTCTGTTGGCGACATTTCCTGGCAATCCTTTGCCTGCATCTTGCACTTGGGATCCTTCGGTCAGGTCCGCGTTAGGACTAGCTGCGATTTTATAGAGTGCACCGATGTAGCCGACCATGAAATAGGGAAAAAGGTTGTATTGGGTTGATGCGAACGCTGCTCCTGCGAGATAGGCTCCCATAGCCGCCCATAGAGCGCTCGTCCATAATCGGATATCCACATTGAGCGAATACGCCGGCAGAGTTCGGACTCGTCGGATCTTCTGCAAAGAAACGCCGAGCATCCACAAGAAGAGAAAAATGCCCGGGAAACCCGCCTCCGCGGCAATTTCCGTATAGGTATTGTGGGCCACGTGCCAAGTTCCCCCAAGCACAACGAAATTTCCTGCACCCACACCGAAGATAGGATGCTGAAGAGCGATTCTCACACTCTGCTTGAGCAACTCTTCCCGGGCCTCCACCGATCCCTGCCCATACGATTCCAAGGTTCCGTCTTGTCGTGAACCCTCTGGGGTCGAATGGATTAGGGTCTCCATGCGTGAGAGATAACTAGGCGTCGACAGGACCACGGCCAAAAAGATGATTCCGGCGATGCCGCTGCTGAACAGAAGCACGATGCGTCGTCCCCTCACACCAAACTCCCACAGGCAGAGAAGCCCGGTAATTAGCATTGCGACCATGCCACTCCTGGAATAGGTAGCCACCACCGCATACAGCATGCATCCCAAACCAAACAACCATGTCATCTTGCGCAACGCCCCTTTAGCCGCGAACATGAACGCCAAGCACAGTGGGAAGTTTATGGCGATGTTAATGGCCAAGTCGTTCGGATTCTCTAGCATGCCCTTCTGAATCCCCATGAGTCGACCATCAGTGGTATGCCGCACTATGAGCGATGCGACGGTGATCGCTGCTACAGCCGATGTCTGGATATACAACAACTTTCGCAGCTCGTTGACTTTCGAGACCACGAGCACGATAAGGAGCGCGGCGATTACTCCCTTGGAGAATTTATTCACGACAGTGTCGAACGCACCACCACGCCAGTACGCGAACGGGATGCTCAGAATCATGTGGCCAAGGAGTGCCAGTAGGATCTTGCACTCTAGCGGCAGCTTCCCCCGTTCCTTCGATCTCATCCCGAACACCAATGCCAATACGCTGAGGCCGCCTGCAATCTTGGCTATGGGAACGTGGCTGAGCCCGGGAACGAAATCCTCCGGACGCACAAAATAAAGGAACGAGAAACACACTAGCGCGCGAAAAGCGAGGGTTGTTTTGCTCGAGCGCGTTCCCACACCGATCGGAGTCCTGTCTATTTGAGGACTCAACGTCATGGTTATCGCCCGGACCTTTCCGCCGCTTTGCGCGGCTGCTGCAATTCGTTGTTCACCGAGCAAACTGTTGGCTGATCCATGGCTCCGATCCCGCACTGTCTACAGCACATGGAAATACCTCCGCGAAAAACGCCTGTCACTGAGGGCAGGAGTTGGATGCGAGCCATCGGAAACCGGGCCCGAGCTCCTGCTCCCTGGTTACTGGCCGTCGTGCAGAGAGCCAGGCGATTTCGACACCTTCTGCGGTTCGCTCATGAATCGGTGGCCCCAGGCGGTCTGTTAAAGACCTTCCCCAAACAACCGGCGCAGACCGAAGTACCTTGTCGGATATCTGGTTTGATCGATACCCAGCCAGCTGATGGCGAATTTCGAAGCCAGCACCGCATGCCGACCTCGGTCTTCCGATACCGCACTCATCATTCACCATCCTTCTGGACGAACCATTGCCTATCCTTTTTCGACCATGGTCATCGAGACCAAACCACTTTTCTTTGTGTGACGAAGTTCGCAAAAGCCACTACAGCCGCAGTGTTTAGCATTACAAAAGTCAGCGACACGTCTCCTAATCGCGCTAATGGTCCCCACTTCACTTGCGTCATCCTGACAAGACTAAGCGCATAAAATACCAACTGCAGCGTAAATGCGATCCGGTAAAACGGCTGGGGCAGAAAACCACTTGCCAACAATGCGACCAGAAGAGCGAACGGAACAACCAGCCGCAACAGCTTGTGACTGACGAACTCAAATCGTATTGGATTCGCGGCGCTCAACAGCCACGGGGCAATTTGCAGAAGCTGATAGTTGCCAGTGAGGGTGCGCACCTTGCGGCTGAACTCCCTGCCTATCCCCTGATGGGCAACGTCCCAGGCACGCGCTCGCGGTTCGAACACCACCCGTTTTCCGGCTCGCACCACTTCCATCGGGACATACACATCGTCGAGCAAGGTCTCGTCTGGAATCACGCCCAACAGTTCCCGTCGCACGCCGTAGAATGCGCCGGTCGCGCCTACGACCGAACCCGAAGCGGACTCGAACTCCCTCACTTTCTTCTCCATCGTCCAATACAAGCCCATGTCTCGGCTTTTTTCTCCCGCCTGGGGATCGCCCAGCATTAGCTCGCCGCTCACACAACCCACTTTCGGATCCCCAAAATTGTTCAACAGAAGTCGCAATGCACTGGCCTCAATCTCCTGGCGCGCATCGGTGAAGACCACGACCTCACCACGCGCAATCTGCAGCCCATCGTTCAATCCGGATGCCTTGCCCCTCGGAAGCTGATTGAGAACCGTAAGCAGTCTCGGATGGCGCGCTTGCTCACGAAGGATCGCTTCGGTGCGGTCTGACGATCCATCTGAGACGATCACTAACTCCATCCGGTCCTCGGGATAGTCCAGTCGCAAGAGGTTCCGGATCTTTGCCTCAAGCACTCCTTGTTCATCGCGAACGACCATCACGATCGACACGAACGGCTCGAAGATCCGTGAATGCACGGGACACGGCCGCCAACGGCTGCGCAGCCACAGCCAGCCCAGGTAGCCCGCATATGTGTATGCGATCAGGAATACTGCCGCCCAGAACGCCCATCTCACTGTGCACCCCGTCCCAGCAGCACGATTTTGATCGTTTGGAACATGATGAGGACGTCCAGACCAAGCGACGCGTTCTTGATGTAAAACAGGTCGTACTGCAGCTTTTCTTTCGCGTCTTCCGGCGTATTACCGTACTTGTAGCGAACCTGGGCCCACCCCGTGATGCCTGGACGCACCGCGTGCCGGACGCCGTAGTAAGGAATCTCTTTCGACAGCCATTCGACGAACTCGGGCCGCTCCGGGCGCGGCCCAACGAACGCCATATCCCCCTTGAAGACGCACCAGAGTTGCGGAATCTCGTCGAGTCGTGAACTGCGCAGAAACTTCCCGATTCGCGTGATGCGCGGGTCGTCATCGTTCGCCCAGGTCGGCCCGGTGTCTGCCTCGGCATCTTTCCGCATGGTGCGGAACTTGTAGCAAGTGAAGACTTGCCCCGCGCGCCCTACCCGCTTCTGGCGATACAGAATAGGGCCCTCTGAGTCCAGCTTGATGGCGAGAATCACTAGCGGTAGAAGCGGCAATACCACAAGCAACAGGATCAGCGCGACGGTGGTTGAGAGGATCTTGCGCATCAGATTGAAGCTGCTGCTGAACCGGAACCCGTCCGTAAAAATCAGCCAGCTCGGATAAAGCTGCTCCACTTCGATGCGACCTGACATTTTCTCCAACCACGAGGCGGCCTCTTCCACCCTCACTCCACTCAACCGCAGCTGCAACAACTCGTGCACAGGAATGGTTCCCCGGCGATCTGGCATAGCCACGATTACACGGTGCACGCTGTGCGTCGCCGCCAACTCCATCAGATGAGCGGCCGCCGTTTCCCGGGTAAGCGCGCCCTCCACGTTTCCACTCCAACCGATCACATCGATGCCCAATTCCTTGCGTTGCCGTAAGCCCTGCACCAGTCGTTGCGCGCGCTCGCCCATCCCCAGCACATACACCTTCTCCTGCATGAACGACTGCTGCACTAGCCAGCTGTAAGCGGTCCGCCAACCGAACAGACCGAACGTCAGCAATACAAGTCCGATGAGCGCCGCATTGTTTCCTGGTAAAAGGCCGGGAAATAAAAAGCCAATTGCAGCCAAGGACAGCGCGAGTAAGCCGGGCACGAGGAACAGTCGGAAATACATGTCCATTTTGGCGTCGAGCCGCGTGAAGTCGTACAAGTCGAACCAATGCGAGCAAAGTAGTACCAGGCCCGTGCCAATTAGGATCTTGAGATACCCATACCGGTAATTCAGCGCAATGTAACTCTCGTCGGGGAATGCCAGCAGGATCCCGAGCAGAAACGAAGCAAATACCACCAACGTTTCCACGGCCAGCAGCACCAGCATGCGGACCGGGTAGTAGACATTGAAGAGTCTGATCAAGGGGCTCTACGCCTTTAACTGTGGAGTCTTCTCGTACACGTCGTAGTAGTAGGTAGCGTATGAATCAGCGCGGGTAATTCCATTCAGCACCACGCCGACCATGGTTTTCCCGGCAAATTCCTGGCGAGCTTTCTGGGCCGTATCGTATGGAGTGGCGTTGGAGCGCACCACCATGAGCACGCCGTCGCAGAAGTTCGCCAGTTGGTTGGCATCGGAAACGGGTATCGCCGGCGGCGAATCGACGATGATCCAGTCGAACAAGGCCTCCACACGCTGCATCAGCATCTTCAACCGTCCATTGGCGATCAATTCGGCGGGCTGTGGCACGCTTCTCCCGCATGGGATGAAGAACAAATTTTCCATGGGACCGCGCTGCATGATCGAGAACTCGTCGCTTTCTCCTAGCAGGTAGTCCCCCAGCCCGGGAGCGGACGTCGTACCCAAAGCGGAGTGCAGCCGCGCAACCCGCAAGTCCCCGTCGATCAGCAGCACGCGCCGTCCATGCTGCCGCACCAGTACTTGCGCCAGGTTCGCCGACACAAAGGATTTTCCTTCCTTGGGCAGCGCGCTCGTGACCAGGATTTTCTTGAGGGGAACCTTCTCGCGCATCTGATAAAGGCGGGCGCGCAACGTCCGGAACTGTTCGGTTCCGAAGGCATTGTCCTCCTGGTTGAAGAACAGCATGGTCTTGGGATCGGGCTTCCACTGGCCCGGCGCGCAGAGCGCCAGGAGCGTTTCAAAGGTGAAAGGACTGGTAAACGACGGCATGGCCTGACCGCTGACCGGGGGCGCAGCCACCCCGGTGGGGGCGCTGGCCGGAACCGGCCTTTCTGGCAGGGACGGGGCCGGGTCCATCACGGGCGATTCCACGCCAGACATGGAATCCGCACGACCTCCCTGGGATGCGGCGCGTTCCTGCTCGGCCCGCTTGAGTGCTTCGTGAATTCGGCTCATGATTTCCTTTCCTTGGAGACGTCTTGTTCGGACTGACGCAGTCGGTCCGCCAGCGTGGCCAGGGTACGCAACGCTTCGACCAGGTCAAATTTCTCGGCACCGATTGTGGGTTGCGGCGCAGCCGCGGTCATCGCTGCCGAAGCCGCGTTGTCGCTGAGGTCAAAATCTCTCGCCACCGGGTCGACGATATCCGCACCAATGGTTGGTTTCTGGTCCACAAACGCACTCACCAGACAATGCTCGCAGAGCAGATTCACTACGCGCGGAATACCGCTGGCATACTTGTGAACCGCCACCAGCGCCTCCAGATCGAATATCTGACGGCCATCGGAACCGGCAATACGCAGCCGCTGCTGCACATAGGCCTTGGTTTCCTCAATCGTCAGCGGATGGGTCTTGGCCCGCAGGGTGAGCCGCTGGCGCAACTGGCGCAATTGCGGTTGTTTCAGTTTTGTTTCCAGTTCGGGCTGGCCGACGAGCACGATCTGCAGCAACTTTTCCGTGAATGTCTCCAGGTTGGTGAGCATGCGGATCTCTTCCAGTACTTCGTCGGTGAGATTCTGCGCCTCGTCTACGATAAGTACCGCGGTCTCGCCCGCCCGGTAGCGGTCCAGCAGCCAGTTATAGAGCCGCTGCAGGATCTGGCTCTTGGACTTCGATTCGCACGTAATGCCGAAGTCGGCCATCATGTAATCCAGGAATTGCGGCACATTCATGCGCGAATTGAAAACGAACGCGGTGGCCACCTGTTGCAGCCGCAGCCATTCCAGCAGCTTGTTGATGAGTGTCGTCTTCCCCGTGCCCACTTCCCCGGTCAGCAGCACGAATCCCTTGCGGCTCTGGATGCCGTAGGTCAGGCATGCCAGCGCCTCTTCCGTGTGCCGCGTAAGAAACAGGTAACGCGGATCCGGATTGACGTTGAAGGGATTCGCCCGTAATCCAAAAAACTCTTTATACATAGCAGTCGCCTAGACTTCGACTTTCTCTCCTGCCGATTTCGCGGACTCATCCCGGTTCCAGAATCTACCGTTGCCGTTGCTCTGCAGGTCCTCGGTCACCCAGGGTAATGACACCAAGACCGGCATCTGCAAGCTGGCTTCGACGTCTGCTTCGGTGCGGATCGACTTGTCGCGCAACTCCAACCACAGCGCCAGTCCGAGGCCGATCACCATGCCGGCACCCAATCCGCCGCCTGCGAATATCAGCCGGTTCGGGAAGCTGG
>Ga0137358_10002296_pt1 | contig 10801 bp, 7 predicted proteins | sample Mad1_20_16metaG_FD_105551 | JGI IMG/M metagenome (GOLD analysis project Ga0137358, IMG submission 105551) | Vadose zone soil microbial communities from Angelo Coast Range Reserve, California, USA - Mad1_20_16 metaG | ecosystem: Environmental > Terrestrial > Soil > Vadose zone | place: USA... | reverse complement strand
GTGCTGGTATGACACCAAGTTCTCCCGGACTGGCGATCTACCGGATATTGAGATGGCAATAAGATACCGCCAGATGTTACTCACCCCACCCTACTCGGAACACCCATTGTTGTTCATCCCCCTCTGCTTCTTGTGCGATGATCTCTTGATCGCATTTGAATGCACTCAATCAATCGGCTTTCTTGATGAGTCGATTATTCTCCACCGTAACCTCCTTACGATGCAAAACGCAAAGGCTCTCCACTTTGCTATACTTCGACGACTTGTTCCCTCATTATGTGTCCGGTACCGCTTGCTACGTCGCAGGCAAGATCTAGACGAAATGATGTGTCTATGTTCCTTGGCCGTCGATGATGGATACGTGAGCATAGCAGACCGGTTCAAGTTTTCGTGTCTCTGGGCGTTCCTTGCACGGCATTTCGAGCACTCCTCGGCTTCCTCTGCATATGAGAGCGCGATGTCATTATCGCAGTCTTTTCTGGCCTTCGCGCCCACCGTACAAATGCAGCAAACTCGACTCGTCGGGATGGGCGGAACTTGCGAGAGGATGCCGTTGGACTATGCATCGGATCAGATCGGCACAGGTTGCGTGGAGCAGGCCATCGAGACATTGGAACGAGGGAGGGCACTACTCTGGTCCGAAATGCGTGGTTTCCGCTCGTCAATCGACCTACCCATCAGCTCCTACCTACAATTGGCAGAACGATTTACCGCCCTCAACCGCGGGCTGGAGGCATTAACCGTTTCTGCCACGCAAGGAGTTTATGTGGATGGAGTCGAGGGTCTCGAGGGGAACCGGATGGACCCATTCTGTCGTCTCGTCACGAAACAGCGGAAACTTTCGAAGGAGCGCGATTCTCTCCTTTCGCATATACGAAGCTTGCCCGGCTTTGGGGACTTCCTGACACCCCCCTCCTTCAGCACGCTCCGTTCCGCAGCTGCATGCGGACCAGTCATCATCATCAACCATTCCAAATGGCGTTCCGACATAGTCATCCTCCTACATGACTCTCCACCTTCCCTTATCCCCACCCCTAGCGACTTCTATGATCGAGCGAATAGACTGAAGGACCAGCTTTTGTTCGCACGTAGGGGACGCGGTGACGTTCTCTCTACGACGTCACACGCACTCACGGTTCGCTCCGTGCTCGCGGACCTGTACGCGCTTGTTGGCCGGCCGGTCCTCGAGAGACTCCGCACGTTGGGTGTCCCAGAGCAGTCTCGGATTTGGTGGTGTCCAACATCCGCGTTCTGTTTTCTTCCACTCCACGCCATGGGCCCAATTCCATCTTGGGATGGCACCGGCTGCAGGCCAGGATCCGAGCAGTATTTCTGCGACCTCTACATCCCTTCATACACACCCACGCTCTCCGCGCTCATCGAATCTCGCAAACCCAGCCCTTCGCGAACGTCCCCGGGTCGACGGGAACATCCACAACGTCCACCGCTGCTCCTCGTGGCATATCACGAAGTCAATCTCGGCGGAATGCGGAAGGAGGTCAAGACGCTACAGGGACTCCGTCGCACGAAAGTGAAAAGCCTCGCCGGCAAGAAGGCGACGAAGGCCGCCGTCATCGACGATCTCGGGCAACACCGCTTTGCCCACATCGCCGGCTCGGTCAAACTGGTGCCCGGACGACCATTCGACGCGCCGTTCAGGCTCCACGGGGACGATCGTCTGACGCTGCTCGACATCGCAAGATGCCATTTCCCATCCGCCGAATTCGCGTTCCTGTCCGCTTCGCATACCGCCGAGCTCACGGACCCGAGCCATCCCGACGAGGCACTCCATCTCGCCGCCGCGATGCTGCACTGCGGTTTCCGCAGCGTCGTCGGGACCATGTGGGCGATGGCTGACATGGACGGCAGGGACGTTTGCAAGCGGTTTTATAAGTTGATGTTTGAGGAGAAGGGGCAGGAGGATGTACCTTATCACGAACGAGCTGCTAAGGCGCTGCGGGATGCCGTGCAGAAATTGCGCAAGAAGAAAGGCGTCACTGTGGACTGTTGGGTGACGTACGTCCACTATGGGGCATGACCACCACCACACGCTCTCTACTGCATGGTAAGTCCCGGACTTTTTGACTTTGTTCGAGCAAGGGTGCTAACTGTCCTTACAGGTAGAGAGCTCCGTTTATATTAGGTAGCATACTGTAAGTTTAAGTTGTATGTGAACGCATGTTCGTCTTTGGGACTTTGGGACAAGTTTGGTTTATGGGAGTAACGTAACTCGCTCACTGATTTATCATGCACTGTATCCTTCGAGTAATATACTAAGGTCCACTGCGTCACGAATGAACGTCTATCTCGCCATACTGACTTATGAGGGTTTGTCTAGTATTACAACCCACCGAATTCTGTTAGAATGAAATAGAGTACAACACACGCACACGTGGCATGCATAGTCGCAACATTCAATTCCAATGTGACCCTTTCCTCCCGACCCGCACGCTCCCCTGAAACGGCAATCCCGTCAACACCATCCCAGTACCATAACCGTCTTCACCCTCGTCATCCGCTCCTCCTCTTGACACCACACCATCACCCACAGGCTCCGGGCCAATCGACAACCCATCGACCCTAACGCCAACAGCAGCAACACCATCAATGCCCGCGACGGCACCATCGCCAGGCCCAAAAATGACCTTAGCGACGAAATTGCGGAATTCGTGTTCCCGCCCGGGCAACACTTCGAATGGCACATCCGAGAACCACGCAGTGATACTTATTGTCTTGTTTCCTCGCTCATTCCAGTCGCGTCGGGGGGAGGTCGGCGCGCTCACTGTAGGGAGCCAGGCGCTTGGTCGTACGCGCGCAAAGGCGCGTGGTGGGAGCGGGCTGGGGAGGGGAGGCGCTGGTGGCACGACGTCATCGTCGTCGTCGTCATCATCATTGGAGGCTGCGGAGAAGGGGATGTGTTTGGTCAAGTCTTTTGCTGTTATTGACGCCGCTGTTCTTGTGAGTGGTAGTGATGTTGGTGGAGGTGACGCTGCAGTGGGCAGCGGGCCGTCAAATATGAGGGCATCAGGGTGAAGGCGGTTGATGAGTAAGGTGACGTCCATGCCCTCAGGCAAAGCGATTCGTGCATGCACTGTCCCGCTGGCCAAGATGGTTGTTCCCGACGCGCGAATCTTCATATCCTCGATAGTGACGTTGCGCAGCACCTCGGGCCGTGGATGAGGGGCGGGAAACTTTGTGTATGCGGTGTAGCTGGAGAAGAGTTCGAATGTGGAAGTGATTGAGATTGGGTGGTCGATGCCGGAGAGGTAATCAGAGATGAGAGACGAGAGAGCAGAAGCTGCCGATGGGGCAATGGGGAGGACATTACCATGGAGGGAGAAAGTGATATTCGGATGGGTGAGGGAGAATGGCTCTGCTGTAACGGATGCGAGAGGGATGGATGACTCTGCGGCCGTATCTAGCTTAGGCGGAACAGAGACGACGAAGGGAAGAGGAGGGGAGGTGAAGGTTATGATCGAGGGGACAGGGTTGACGATGGTCGCTTCGGCGTCGATGATGAGATTGTGGTCACGAGAGGAGAGGGAGAAGTAGGCGAGGTGAACAAGATCAGAAATCGACGGCGGAGGTTGATCATCGCCAGGGCTCGGGAGGCCTCGAAGAATGGGCACTAGAAGACTATGAGAGCCGTCACGGTAGCGGTAAATGGGAGAATGACCAAACTTACTCTTCACGTTGAGACCGACGGTCAGATTCGATCTATCGATCTTAAGCACACTTCGCCATGTAGAGTGCTCCAGGCTACCGCCTTGAATGTCAGCTCTGCCCACAGTGGCCTGAGCGATGGCGTAGCCGCGTCGCCAGCTCTCACGTGCAAAGTGGAGCCAAGCGGACACATTATGAGAAGGATGGATGTGCACAGGCAGAGACATAGGGGTCAACCAAGAAGCATCGTCTGGGGGCATTGCAGTAAGAGGAACTTGAAATGGGGGCACTTTGATAGAAGCGAGCTGCACTGAGGGCTCATATTGGGCGGAGATGTTGATGGAGGAGAGGGAGAGGGAGACGACGTCGAGGTTGCGTATGCCCCAGCGGCCGATGGCCTTCCAGGCATCACGCCAAACGTTGTCACCGTTGTCAGGTTTTACGCCTATGACTGCGCCCGCATCAAAACCGACATGACCATCGAGTCTTAACCATACGTCGCCATGCATAGAAACGTTGAGCACGTCGATGGCATCCGGGCCGCGGAAAACGAGGCCACTATTTAAGATGTCATCATTTGACAGGTGCGATGCTTTGGCAGCATAAGAATAAGCGAGAGAAAGTAGCAGGAGGAGTAGAAGAATGGAGATGGAAAGTGTGATAAGAAATACGGTGGTGAGAGTGGATACCAAACTGCTACTGCGATTGGAATAACTGGCGGTCTCTAGGTTGTCGTTGTCGGGATGAATGACATAGGATCGGGAGGCAAGCAAAGGAGAGGTTTCCGTCGGTTCTTGGTCGATGCACGAGTTGCTTTGCCTTGCCTTTCCCTTGTTGAGCGGGCGAGGACTTTGCTCACGTTGTTGCGAGTCCATCTGGGAGGTGAGTGGGGTCAACCCTAGATTAGGGGTTAGTGGATAGGTGCATGTGACCAGTTCCCACGGGTGATTACTGCCCCAGCGAGAGAAGGGCAGCCTTGTCCTGTGCCGTCAGTGCACATCCCTGCTTCATTTCTACCCCCCCTCTCCTCCATCTTCCTCCCTAGACACTATCCTATCTTCCTATTATCCAGTGACGACTAATGGCTGCCACTCCTCATTCCCCAATACAACGAACACCGTCATCTAGCAGACGGGCTGAGGATGACGAATTGAAGCCTTACGTTATAGTTAGTGACCTTGGCAAGGGAAGCTTTGCGACCGTATACAAAGGTTACAACGAAGTGCGTCACTATCGCGCGTGTTCTCTCTTACCTGTGTGTTCACGATACAGCAAACCATTAGGAGTCGCGTCATGAAGTCGCAATCAAGACCGTCAGTCGTAGCAATCTCTCCACTAAGCTTGTTGAGAATCTCCAAAGCGAGATCGACATCCTCAAATCGCTATCCCATAGGCACATCACCAAATTGATTGATATCGTTGTATGTTGGATCCTCTCCATAATTGGGCTCTCTTGTTGATAGTACCTGAAGCGCGCTGAGCGCAACATATACCTTATCATGGAATACTGTTCTGGTGGCGATCTAACCAACTATATCAAGAAGCGGGGCCGCGTAGAAAATCTCCAATATATCCCCGAACCCAGTGCTGCACCCCAGTATTATCCACATCCTAGGACAGGTGGTCTTTCCGAGGTCGTCGTCCGCAGTTTCTTGAGGCAACTCGGTGCGAGCTGACCTCCCTCATACGAGTCAGATCTTGACGTGCTTCTGTTCATAGCCCGTGCACTCAAGTTCTTGCGGCAACGAAATTTGATTCATCGCGATATCAAGCCACAAAACTTACTTTTATGCCCCCCAGGTAACGATGACCTGACTCGTGGACACCCCTTAGGAGTTCCTCTACTCAAGGTGGCCGATTTTGGTTTTGCGCGGTCCCTTCCCAACGCCATGATGGCAGAGACCCTCTGCGGGTCCCCGTGAGTTTCAGACCGTTCCTGTTCCTGGCTCACCGCTGAACGTCGACATCTCCCCTTTTAGGCTGTATATGGCACCGGAGATACTCAGTAGTCAAAAATATGACGCTAAGGCAGATCTCTGGTCCGTGGGTACCGTACTCTACGAAACATCTGTTGGCAAACCTCCGTTTCGCGCCTCCAATCATCTCGAGCTTCTAAAGAAGATTGAACATTCCAAGGGAATCAAGTTTCCTGACGAAGACCCTACTCACCAACCGCGTCCGGGTGAGGACCCACCTCAGGTGGTTCCTCCAGACGTCAAGGCACTCATCCGCGCGCTCTTGAGGCGAAACCCCGCCGAGCGCGCGAGTTTCGAAGAGTTTTTCAAGAGCGAGGCCATGACAAACTCCAAGTTCCCCCGGCCGGCTCCCGCGAAGCCACCTTCACCCCCACCAAACGAGGTAATGGATGATGGTAGGATCCCGGAACATCACATGCGAATTCCACCGGAGGTTTTGGACCCCCAGGCGATGATTCCGCCAAGCAAGTTTAGCTTTAGAAAGCGGGAGAGCGAGATGAACTCTCCTTCTCAAGAGGGTTCGCCTTCAAGGTAAGTGATCGACAGTACGCCGTGTAACGTGGGTCTTAACTTTCTCTCGCTACAGCCCTCCCAGAGAACTTGGCATGGAGCAAGCTCCGGTAGTCGCCCCTGTGACATCGCACTTATCACCATTTCCGGTTTCGCGACCGGTCCTACGGCCACTGTCGACAGAAGGATCCGTCATACCTGGAGAGACGGAAGAGGACGGCCTGCTCCGAAGGGAATACGTTCTTGTTGGGGATACACGAGCTGTCGAGTTTAATCGGGCAGTAGACGGTCAGTAGACGCACTGCGTCTCCTGTCCCACAGCTCAGAGCATTTTTACAGAGATCAATGCGGCCCGGCGTCGGCCTCTCCTTGACCGTCGTGTACCGCCAACACCGGCCTCCACAAATGATCCCAAGCGCTCCCCTGACCTTCAGCATCCTCCACCCGAATCGCCATCGGCTCTGACATTCCCGCCACCACAGAATCCAGGTAGCGTGCCAATCCCAACGGGCCGATCGGCGACAAACGCTCTCTCGCGTGCCCTGACTCTTGCGTCAAAAAAGCTATTTGGGGCGAGCATGAGCAGCCCACATTCACCACCACACTTCATCGTCTATGCAGATGTACAGGGAACGGGGTCGTCATCTCCCCGGATGCGTACCCAGAACATGGGCGGTGGTGGCAATGTAGAGATTGACCCTGTGGAGGATGTGTTGTTGGCAGGTCTGGAACAGCTGGCGCAGAAGACTCACGTGATCACACGGTGGGCGGACGAGATGTACGAGTTTGTGAAGAGCGTGCCACAGAGTGCGTCTTTCTTTCTTGTTACTTCCTTGCTGCCGCTTGTGAGGTATTGATGATTGGTGGTGGTTAGAGCCGCTGCCGGATCCAAGCAAGTTTACTCCGCGTGAAGGCGAGAACGAAAAGCTTGCGGCACGTCGGCGGAACGCGGATGTGCAGGCAGAATACAACGCCGTAACGTGCGTTGCGATATATATGCTGGTTATGCAGTTCGCCCAGAAGGGAATCGACGAGCTGCGCAAGTACCAAGAACATATGGAAATGCGTCATCCAGAAGGTGACTTTGCGCTTTCCGATGGCTTTGATGAAGGTACGATAGGGTCGTCCTAAGGAGATTCGGTTGACTGATGGTGGTGATGGTGGCGTAGCGTTATCTTGGTTCAAGGACCACTTTTTACGGTGTAATGATCGCGCGGCACTCGTCAAGACGTGGCTGCCCGCTCAATACACAGGGCCCTCTACCTGGGTCGACGAGCTGGTCTACAACCGTGCACTTACCCTGGTACGTGACCCTTCTTTCCTTTCCCTCCCTTTCCTTGACCTCACCGACCGACTCCCCTTTTTTGCAACCGCAGAGCCGTACAGCAGCGCGTAAAGAACTACTTGATCAGCACAAGTCGCCCGATGAATGCGAGCGCCTGTATGAAGAATCGCTGTGGTGTTTATACGCGCTACAGGATGACCTGTTACAGAAGGGCAATCCATTCATGGAAGAGGATCGTGATACGATTGCCACTTGTGCGTTCTTTTCCTCCAAGGTGGTGATAATCTGGCTAAGATTTTCTTTCGGGATGGGGCAAATAGGGATCAAGCGGACCAAGTTGCGTCTTGTGCGGTGTCGCGCGCGGATGGAGATGCCGACGCGTGAGCGGCTACGTGATGCGCGTGCGGACAAGAATCTTGATGATGTTGCGCGTATTCCGGCACCATGGGACGCTGAGGCACTCGAGCAGTTTCATCGTGGGACAACCCCACAGTGACGCTGCTCTCAACCTCCGCAACCCCTTACCTTTTCTTTCCATTTTTTCATTCCTCTGGTCGCTCCCGTGTATTTATTTTAATCCTGGTCGCTATCATCTCTTTTTCTTCCCGCTATGTATTGTTGTAATACTGCTATCATCCACGAAGTCCTGTTTAACCTCATCGGCATTCCTTTTATTTACTCCATTTTTTCCTTTTTCTTTCTTAGTCTCATTTCATATACAGCCCACGCTATCTGGCTCTCATATTCACCTTGTCTCATTCTAGCCACGCGAGAACAACTTGCCGTTGCTCAACTCGCCTGTCCTCTGCTTGCTCTTTCATCTCTCCTGTTCCCTTGTTGCTCCCTTTCTCTCCTCGGGCCTATCGTACATTGTACTACGTCCCATCTGACATGACCTCACACACGCACCTCCTTCGTGCATACACACTACGCATTGTTCCATACCCTCCTCTAGCACCGAATGTTAGTTTATATCGATTAGCGCTGGTTTAAAAATCAAAGCTCTGATCGAGATCGGCGTGTAGGTGCTCTTTCATGCCTGGAGGAAGGAGAGGCTCGTCCTTGGTGCCCGGGGCAATCATGTAGCCTGCGCATGGATAAGGCTATGTTAAATGTTTTGGTCGAAAAGTCGCTCGCAAAGACGCACGAAAGGGCATCTCAACACTCTCGTGAGCGTTGAACTGGATCGTTGGGTAATCCTGAAGATACAACCAACGCATAAGAGGGAGAACCAGGCCGAGCCAGGTAAGCAAAGCCGAGTGTCCGTGTCAACTATCCCGAGTGAGCATGTAGCGCGTGGAGATACGAACAATGTATGAAATCTCCTCGAGCGGAACTAATTATCCCTCGCGGAGCACGGTGAGCTAGTCGTTGGAGGGAAGAGTGGGGAAAGAAGCGAACCGCGATCGACGATGACGCGCTTCGTCACGCCGAGGGCCGTGTCCGTCGTCATCTGCACGGGGCCCAAATGGCGCGTCGGGAAGCCGAGTGCGCGAAGTTCTGCGGTACGATCTCGCGGGGGATCGTCACCTGTTCATCGTCAATATCATCAGGGCGCCGCTCTAGGTTTCCTTTTGCTTTTGCTCGCATATACGTACCGAGGATACCCTTTATCCAGCCGTTCAACCCGACCCGACCAAGCCGAGCAAAAGAAATGAGAATGAGACGAGGGTGTGAGCGAGCGCGAACGAGAAAAAAAAAAACAAAAAACGGGACGCACACCGAAGAGAAACCATGTAAATCGGGTTTCACTACCCGCGTCGCCGTCGGACGGTGTGAGCGCCAATGACGCCTTGGGATCGAGTAGACATACGCGCTCGAGGGGGATTTCGCACGATTTCATTAATGCCAGTACACCCTGCTCGTGGCATTCTACGTGCGCATGCGCGAGAGCAGGAGAGGTAGAATCGGAGGTAATACTGTTAAAGGTGGCGGATAAAGAAGCACTCGTCGCGCTTGAGAGATTCGTAAATGCTAGAGACGCGTCAGGTCCTGCAAGCGTGCGCATGTGCTATCCTTTATGATAAGATGCATGACGTTCGAGTATGTGTACTTGCTCACTTTGTACTCTAGTTCCACCCAACGTGGAAGTGCATGTGGCGTCGGGTCATCCTCTTCCATATGTTCTACGAAAAACGGTTCCAATCCTCCTCTGTCTTTCATCTATCCTCTCACCGATAATATACGTGAACACCATCTTGCAACTCGGGGAGCTTGGCAATTGGATGCAGGTGGAAGGAAGCGAGGATTTACTGCATTAAAAACACGAGGAAGAGGCGTGGATCATGGCAGGTGGCGTTGAGGTATAGTATAAATGAAAAGGCAAGCCGTATCCTCATGGATGGGCTCTCAGCTGTATGTCAAGAGAAACCCACTTACAGCATTGACGAAGTAACTAAACGAAGTCTCGAATAGCTCTACTCAAAGGGGCACCCCTCGTCAAGGATCCTCGCCGTACTCCAGGACCGTCGTCCTCGGCTCTCCATCAGTTCCCACTGGGAGTCGCCGTTGATCATTTATCCCAATACATTCTCATCCGAAGGCTGGCTGGACGGCAATGGCTCGTCGTCGGTCATTTATCCCAAAACATAATCATTCCGAAAGGTGGCTGACGGCAACGACCCGTCGGACTCAGAAGAGACAAACCGATCAACAAAGTCGACGTGTGTCTTTTATAGCCTGGCCCGGGGCTTTACTGCCGTCTACACAGGCTCCACCGATCCAAGCGACACCACCGCTAATCGATATGTTCCCTGATGAAATTCTACTAACAATTTTTGATTTCCATGTGAGTGGCGACCTAATTACCAAAAAGGGGATCGAGGCGTGGCTATCGCTGGCACATGTGTGTCAACGATGGCGAAACACTATTTTTGGATCACCACGTCGCTTGAATCTGCACCTCGCTTGCACACCCAGAACACGTGCGATAGACACACTCGACATCTGGCCACACCTATGTCTCCTCATTCAGGGTTCCATGTCCTCAGTATCAAGCGTGGATAACATCATTGCTGTACTTGGGCACGGCAATCGCATATGTACTATAAAACTCTGGGAGCTTGCAAGTTGGCAGTTGGGTAAAGTCTCAGAGGCGATGCAGAAACCATTTCCGGGGATGTCAAATCTGCAGCTTCGAACGTCCGACAAATCGGCGCCAGTTGTTCCCGATTCCTTCTTGGGTGGATCTTCCCTACATCTACGACATCTCGAGTTGGAACGCATTCCATTTCCGGGATTGCCGAAACTACTTTTGTCTGCCATCCACCTCGTCACTCTTCGCCTTCATAACATCCCTCATTCCGGGTACTTTTCACCCGAGGCGATGTCCACTTGCCTCTCCGTGTTGAGCAGCCTCAAAGAAATC
>Ga0137358_10002295_pt1 | contig 10803 bp, 8 predicted proteins | sample Mad1_20_16metaG_FD_105551 | JGI IMG/M metagenome (GOLD analysis project Ga0137358, IMG submission 105551) | Vadose zone soil microbial communities from Angelo Coast Range Reserve, California, USA - Mad1_20_16 metaG | ecosystem: Environmental > Terrestrial > Soil > Vadose zone | place: USA... | reverse complement strand
TCGGACCGGGGTTCGAATCCCCGCGCCTCCACTAAGAACCTGTATCACGTAAGCTCACGGCGCCTCACTCGAGGCGCCGTTTTGCTTTCCCATGAGCATAGGTAGCTCGCTACCGCAGCGCCTTCTCCAGCTCGACGCGGACCGTCGGCAGGTTGCCGTGAATTCCGCCGACGTGCTGCCAGAGCAGGCGACCGTCGGCCCCGATGAGATAGCTCGTCGGCACGCCGACGACGTGGTACTGGTTCTGAATCGTTCCGGCCTGGTCGTGGACCACGGGGAAGGCGAGCGACTCGCGCTGCACGAATCGCCGCACGAGCGTCTCGCTGCCGGCGTCGACGCTCACCGCGACGACACGCACCCCACGCGGCGCGTAGTCGTGGTAAATGGAGCCGAGATCCTGCATCTCTTCTCGGCAGGAGGTGCACCAGGTCGCCCACACGTTGACCAGCGTCAGCGGACCGCTGCGACCGCCGAGCTCCACCGGTGTCCCCGAGAGCGTCGTCGCCCGGTATTCTGGCAGAGTACGACCGATCTCGATCCGGGCGTCTCCCGCCATCGCGCTCGCAGACTCGCCTTCGCGGGCGCTAGTCCGTGCCGATGACTCACGACACACGCTCGCCACGACCGCCACGGCGAGAATCACACAGCGCACGGCTGTCGCGCTCACTACCGCAGCCCGTTCTGCGGCGGACGCTCCCCGGCGAGTATCTTTGTTCGGATTCGGTTCTCGGGCGGCGGGAGCGGGCAGGTAGTGAACTTGCTGAGCGCGCAATCCGGGTTGTACGCGAAATTGAAGTCGAGCGCGACGTTGTTCGTCGCGCTGTCCAGTGTCGCGCGCAGAAAGCGGAACCCATAAGTCTCCTCGCCGCTCGACGCATCGGCGAAGGTGATGAAGAGTTGCTTCTTGCCACCGTCGTACGCGGTCAGCCTGTACGGCGTAGCGTCTACCGTCGCGTCCACGCTCCCGACCTCCTCGTACTCCTCCGCCACCCCCGACTCTGTCGATGCGGCGAACTTGCGCGGGACGGGAAGCGGCGTGAAACGCCCCGCGATCCGCCAGCGCTGATCGAGCGGGAAGTAGCTCAGTCCCTTGAACGCGCGCAGCGAAGGATGCTCGGCGTCCCACGCGCGCACGCCGATCGAGTCCACTCGCTTTGCGATGCGAAAGCCGGCACTTCCCACGCGCACCTGCGAGGGAAGGGAATCGGCGTCAGTACGAAGAATCGTCGCCCTCGCCGGCTGACTGTCGATGGTCACCGCAGCGCCAGGCGCGGGCTCGAAGCGAATCTCGTCACCGCTCCGGATCAGGGCACCGACCGTAGCCGGCACGCCGCTGCCGGCCAGGTGAATGTCGCTCCGCGCGCTCGCGCCGATGGTGTTGCGCCCGCGATGCAGCCAGGAGAGCGCGGTATATGACAGCGGACGTCCCGGCGTGAGGAGCGCTTTCACCCGCTTGCTCTTCCATGCTTCCCACTCGGCGCGATACGCGGCGGTGTCGCGGCGTACGGCCGTCACGTGTCCCATGCGGTCGCGAGTGGCTCGGAACGCAACAGCCGATAGTCCCACCACGATCAACACGGCGGCCGGAACGATGAGACGGCGAGCTCGGGACGGATCTTCAGTCGACATGCTTTATACCAATATGTGAATGGACAAAAAAAAATGCCGGCCCGCTTCGTGAGAGAGGCGGGCCGGCGGGATGAGGCGTACGATTACGCCTGGATCACCAATCCACGACGGACATGCGCGGACTCCCGGTCGGCTCTCCAGCGGAGATCTGCGGACAGGGACACGCGCACATGATCATGGGCAGGTGGATCGTCATAACGGGAGACTAGGACAGGCGGACAACGGTGTCAAGGCCCGGGCGATGCACTGACCGCGCCATGACCACGCCATGCAGGCTCCCGCCCGCTATGGACCGTTGACGAGCTTCTGGACGTTCGCTCCGGCTTGCGCCGCGTTCCCCGTGTCGTTGATGACGTGCGAGATCGTACCGCGGCCGCCGCCGAGCGACACGATCACCATGTTTCGGAATCGTACGCCAGGAACGACCGGCGCCTCGAAGGCGTGATCCGCGATCACGGTGGGATTCCTGTTGAAGAAGCAGTAGCTTCCGAGTCCCCACGCTTCGTGGCTCGTGACCGCGGCATCGACCCGATAAGCGGCAAATCCCTGTGTCGTGCCGCTCATCCATTGGGTCTGATCGGGCACGTCGTACGGCATCTCGTTCTGGAACATGTAGGTGCGCCCACCGTTGCCGTTCCATTGCACCTGGTGTTGCTGGTAATGCTCAACGAAGAGCCCGTACATCGTCACGTCGTTGCCGTTCACGACGAGGCCGTTCGCCGCCGTGTTGGACGTCCAGCCCACTCCGTTGCCATGGTCGGCACGCCAGAGCCACAGATGATCGCCGATCACGTCGTGGCTGTTGATCTCGACCGAGCGAGTCGCTTTCCCGACGCTGGCGCCCCCGACGCGAACGAAAACATCACTGAGCACGGTCGGGTTGGACGAGTGCCTCGCAGACGATCCCGACGGCCCGATCTGAACGAGCACCGGAGAGGTGGTCGGCCCCGCCTCGATGAGGAGACCGGCGAGGGTCACGCCGTCCACGTCGTCCACGTCGATCGCACTGACGCCGCCGTCCGGTACGAGAGTCGCCAGCCCGAGACCGAGCACGATCGTGTTCGCTCCCGTGACGTGAAGCGGCACGTCCAGATGATAAACGCCGGGCGAGATGATGAGGCTCTGCTTACGCGCGAGTGCGGCGTTCATCGTCGCGGCGGACGTGCCCGGTTTCACGATGACAAACTCGCTTAGGGGGCGAGTCACGCCGCGCGGCTTCCCAGAGATCCAAGTTGTACCCTGTGCCTTCGAACGGAGCGCCGGGACGAAGACATTCCAGGCGCCGCGCCGGTTGACGAAGAGGAACGGTTTCTCGCGGATCACTGGAGTGGCATCGATCGTCGTATATGGCGGATTCGGAAAGCTGTTCGTCGGCGCACCACCGGTACCCACGAACACCATGTTCCAATTCGATCCGTTCCAACTGCCGAGCGCGCTGTTGCGGGTGAGCCACTGCTGCTGGCTCCCGGATCTCACCTGCCCATCCACCTTCGAGTCGGCGAGGAAGCCGCCGCTGGACCAGCCTCCATCATCGAGCACGAGATCGCCGCGGATGTGCATCCGGCGCATTGGAGCTGCCTGCGAAACGGCCCATCGATCGAAGCCCCCCGTGGGAACGACCGACATATTCTCTACGTCGCGCCAGAAGTTCACCGTTGCGTTCCCCTTTCTCCAGCGGGCATCGGCGCGCATGCCCCCATCGATCACGACGTCGTTCGGAGAGAGGCCGAGACCGGACACCTGAGTGTAGAATCCGATTCGAGCATCCACGTCGTACGTCCCGGGCTTGAAAAGAAGGGCATACCGACCCGCGCCGAATTCGCTGGACTCCTGTGAGGCGAAGATCGAATCGAACTTCGATTGGATGGTCGCGGCAGGGGTAGCCGGGTCGAAGATCGTGACGTTGGGACCGAAATCCGGTGTGGTCCGCGGCGATTGCGCCGCGACGCGCGCAGCGGTCACTAAGGCGAGAAGAAGGAGGTGAATGCGCATGGCTGGAAGTGTCGCCCGCCTAACCAGCTGCGTCAACGCCGTGCCGATCTGGACGGCCGTAACTGCCTAGCATAGCTTCGCCGACTTGACTACGCCCGCTCACTCACAGGCGCACGATCTCCGGCGCGTCATCGGGCTCGCCGGCGGAATTGCGCTCATCGTCGGCATCACGATCGGTGGGGGCATCTTCCGGAAACCGCCCACGATCGCCGGGCTCGTCCCGAATCCCATCGTCATCATGGGACTTTGGACGGCCTTCGGCCTGATCAGCATTTGCGGAGCTCTCGCGGTGGCGGAGCTGAGCTCGCTGCTGCCACGCGCGGGTGGCGTATACGTGTTCTTGCGCGAAGCATATGGCGACGCCGCCGCCTTCGTATTTGGCTGGCTATATGTCTTCGTCACAACGCCCACCGCTATTGCGGCACTCTCCGTAGTCTTCGCGGAATTCCTGCTCAACCTGCTTGGCGTGTCGGCACCCGCGCTGACAATACAGATGATCGCAATCGCCGCCATCATCATCCTCACGTGCGCCAACGTACTTGGGGCGCGAGTCGGCGCAGCAGTGAGCGAAGTGACCACGCTCGTGAAAGTGTCTGCGCTCGCGGCGATCATCCTCGGCGCATTTCTGTTGGGGCACGGTAGTCTCTCCAATATCACCGAGGGGAGTGGGGTACGGCGCGGCGGGCTGGCCAGAGCGGTCGCATCTGTCATATGGACTTACGATGGTTGGATTGCTATCAGCATGATCGCGGGCGAGGTCGTGGCACCCGAGCGACTGATGAAGCGGATCATCATCACAGGAATGCTGGTCATCGTCACGCTTTATATCGGGGCGAACCTGGCTTACCTGTACATGATGCCCGTCAGCATCATGGCGCAGCAAAAGGAAGCCATCGCGCGGACGGTCATGACGGAGATTGCAGGCCCGGCTGGTGGCGTTGTCATCCTGCTCGCAGTCATGACGAGCGTTTTCGGCGCGCTGAACGGCAACCTCCTCGCGAAACCGCGGGTCGCCTACGCGATGGCCCGCGACGGCCTGACTTTCTCGTTTCTGGGGGGAATCCATCCGCGATGGTCCACGCCGTGGGCGGCCCTGCTGATCCAGGGGCTGGTCGCGATCATCATGGTCCTGGTCCTCAGGGATTTCGATACGCTCACGACTTACTTTGTTGTCGTCGAGTGGGCCGCGTTGATTTTCGCAGTCGGCTCGGTGTTCGTCCTGCGGCGCAAGATGGCTGAAGCGCCGAGGCCGTTCAGCACGCCTGGTTATCCGTGGGTGCCGCTCTTGTTCGTGTTTGGCACCGTCGTTGGTGTGTCGGCCATTGTCTGGGGAGAGTTCCAGGTTGGCAACTTTTCGCCGATCTATGGACTTGCTATTGCGCTGGCGGGATTTCCGGTTCATCACCTTTGGAAACGATTGAAGAGGAGCACGTGAGAATAGCAATTGTGACCGAGAAAGCACCCAAACCGCTTGGTCCGTATTCGCAGGCAGTTGTCGAGGGAGATTTCATTTTCCTGGCCGGACAGGGATGCAGCAATCCGCTGACCGGGAAGCTTGAGCTTGGGGACGTGCGGTCGGAGACGAAGCGGACATTTGAGAACGTGAGCGCGATCCTCCAGGCGGCGGGCTCATCACTCCATGACGTAATGAAGTGCAACGTTTATCTTCGCGACATCAACGACTTCACCGCCATGAACGAGGTTTACGCGACATTCTTCTCGGCGCCGTTTCCGGCGCGCACCACGATCCAGGCGGGCGCGCTTCCGGGCGGCATCGCCGTCGAGATCGAATGCATCGCGAAGAAGGCTGGATCAAAGAAAGCTCGAGCACAGAAAGCTGGATCGAAGAAGGCTGGATCGAAGAAGGCTCGATCGAAGAAGGCTCGATAGTGGACGCGCTCGACCTCGACACACCCGCCCTCTACGTCGATCTCGACGTGCTCGAGCACAACATCGCGCAGATGCAGGAGCGATGTCGCGCCTGGGGTGTCGAGCTCCGGCCCCACGTGAAGACCCACAAGATCCCCGAGATTGCACAGATGCAGCTCGATGCCGGCGCAATCGGGATCACAGTCGCCAAACTGGGCGAGGCGGAGGTGTTGCCCGGCGACGACGTGCTTGTGGCCTACCCGCTGGTGAAGGCGAAGCTGCCGCGATTGAGCGAGCTGGCGAAGTCACGACGCGTGAGGGTTGCTGTCGATTCGGTCGAGGTCGCTGGTGATCTCAAGGGGATCGAAACGCTGGTGGAGATCGATGTCGGCGTGGGGCGCACTGGCGCGCAGTCACCCGGGCAAGCAGTCGAGGTCGCGAAGGCGTGCTCGGATTTTCAGGGGATCTTCTATTGGCCGTCGTGGCTCGACGAGTCAGGATTCAAGGCGGCGTGCGTCAAAATTGACGCCGTCCTTGACGCGCTCTCCGCGTCGGGGTTCGAGGCGAACATTGTCTCCGGAGGCTCGACGCCAGGTGCCGCGAAAACGCCGCTGATTCCGCAGACGACAGAGATCCGGCCAGGTACTTACGTCTTCTACGACGCGAGCAGCATGGAGGCCAAGGTCTGCGTCGAGGCGGACTGCGCGCTCCGAGTGCTCACCACCGTCGTCAGCACCGCGGTGCCGGGCCAGTGCGTGATCGACGCCGGATCAAAAACGCTCTCCAGCGATCAGACGGTCGGTACCGGAACGTACGGCCACTTTATCGGGCGCCCATGGACCGTGCGCAAACTCAATGAGGAACACGGCTACGTGGAGATCCATGGTCCCGCCCGCGTCGGAGAAAGAGTCTGGCTGGTGCCAAGCCATGTCTGCCCGACTGTCAACCTGCACGACGAAATCTGGTACGGCCGGCGCGGGCGAGTGGAAGGAAAGTGGAAGGTCGCCGCGCGTGGGAAAGTACGCTAGAAGTGGCGGATCGCGGTTCCAAGTTTTGGGTTCTGTGGTGCGGCAATAAAAAACGGGGACGTCGTCAGACGTCCCCGTTTCTAGTTCAAGCGAGAACCCTGATCAGGTGCAGACGATCACACCGGTCGAGTTGGCGCAAGTCTTAGCTGACTGCGAGTGGACCGCGGTCGCGCTCCAGCTCTGCGGAGGACCAGCAAGGATCGTAGCAGTGATCGTTACGTTCTGCGAAGGCGTAAAGCCCTGAAGGGGCGCGGCCATCGTTGCGGTTCCTGCGAAGTACGCACCGTTGTTGTCGGCCGCGTACTGCTCTTCGTAGGTCGCAAGGTTGCGCAGGTCAGACTTCATCGCTGCGACATAAGCCTTGTCCTTCGTATTCGCGAACTTCGGAATCGCGATCGCGGCAAGAATGCCGATGATGACGACCACGATCAGAAGCTCAATGAGTGTAAACCCCTTTTTGTTGCTCACCTGATATCTCCCTGTTTTAGTTTGGCGTCGGCGAAACGCTGCCGTCATCAGTCGAAGGACAGGACGTTTCGGGTTGCCGCAACCGGGTATTATTGCAGAACCGTTGCCAAGTCTGAAAGGATTTCTAACATATGTTGCCGCAATGGCTTATGCTGCTGAGGTCAAGGATGTTAGGAACCGAAATAGTTGCAAATTGCCAAGCCAAATGCAATCTGCTGCGGCGGTAATTTCTGACCGGACGAATGTAAGCAATTTGACAGGAACCGTTCGAGTGCCCGCGCCTCCATTCTTTCTCCCCTCTTGGCAAAATGTCGCCCAATCGGGCGCGGCTTTCCATTCAAGGCCATCCGCCGCGACTGGTGACGTCTCAACGCTTGCTATCGGCGTCGACCACACATGCGAAGAGAGCTTGGCGCGAGGTAATCGAGCGAGCGTCCGCAAGGCATGGAGAACTGGCTGTAGATACAAGCGCCGTCACCGAGGTTGGCGCTCGCATAACGGGCGACGCCTGCGACGATGGTTTCCAGATTACGGCATGATTGACGCCGTTCGACACCGCCACCCAACCCGCGATTGTGCCAAGGTTGCTGATGGCAACCGCAACGCTCGCATTGGGATCGTCTGGACTTAGCTTCGCGATTCTGCCGTTGGCGAACCACGTCGAAGCTACAATGGAACCCGAAACCGGGTCGAAATCGGCACCGACCACTGTGCCGTTCGAATTCACGGCCGTGGCGTAGCCGTAATGCGACGCCCCGGTCGAATAGTTTGCTAGAAGTGTGAACCCTTTACCTGCTTCCCAACGATATGGGGTTGTCCCGCTCGCCCCGCCGGACGCGAGCCATCCGGCAACCGTGCCAGTCTCATTCAGGGCGAGGCCAGTGACATCTGCCTCGGGATCATTACCCGGAGTTCCGAGAGTACCGTAGCCTGTCGTTTGGGTCCACAGGTACGTGCGCCAACATTCAGCGGTGACTTTACAGGTGTTGGCCCTGGTGGTGAGGACAACCAATCCAGATGCCGTGACGGCGCTAGCGGAGCCTTCATTGCTGCCGCCCTGGATATTCGCTGAGAGATCATACTTGCCGCCGGCCTCCGACCAGATCCATCCGTGTTGGAATCCGCCAGCGTCCGAGCCAACGACGTCCCCTCGAGCGTTGAACCCGGTTGGCAGTGCTATCGTGGAACCTGGTATCAAAGGTATGGGCAACGCGCTGATTGGACCGGCAGCCGACCACACGACAGGGGTCCACCGACCCTCATCACCGCTCATTCCCAGGATCTGTCCACCACCTTGCGCACCTTCGTCCAGAACCGCCACCGCTCGACTCATCGCGTCGCCTGGCAGCGTTCCGAGATCGACCATACCTTGGGCGGCGCTCCAGCGGAACGCATGTGTCGCCCCGGCAGCCGTCTCAGACCAACCAACGACGGTGTTCCCGCCGTTGATGTCGGCGGCATAGCTCGAGGCGCCGCCCAGCGTCCCGAGGTCAACGCGGGTCACGTTAATGGACCTTGCCGCGTCCGCGGTTGGGTTGTTCTCCGGCACCCCGTTTATGGCCAGGGCGGCATCGGGCGCGTTGCAGGAACAAATCAGAAGAGCGACCAACGGGATGAGGGCGAGGCGATGCACCGGGAGTCTCTTGATGGTGGAAAGCGTGGTGAGATTGCAAGAGACACTCCGAGGGAGGAAACGGCGTTATCTCCCTAAACGAAGACTCAAGGCCTAAAACGTAGAGTGTGCGTTACAACTTTGTTGATTGGGTGCGTCGCCTGCGGAATAGTGGCTCGGGACAGTTCGTCCAGGCCATCGGGTTAGGTTCATTGCAATCCGATTAGCTTGCGGTTATCAAGGTCGCGCGGCCTTTTTCTCCGGGAGTCCGCGCGTTTTTCTTTTCCTTCCGTCGCTCGCTCCATGGCTCGTTCAGCCACATCCGCGGTCGTACACAAATTCGGAGGCGCCGGTTTGGCTGACGCCGGAGCCATTAGACACGCCGCCCAGATGGTAGCAATGCGGCCGTCGGGCGTCGTCGTTGTCGCATCGGCGATGAGAGGCGTCACCGACGCGCTGCTCGACATAGCGGTCCTGGCGAGTCGAGGCAAGCTTGCGGCTGCGCGCACCGGGATTGAGGCACTCCGCCAGCGCCACATGGCGACTGCGACCGAGCTCGCGGCCGACAACGGGCAGCTCTCAGCGGCCGAGGTCAATCGCGAATTTGACGACCTGGCGGAGCTCGTGACGCGAATCGTCGAAGGAAAGCCGCCCGAGCCTGCGATAACCGACGCCGTAACAGCACGCGGCGAGCGGATGTCGGCATCCATGTTGGCGGGCGCCCTGTCGACGCTGGGGGTTCGCGCGACAGTCGTCGACGCGACGCGCGTCATTCACACGGATGCCCGTCACGGCAACGCGACCCCGGTTTTCGCGCGGACGTTGTTGGCCGTCAAGGAGCATCTGCTACCGCTCATTTCAGAGGGCATTGTGCCGGTCGTCGCCGGTTTCATTGGATCGGCCCCGAACGGCGCGATCGTCACGCTGGGGCGAGGTGGGTCGGATCTCACCGCCACGCTGCTTGCTCGCGCGTTGAATGCTGACTCGGTGACGCTGTGGAAGGACGTACCCGGTGTTCTCACAGCCGACCCGCAGGTAGTGACCGAGGCCCGTCTCGTGCCGCGGCTGCACGTGCGTGAGGCTGCGGAGCTCGCGTACTACGGCGCGAAGGTGCTCCACCCACGCGCCCTCATCGGGTTGCGGGACGAGACGCGGCTCTTCATTCGCCCACTCGCCGATCCGGAATCGTTGGGGACGGAAATCACGACCCGGCGCGATCGCGCGATGGAGAGACGGTATCCGGTGCGCGCCATCACCGCGATCGGGCAACAGGCAATCATTAATATCTCTGGCGACGGCATGGTCGGAGTGCCGGGCATTGCGGCGCGCGCATTCGGCGCCCTCGAGCGCGTCGGCGTCTCGGTTGCGCTCATCTCTCAGGCTTCATCCGAACATTCGATTTGTCTCGTCGTCCCCAGCGCAGCTTCGCAGACGGCGAGCGATGCGCTCAGTGCAGCGTTTGCGGAGCAGCTCGAGCGCGAAGAGGTGGAAGGGATCGACGTCCGGACGGACGTATCGATAGTAGCCATCGTCGGCCTGGGTATGTCTGGTACTCGCGGCGTGGCGGCCCGCCTCTTCGCCGCGATCGCGGAAGCCGAGGTGAACGTGATCGCGATCGCCCAGGGCGCGTCGGAGCTGAATATCTCCGTCGTTGTCGAGGAGCGGAGCGTGGCAGCCGCACAACGCGCGGTGCACGCGGCATTCCGGCTCGACAAAATCGGCGGCGGTACGGCAGCGACGTCGAAACACGCTGACGTGGTCATCCTTGGCTACGGCCGAATTGGGCGCGAGCTCGCGACACAGCTGGCCGAGATCGCCGGATCGCGCGCAGTGCGCGTCGTGGCTGTCATCGATAGCAGCGGCTACGTCTTCGAGCACCGCGGCCTGTCAAAGCGGAGGCTCGCCACGCTGGCAGCTGCGAAAGAAGCGGGCACCGCACTCGCTGACGTGCCGAAGGGCGTGCGAGCGGGCGCGGAGTCGGCGCTCAACGAAGTCCGTCGACACGCGCTGTCGCGGCCGATCCTCGTCGATGTTACTGCCGGTGACACGAGCGCGGTGCTCGAGGCCGCATTGGTCGGCGGGATGGACATTGTTCTCGCCAACAAGAGGCCGCTCGCGGCGCGACGCGGGTCGAGCGGTGGACTGACCAAGTCGGCTACTTCGCGCGGGCGGCGTGTACTGCACGAAGCGACAGTGGGAGCGGGG
>Ga0137358_10002294_pt1 | contig 10805 bp, 10 predicted proteins | sample Mad1_20_16metaG_FD_105551 | JGI IMG/M metagenome (GOLD analysis project Ga0137358, IMG submission 105551) | Vadose zone soil microbial communities from Angelo Coast Range Reserve, California, USA - Mad1_20_16 metaG | ecosystem: Environmental > Terrestrial > Soil > Vadose zone | place: USA... | reverse complement strand
TCCGATCAGCCGCACCCGTCACCGGGATTCCCAATTTTTCGAGAACGTCAGCGCCTCCCGATCGCGAAGTGATTGCGCGATTGCCATGTTTCAACACCACTACATCAGCAGCTGCGACGACAAACATTGCGGTGGTAGAAACGTTGATTAGTTCGAGGCGATCCCCTCCAGTGCCGCAAAGATCAATGGTAGGCCTTTCCCCGATCTGGACGGTAGGTGCGACTGCCATTGCCAGAAACGCTTCCGCAAAAAAGCCGACTTCTTCACCGGTTTCGCCCTTGTCGCGCAAGGCCGCGAGGAAAGAGGCTTTCTCCGGGTCACTGATGTCCGGGCTGGCGAGCTGTGCAGATACATCCAGCACTTGCGAGCGCGAGAGATCGACCTTGGCGCGAAGCTGATCAGTGAGTTCTTTCAAGCGGGCAATACTCAGCGTCTCGGTGGAAAAATTCAATTCCCCTTATTTGAATCAGCCGCGATTTACAAAGAGACGTTAGAAGGGCTGTCGGACCCGATCGTGGTCGAGCCACCAGGCGAGTCTTGGTCAGAACCGACTCGCAGGCTCATTCCCATCGTATGGAAAATCTCGTCTCGAGTTTCCAGGTAAGCGGAAGAATCCAAATCCCGCGGCCGCGGCAAATCGATTGTTAAATCTCTTAGAATCTTTCCCGGGCGCGGACTTAATATGATGACGCGGTCGGCGAGCTGCACTGACTCTTCGATGTCGTGCGTCACGAACAAAATTGTTTTCCGCTCTTCCTGCCAGATGCGGGTCAAATCCGCGCGCATCTTCAGTCGAGTAATAAAATCGAGCGCACCGAAAGGTTCGTCCATGTAGATGATGTCGGGATTGGCGGCGAGAGCCCGGGCGATTTCCACCCGCTGACGCATCCCTCCAGAAAGTTCACGTGGATACAATTTCTCGAACTTGGTTAATCCGACCATATCGACATAACGCTGGATAATCGGTGCTTTCTCCTGGGCTGAGAGTTGGTCCAATCCAAAGCCGATATTTTGCTCGACCGTTAACCATGGAAATACGCCGTTTTCTTGGAAAACGAAAATGCGGTGGGGATCGGGGCCGGACACTTGGGTTCCATTGACCAACACTTCTCCGGACGTCGGCTTAAAAAAGCCCGCAACAATGTTCAACAAAGTCGATTTGCCACAGCCGGAGGGACCAACGATGCAGACGAATTCTCCGCGAAAAACCTCTAGATCGATATTCTCGAGAACAGCGATGGGAGCAGTCTTACCCGTGAAATCCATCCGCAAGCTGCGCACTTGGATGATGGGTCCTTTCTTATCCAAAGTCTTAATTCCTTTGCGAATAACCCCACTTCACTTCATCGAAAGTTTCTAGCTGCCGTATCAGAAAATCCAGAAACAAACCGATGAGTCCAATCATAAGCATGCCGGCTACTACCAGATCGTATCTTTTTCCGGCGTTTCGAGCATCGATGATCAGGTAACCAAGCCCGGAGTTTACCGCGATCATTTCGGCAGCTACCACAACCAGCCAGGCGATACCCATGGCGATCCGTAGACTGGTGAGGATTTGCGGAAGACAGGCGGGAAAAATTACCCTCCGAAAAAGCGCAAACCCGCGGAGGCCGAAATTCTCAGCCGCGCGCACGTAAACCGGCTGAATGTTTTGCACGGCAGCTACCGATGACACGGTGATAGGAAAAACGCTGGCGAGAAAAATAAGGAAGATCGGTGCGCGATCGTCCACGTGAAACCACAAAATCGCGACCGGGATCCAAGCAATCGGCGAAATCGGCCGTAATATTTGAATAATTGGATTAATCGCCCAAAGAGCGGGTCGGAACCACCCCAAAGCCAAGCCAAGAGGCACGCCAACCAGGGCAGCCAGGGTGAATCCGACACCGACCCGAAACAGAGAAGCGATAATGTAATTGAATAGTACGCCGCGACTGATCAATTCGCCGATTGCAAAAATCACCTCGTGAGGACGTGGAAAGATGTCGGTATGAGAGAGAATTACCACCAGATCCCACAGGGAGACGGCCGCGGTGATGGACACAACCGGGAGGAGTACCGGCAACCATCGTTTCATGGTTTATAGTCCCAGTTGTAGGCATCAACTTTTTTGTCCGGTGGAACAAAACTGGCGTCAGTGTAATCCTCAAAGTGAGCCGTGCCCTTCAGGACGCCCGCTTCTTTCCCCAGAGCTTCGATTTCTTGGAAGTCGGGTTTGCGCACGGCTAAATTCGTGTACTTGACCCGATCCGGCGGTTTGCTGAGTACAAATCGAAGCAAGCGAGGGTTTTGGTTGTAGTAATACTGCGAGACAAACTCCGCGGCTTGCATGCGATGATCCATCGTTTTATCGAGCCACTGTCCGCTCTTCGCGATTCCGTCGACCAATCGTTGTACCGTTTCGCGCTTGTCCTTGATCGCTTTTTCATTCACCGCGAGGACGCAAGAAATAAAGTTAGGCCAGACATCCTTGGTGAGATAAAGAATCCGACCATAACCATCCAATTCGGTCTGACCCATGAATGGTTCGCCCGATGTGATCGCGTCAACCGCATGACTAAATAGAGCTGCCGGCATGTCGGGTGGCGGCATCTCGACCATATGAATGTCCTTCGGAGACAGATTGTGCTCTTTCAATGCTTTGATCACGAGCAACCACTGGTTGGAGAATCGATTGGGTACTGCGACGGTCTTTCCCTTCAGGTCGTCGATCGAATTGATAGCCGAGTCTTTGTTCACCATCATCGCGCTGCCATCTCGATGCCCGAGATAAACGATTCTGAGCGGTACCCCGTCTTCTCGAAGCTTCATGGCGAGTGGGGCGAGAATGAAAGTGGCCGGTGTCTCTCCGGAAAGAAAAGCTTCTTTCAACTCTGGCCAACCCTGAAATCGCAACGGTTGAAATTCGGATCGACCGGATACTTGCTTGTTAATGAAATCGGTAACTGGACAGGTGAGATGACAAGTAACCGGCAAGAATCCGACTCGGAACGATTCGTTGCTGGAGAGTCCCGAAAAAACGTGAAGATTAAAAGTGAGGTGGAGCGCGGTGATCACCACAAGGGCGCCAATCGTGGCTAAGAGCACCGTCTTTCGGAGACTCATAATGCGTGATACTTAGAGAATCGGTTGATCTTGTCTAGCGCATTAGTCATAGGCTGCGGGTATGTGGGCGAGGGCTTGCTGAGAGCCCTTTCGGAGCAGGGATGGCAAGCCATCGGTTTGACATTATCGGACGATTCCGCCGCCAAACTGCGCTCAAGCGGACTGAAGGTCATGGCAGCTGATATTCGCCAACATGATTTTGCAAGGAACCTTCAAGCCAAGTCGTTTTCATTGGTCGTTCATTGTGCCAGCTCCGCCGGTGGGGGAAGCGAATCCTACGAAGCGTTGTTCGAATGCGGAACCAGAAACGTGTTTGCTGCTCTGGAGATAGAACATTTTCTTTTTGTCAGTTCCACGTCGGTCTATGCCCAAACTGACGGCTCTTCGGTGGACGAACTCTCGCCGGCAGAACCGGGACGTGCGACCGGAAAAATCCTGCGGAAAGCCGAAGATCATGTTTTGGATCGAAAAGGGACGGTGGCGCGGTTGGCCGGAATTTATGGGCCGAGGCGCTGCGTCCCGCTCGCTCGATTGCTCGCCGGCGACGCGATCATTGAGGGCGAGGGCGAGAGGACGATGAATTCGATTTATCGAGATGATGCGGTGAGCGCGCTTTTGTTTCTCGCGAGGCTAGAGACCGGCGGCGTCATTAACGTGGTCGATAATTGTCCGGTCTCTCAGCTCGAATGGTTTCGCTGGGTTGCTCAGCGGGCCGGTAAACCGATGCCGCCGCTTGGCCCGCGTGATTTCACGCGGAAACGCGCTTGGACGAATAAAAGGGTATCGAACGCAAAGCTACGCGGACTCGGGTGGGAGCCCGCATTTCCGAGTTTTCGGGAAGGAGTTGAAAGGATCTTGGGCTAGGACGAATCGCCGGGAACGAGGTCAGAGGTGCGACAGCATAAAGCTTCGGACGACACGTCGTCGGACACGCCGGCGCTAGCTCCTAATGTGACCCTTACCTCGCACAACATACTTGTACGTGGTGAGTTCTTCCAACGCCATCGGACCGCGCGCGTGCAGACGATTGGTGCTAATGCCAATCTCGGCGCCGAATCCAAATTCGCCGCCGTCATTAAAGCGGGTGGAGGCATTCCAAAATACTGCGGACGAATCAACGTCGCGGAGAAAGGCCTGAGCTATCGCTTCGTCTACCGTGACAACCGCATCGCTATGGTGGGATCCGTAGGTCTCAATGTGTTCCACTGCCTCTTCCAGCGAATCGACGATTCGAATCGACAAGATTAGATCCAGATATTCGGTGCGCCAATCTTCTTCCGTGGCCAAAGCGACCTGAGGTCCCAGAATGGCGCGAGTCTTCTCATCGCCGCGCAGTTCGACCCGCCGCTCCTGGAGCGCGCGTCCGCAATTGAGAAGAAAAGCATTGGCGACATCGCGATGAACTAGGAGCGTCTCCACGGCATTGCAGACACTAGGGCGTTGGCACTTTGCGTTGATCACGATGCTTTGCGCCATTGAGAGATCGGCGGCTCGATCAACGTAAATATGGCAGATTCCGTCGTAGTGTTTGATGACGGGCATGCGGGCGAGTTTCGCGACGGTCTCAATAAGTTCCTTTCCGCCACGTGGGATAATCAGGTCGATGTGTTGATCCATTTCGGCCATGGCGCGAACTGCTCCCCGGTCAGTCAAATCAATGATCTGTATCGCATCGGGGGTGATGCCGGTTTCCGTGCATCCCTCGCGCAATGCTTCGGCAATCGCCAGATTTGAACCTAACGATTCGCTTCCGCCCCGTAAGACCACTGCGTTTCCAGTTTTGAGGCAAAGAGACGCGGCGTCACTTGTCACGTTTGGACGCGATTCATAGATGATTCCGATCACCCCGATTGGTACACGTACCTTGGCAAATTCCAAACCGTCTCCGCGATCCCACTCGCGAATCACCGAACCCACTGGATCGGGAAGAGCCGCGACCTGGCGAATACTTTTCGCTATTGCGCTTATTCGCGCGGGATCGAGCCGCAATCGGTCAAGCATAGCGGACGAGAGACCGGAGGCGGTTGCCGATTTCATATCGGCTTCATTGGCAGCGAGGATGCGCTCGGAAGAACGCTTGATTTGATCAGCTGCAGCTAACAACGCGGCATTCTTTTTGCCAGTCGTCGTCCGAGCCAGCGCGCGAGCGGCGTTTCGTGCCTGCGCGCCGATTTCGAGTATACGCTGTTCGTAATTGCTAGTCATGGTGTCAGGGCATAAATCGCGTCCCGACGGCGCCTCCGTTTACCGCAGTTCTTATCACATTCGGCCGCAGACCACTCCCGATAACCACTGGTATTCCGGCCTGGATAGCAAGCCGGGCCGCCTGCAGCTTGGTAACCATTCCGCCGCGCGAGTACACGCCGGTTTCTCGTTTAGCCAACCCCGCCACGGAGTCGATATTGGTTACCTCTGAGATGAGCTGGCCATCCTCTCCGAGCAGACCTTCTACACTGGTCAAGATTATCAGGAGGTTAGCTTGGCTAAGTATCGCCACTTCTGCGGACAGAAAATCGTTGTCGCCGAATTTCAGTTCTTCGACCACCACCGAGTCATTTTCATTGACTATCGGAACGATGTTCCCGAAACGCATTAGCCGTTCCAGTGTATTCCGGGCGTTTCGACACCTTGTCCGGCTGTCCAGATCTTGGTGGGTGAGAAGTAGTTGAGCGACATGTAATCCATGGCGTGCAAACAGGGTTGCATATAGCTGCATGAGGCGGGATTGACCGATCGCAGCGGCAGCTTGCACCGATGGCAGATCAGATGGGCGCTCGGTCAGTTTCAATTGCATGAGACCAGCGCCGACCGCTCCACTGGTCACCATGACAGTCTCCGTGCCAGAACGGATTAGCTCGGCGATCTCCCCGCTCAAGCGCCGAAATTGGCTGGTTTCCAGGCCATCGCGGGTCGGCTTCGTGAGAATGCCGGTACCAAGTTTGATGACCACCCGTTTGCGTTTATCTGCCATATCGGAAGCGGAATATCGTTCCAGTTGACCAGAATGCTAGCTCTGGCTGATAGATCAAGCGCAGTGAGTATCTTGCACCTTATTCGGCGGCAAGCCGAACAGCAGCCCCATAGTCTGGCGCTTATAGCTACCGACACGAACGAAAGACTAACCTATGCAGAGTTGTACGAGCGGACTGATGGGGTAGCGCGCTGGTTAAAGGAACGCGGTTGTCGGACACATGAGCGCTGCGGGCTACTTTTCCCAGAGGGGATCGAATTTCCAGTCTATGCCCTCGCGATCTTATCGGCCGGATTGTGCGTTGCACCCATCGGATTGTTTGTGCCGCGATCCGAGGTCGATTTTTTTGTTCACGGAGCGAAGCTGCACTGGCTGCTTGGGGCTAACCAGCAATTGGTCCGATTCCCTTTTGCTGGCTCGGTTGACTCGGCCAACGATGAATCATTTCGAGCGACTAACCCCGCCTATATTCGTTTCACGTCGGGGACGACGGGCACTCGAAAAGGAGTACTTCTCGGACATCAGACCATTGTCGACCGGTTGGCGGCCGCGGATGAAGTACTCAAGATTACGCCTTCCGATCGTATCTGGTTCCGGCTACCGATGGCCGATCATTTCGTGGTTTCCGTGCTCCTTTATTTATCAAGAGGAGCCACGTTGATTCTGAGCCAGGAGGACTCGGCGGTCGCCAATATAATGACCAATTTCAATCCGACGATCATTTACGGATCTCCGGAATCGTATCGCGCTCTCATTGCCGCGGAGGTGGGAGAGTTGGAGTCCGTGCGCTTAGCAATTTCAACCACAGCTTCGCTATCCGGGAAACTGCAAAACCTCTTCAGCGCGCGTTTTGGCCGGCCACTGAATCCGGCCCTGGGAATCATCGAGGTTGGCCTGCTGACTTTGAGCACGCGTCCGGATAAGGCGAATTCGGTGGGACCAGGGATGCCGGCCTATGAATTAACCTTAGTTGGGACGGATGGATTGCCGGTGAGGCCGGGTGAAATCGGTGAACTGCACGTGAAAGGCCCCGGGTTATTAGACGCGTACCTCAATCCGTGGCGAGAGCGTTCGAGCATTTTATCGAAGTACGGATATTCAACCGGTGATATGGCTTACCTCGACCAGGAACAATTTCTTGTACTGGCAGGGCGGAACAAGAACCGGCTCGAGGTCGACGGCCTTAGTTTCTTTTGTGAAGAGGTGGAATCGGTAATCGACGCGATACCGGGGGTAAAGGAGAGTCGCGTCTTTTTAGATGACAAGACACAATCACTCGCCGCTGAGTTGGTAGCAGATGAATCGGTGATCCCTGCTTTAGCCGAGCAATTGGCCAATCGACTCGACCAGCGAAAGATTCCGCTCACCTTCAAACGAGTGGCCAGTTTGCCGCGAACCCCGAATGGCAAGCTCCTGCGGCGCTAAGCGGCAGAATAGCAAGTCGCAGAATAGCAAATAGCAGATAGCAGAGCCGGGAACGGTGAGAGGTGAGAACGTTCCCGGTGCTATTCAGGGCTTGCTATTGCCGAGCTGGCTCTGAAACAGTCACCTTTTTATGTCAATTGTGGTCCAAAAGTACGGCGGCAGCAGTGTCGCTGACGTCAATCGTTTGCGGCTGGTTGCCGAACGGATCATGCGGACCAAACAGCAAGGCCACGATGTGGTGGTGGTGGTTTCCGCAATGGGGGACACGACTGACGATCTCTTGGGATTGGCCAAGCAGATCTCCGCAAATCCGGACCGGCGAGAACTTGACATGTTGTTGTCGGCTGGAGAACGCATTTCTATGGCGCTTCTTTCCATGGCGATTCGGGAGTTGGGAGGAGACGCGATCAGCTTTACCGGAAGCCAGTCAGGGATCATCACCAACGATCGGCATGTGGATGCCCGGATCATCGAAGTAAGGCCGTTTCGTGTGCAGGACGAACTGGCGCGAAGAAAGATTGTGGTGGTCGCTGGCTACCAAGGAGTGTCATACCGGCGCGAGGTCACAACTTTGGGCAGAGGAGGTAGCGATACGACCGCGGTCGCGATGGCGGCAGCTCTGGAAGCGGAATGGTGTGAGATTTGCTCGGATGTGGACGGTGTCTATACCGGGGATCCGCGGATTGTGTCCTCCGCCGAACGAATCGGAGTCCTCTCTTACGAGGAAACGCAGGAGTTGGCAGAATCGGGAGCCAGAGTCTTGAATGCGCAAGCGGTCGAATTTGCTAAAGAGAAAGGCATCGCAATTTACGCACGGGCAACCGCAGGTCCCCTTGCCGGTCCGGATCCCTCACAAGATGGGACGGTCGTACGTAAATCGCCGCCGCGGCTGCCGGGTTCGGTTGTTGGCGTGGCCAGCGAAGAACAGGTGGTGATGATTCAGGGTCGAAAGATGGATGAATTGCTCACGATTATGGACGAATTTGGGTGTCCCGGTAAGCAGCTTCACGTCATGTCAATCGGGAGTCCGCAAGACGGGCTGACTCTGGTGATCTCGAAAGAAAACTTGCATCAGATCTCGAATCTACGGGCGAAACTCGGGACTTTCGAATCGGACTTTATCTGGAACGATGAACTGGGCGCAGTCAGTGTGGTCGGTGCGGGCATCAATGCCTCTCATGAGAAGGTACGACAAGGCTCTGAGGCGCTTCGTAGTGCGCAAATCCCGTCGTTTGGCCTGGCAACATCTTCCTTTCGGATCACTTGGATGGTGCGCCGGAATCAAGTGAATGAATCGGTCCGTTTGCTTCATGCGCTATTCATAGAAAGCAAGAAGCGTTTGGTCCCCTGAGAAATGGCGAAAAGCGAGCTGCTCTGAAGAAAAAGGAAAACCAGCTCGATCAGAGGGGGAACACGATTCTGGGGGCCAATCGAGCTGGCAGAAGTCACACTAAACGCCACCAGACGAATGGCAATATCTTTTTTCGCAAATTTGTAGAAAAAAGATCGTCAAATCTGTTCTTTTTTGCGATCGCCTTTTTTGGTTGCTTGAGGCTGCCCTCGGCTTGAACGTTCGAGGTCTCTGATGTTTTATCCCCGAAGCTACTATCTGACGATCGAGGCCGTTCAAAGCATCTGCGTCGGGGAAAGGGAAAAGTTAGCAGCGGTCGCATGCAAGCTGATTGATTTCGCTTTTGGGTTATTTCACGGCAATAGGCCGGAATTCGAACCTTGCGATACGGCGTTCCATGATTTTGATCATACGATGGAGGGGACCGAAGCGGTGCTTCGGCTTTTGGCGGCGCAGGATCGTGTGCCGGGTGGGATTAGATTCAGCGATCGGGAATGGGAGATCGCTCTAGCGTCCATTTTACTGCACGATAGCGGATACTTGAAATGCCGGGATGATCGGGAAGGCTCTGGCGCCAAGCATACCAGTATCCATGTGGGGCGCAGTTGTTTTCTTGCTTGGGACCTATTGCCAGCGTTCGGCTTTACAAGGGACGAGATTCGTGTTGTTCAGCAAGCAATCTGTGCAACGGCAGTTGGCGCGAAGATGAAACAGATCGGATTTCGCTCCCGGGTGGAATGGATGATTGGATCCCTGGTCGCTACCGCTGACTTGCTTGGACAAATGGCAGCGGAAGATTATCCGGAGCGGCTTCCCGCTCTCTACCTGGAACTACGTGAAGCCGCTCTTTTCTCTCGCTTGGGAAAGAAGATGGCCCATCCAAGCTTATTGGAGTTGCTCTCCGGAACCGAAAAGTTCTTCTCGGACTATGTGGTAAGGACGCTCAACGAAGAATGGGAAGGCACGCATCGATGGTTGGACGCTGAAGATGGCTCAAATCCGTACTTGGATCGGATCCACCGAAACGTCGGTCGGGCCGTGGCGATGGGTAAGGCGCTCCAAGGAGAGGGGCTGACGTCCAGAGGTTTTGATCCGGGCTGACCTCACGGCGCGACGAGCCAGATCTCGGCGATTCGATTCTTTTCCGCGTCGTTTTTATCGAAGAAGTCCAGTCCGCCCATGCCAACCGCGCGGACCGTGTTGGTAACGTGTCCCTGGTTTTGTAAGATTTTCATGAGATTGGTGGCTCGTTCTTTGGAGATCTGCAGGTTCTGTTCATCGCTCCCTTGTTTATCGGCGTAGGCGGCGACAACCAGTACCACGGTTGGGTCCTCGAACAGTTTTTTGAACTCTGGCTTCTCCAAATATGACAACATGTGGTCGATTTGGTACTGCTCTGGCTTAGTATGGCCTCGAACAAAGGGGATGATGGCCAACTTCGTGAATCCGCGGGCCCTTTCGACTTGCGCGTAAAGGTAATCTTTCTCTTTTGCGGTCAGTTCTTTGAGTAGATCGATGCGAGCGAGCACCTCCTTACGAACTCTCTCCTCTTCCTCAGGATTTTTTGTCACGCTTGGTAGCGGCTCTACCCCATGATCGAGCGAAGCCTCAGGTGAGGAAGGAGCGGTGGGAGATGGCGAGGGAGTTTCCGGGCCAGGAGTGGGTGATGGCGTAGTGAACTGCGGAGTGGCGGTCGGAGTTTCCGAAATTATAGCTGGGGTTGGTGTAGCTGGAGTTTCTGCCGGTTGTGGCGTCGGCGTGGGCTGAGGAGTTGCCGCTGGTGGGCTAGGTGAGACCGAGGGGGTAGCAGAAGCCGCTGGTTCCTTGGAAAATAGCCGGTCGTAGGCGCACCGCTCATGGTTGGACAGCCCAAACTTCAACTAGGCGGTTCTTTACCAAGTTCGCCTTATCAAATAGGTCTTGTCCCCCCATTCCGACGGAGTGGGTGATGTT
>Ga0137358_10002291_pt1 | contig 10810 bp, 13 predicted proteins | sample Mad1_20_16metaG_FD_105551 | JGI IMG/M metagenome (GOLD analysis project Ga0137358, IMG submission 105551) | Vadose zone soil microbial communities from Angelo Coast Range Reserve, California, USA - Mad1_20_16 metaG | ecosystem: Environmental > Terrestrial > Soil > Vadose zone | place: USA... | reverse complement strand
GCGGCGCTGCGGTGCGAAGCGCCTCTCCCAGTTCGCTGACCGCCCCATTCGTGGCCTCGCGGCGAACGGCCTTAGCCAGCAACGGAGTTACCGAGCGCAGCGCCTGGACCTCTCGGCGGATCTGCTCAATAGCGTCCTCTTTCTCTCTGAGTACTTTGTAGATGTCTCTCACGTTGCCCTCCTGGGGAAGCGCAACAGCACAAGTCGGTGCCGCTGTGCGTGGTCGGGGCCTACTGACGTGCGAATTGTCCCACGATTCGGACACATCATCGAGACACGAAGGGGCATCAAGACGAACCAGATTAGTCAGCACCGCCCGGGGTTTTTATTGGCCAGTTCGCAAACAAGGGACCGAAGCCACGAGGTAGGGTGAGCGTGCAAAGCGTCTGGGGAAGCTTCTCACCCCCAACGTTGTTCGGAGCACCGACATGCTTGATCCTCGTCTCAGGCAACCCCGCTGCGCAGAGGCCTCTATCGCTCAGAGCGGGCTTTGTGGATACACGCCAGTGCCAACGACCGGCGTCGAGCCGGAGCGCAGAGCACGGGTCGAAGCTGCGACCTACGCGACCGAGGACTTAATCAGGCTGGCGCACCTTTCTCAGGCGCTGTTACGAACACGTCGAGCACGCATTCGTTGCGCAAATCGGCAAGCTTCTTGGCCTGCTCCAGACGCGTTCCACCCAGCAGATCAAACCCAACTACAGCCTTGTTCAGCGCGGGATGGTGTCATGTAGAAGCTGTACCATGACAACTACCTTTCCGTCTGGGGTCTGCTGAACCAGACGGCTATCCTCCCTACCAGACGTGCTATCGCTGCTTTCAACAATGGGTCCATTCCGGCGTCATGCGCGGCGTGCTGGTGGCGCTGGCCGAAGACCTACGCTTCCGCGGGAGATTCCATCTTCACGAAGCCTCGATTGACGGGAGCTTCACCCTCGCCAAAAAAAGGGGCGCAGGCGTGGGCAAGACCAAGCGCAGCAAGGGGACCAAGATCATGGCAGTGCCGGATAGCTGGGCTTCCTATTTCCGTTTGTGCGCAATCCGCAGCGCCCCACGGGGTCACACTCGTGCAAAAGAAACTGGCTGACGTCTTCGTAGACGAGCCGATCGAGCGTCTCATTGGCGAGAACGCCTACAATTCTGACCGACTGGACGGTGAACCAGCTGAGAGCGGAGTCCACATGATTGCCCCACACCGATGCAACCGAAAGAATCGCACACAGGATGGCGCCCCCTCAACCGGTACCGCCGCCGACGAAAGATTGAGCGGCTTTTCGCGTGGCTTCAAAACTTCCGCCGCCTGACGGTGCACTGGGAACATCGGCTCGACATGTTTCTCGGGATGCTGTATCTCGCATGTGCAATCATTTTGATAAGGCATTTATGAGATGTGTTCTCATCGTCAAACCGAAGAGTGACTTTGTCGCCGAGCCCCAAAAAGACGCCTGCGATTGCGCCGTTAATTGCGGTCACCATGCCAGCCCTGAGTTGGCTGCGAAATTTGCCGGATTTTCGACAGGACGGACCTTGAGGGGAAGCCCTTTGACTTGAAAAGCTATTTTCTGTTAACTCTATGCACCATCTGGCGGAGGTGCTATGCCGGCAGGTTCAACCACACAGGGACAGCGCCGCTTTGGCGATACGATGCGGCCGGACGCGTGGTTGCTGGAGTTAGTGCCAGCGATTGTGCTGCTCGGTGCATTCGGAGTGTATGCAACCTTGCGGGCGTTCGAGGGGACCTATTACGAATGGGGACCGTATCTTTCTCCCTTCTATTCGCCGCTCATTGACCCACATCATCGGTGGTGGCCGTTCTCTCCGGCGCTATTGATCCTGGTTTGGCCTTTGGGATTCCGGGTCACGTGCTACTACTATCGAAAGGCATATTATCGGGCTTTTTTTCTCGATCCACCAGCCTGCGCCGTCAGCGAGCACAGGAAGCGCCGCTATCGGGGTGAAACTGCGTTTCCGCTTGTCTTGCAAAATCTCCATCGCTACTTTCTGTATGTGGGGTTCATCTTTCTCATCTTTCTTTGGCGTGACGCGTTTCGCGCCTTCTTTTTTAGCGGAAGAATCGGAGTGGGGGTCGGCACCATCGTCCTGTTGTTCAACGTAATACTGCTGACGACTTATGCTTTGTCATGCCACTCGCTGCGCCACATCGTAGGGGGTAAGGTCGACTGCTTTTCCTGCGCAGCCTTCGGGGGTGGCCGTCATAGAGCGTGGCGTTGGTTGAGCTTTTTGAATGAGCGCCACATGCTGTATGCCTGGATCAGCTTGATCACGGTGGGCCTCACCGATCTGTACGTCCGGCTGGTTGCCAGCGGCGCAATAACCGATTTGAGACTCTTGTGACCACCGAATACGAAACCCACGACCATGATGTATTGATCATCGGTGCCGGTGGCGCGGGTCTGCGAGCTGCCCTCGGAGCGCTGGCGCAGGGCGCGAGAGTGGGGGTGGTTTGCAAATCGCTCCTCGGCAAAGCGCACACGGTGATGGCGGAAGGTGGGATCGCCGCGGCGATGGCCAATGTGGATTCGGCTGACGACTGGCGCACTCATTTTCGCGATACCATGCGCGGCGGCAAGCTGCTCAACAACTGGCGCATGGCGCAAATCCACGCCCAGGAAGCTCCCGAGCGCGTGCGAGAGCTGGAACAATGGGGAGCTCTTTTTGATCGCACCTCGGACGGACAGATCCTGCAGCGGGCCTTCGGCGGTCACACTTTCCGCAGGCTGTGTCATGTGGGCGACCGCACCGGTCTGGAAATGATCCGCACCTTGCAAGACCGCGGCGTGCAATTGGGGATCGACGTCTACATGGAATGCACGATCAGTCGCTTGCTTAAAGATGGGGACCGCATCTCCGGAGCATTCGGTTACTGGCGCGAGCAGGGCCGGTTCGTGGTGTTTCGAGCCAAGTCGATCGTCATGGCCACGGGCGGTATAGGCAAGGCGTGGAAGATTACCTCCAATTCGTGGGAGTATACCGGCGACGGGATGGCGCTCGCCTACGGCGCCGGCGCGGAGCTGATGGATATGGAATTCGTGCAGTTTCATCCGACCGGGATGGTATGGCCTCCCGGAGTGCAGGGAATTCTGGTCACCGAGGCGGTCCGCGGCGAGGGAGGCGTCCTCCGCAACAAATTGGGCCAGCGCTTCATGGAACAGTACGATCCGAAAAAGATGGAGCTTTCGACGCGCGACGTGGTGGCGCGCGCGATCTATACAGAAGTACGCGAAGGCCGTGGCACTGAACACGGCGGAGCTTATCTCGATATCTCGCAAAAGCCCGCCGACTATGTGAAGAAAAAACTGCCCAGCATGTATCACCAATTCAAGGAACTTGCGGATGTGGACATCACCAAGGGACCGATGGAGGTGGGACCGACCTGCCATTACATGATGGGAGGTATTCGCGTCGATGCGGAAACCGCAAAATCGTCCGTGCCGGGACTCTTTGCCGCGGGGGAGGCAGCCGCCGGACTCCACGGCGCAAACCGGCTGGGAGGCAATTCTCTTTCGGACCTGCTCGTCTTCGGTCGCCGCGCAGGGTTGGCCGCGGCCACGCACGCGAACAAAATGCCAACTGCATCCATCGACTCCGGGCAGATCGAGGAGGCGGCACGCGAGATACTGGTTCCCTTCGAGCGCAAGAATGGTGAGAGTCCCTATGCGATTCATCGTGATTTGCAGGAAACCACGCAGAACCTGGTTGGCATCTTTCGCAACAAAGAGGATTTGATTCGTGCACTGGAGGAGCTTGAGAAACTGAAAGAGCGGTCCGGACGGCTGAGCGTCGAAGGCTCGCGATTGTTCAACCCCGGCTGGCATCTCTCCCGGGACCTTAAGGCGATGCTGATAGTCTCCGAGGCCGTGACTCGCAGCGCGCTGGCACGCCAAGAGAGTCGGGGAGCGCACAGCCGGATTGATCACCCCGGCCTCGACGCAGCCTGGGGAACGAAAAACAATGTGATTGTCTGCGAGGGAAGCGCGATGACGCTGCGCCAATTACCGGTGCCGGAATTGCCCGGCGATCTGAAGCAACTTCTCGCCGATGAGAAATAACTGGTCTTAGCAGCGCCGGTGTCCTGCTCGGCTGTACTCAGGGCGTCTCGACCTCGGTGCCGGGATGCGGCGCTATTCGGACCCAGAAGACAGAGAAATAGCGGAGGCCCAATGGCAGAAGCAATTTTTGAGGTGTTCCGGGGAGACCGCGAAGGTGGGCAGCCCGCCACGTACCGCGTCCCGATTGCTCCAGGGATGGTTGTTTTGGACGCGTTGCACTATGTCCAGGCGCACCAGGCGCCCGACCTGGCAATACGCTGGAATTGCAAAGCCGGCAAGTGCGGCTCCTGCTCGGCGGAGGTCAATGGCCGGCCTCGGCTCACTTGCAAAACCCGTATGGACGCACTTCCCCTGGACAAGCCCATCACGGTTTACCCAATGAAAGCGTTTCCTGTGATCAAAGACCTGGTCACCGACGTTTCCTGGAATTACCGCGTGAACAAGAAAATTCCGCCCTTCGAATCCCGCCCCGGCACCGACTGGAAAATGTACCAGCAAGATGTGGATCGCGTGCAGGAGTTTCGTAAGTGCATTGAATGCTTCTTGTGCCAGAATGTGTGCCACGTTCTCCGCGAGCACGACGAGAAGGAGCATTTCGGGGGGCCGCGGTTCTTCGTCCGGGTGGCGGGGCTCGAAATGCATCCTCTCGACTCGAAGTCGCGCGCGAGAATACTCAAGGATGAGCTCGGGATCGGTCTGTGCAACATTACGAAGTGCTGTACGGAAGTATGTCCCGAGGAGATTCACATCACGGACAATGCGATCATTCCCTTGAAGGAGCGTGTGGTCGACGAATTCTATGATCCCGTGATCATGCTCGTGCGGATGATTCGCGGAGCGAAACAAGAATCGGGCTGACGTAAAGGAGGTCCCGTGGAATTCAAGCTGAAGAGCATTTCGAAGGCCGGTATTCCGGAAGCCATCTCAAAGGCCGAACTCTACCGCTCACTGAATGAACCGGAAGAGGCAGAATCGATCTGTCGCGACATATTGGCAATCGAGCCGTCGCACCAACTGGCCCTTCGCTTGCTAGGCCTCGCGATCACCGACCAGTTCTGCGGAGACGCATCGGATCGCTCTGAGGAAGTAGAAAGACTTTTCCAGAGACTCGCCGACCGCTACGAGCGTCTCTATTACACGGGTCTGCTGCATGAACGGCGAGCCAAAGCACAAATGAGCGTGGGGCGTCCTCCGTACACTTTGGCAGTGCTCTTCGGGGAGGCAATGCGCTGCTTCACGGACGCGGAAATCATCCGTCCCCCGGGCAACGACGACGCTATTCTCCGCTGGAACCGTTGCGCCCGGCTGCTGCAAAGCCATCCGGGCTTCGGTGAAGAAAAAGAGTCCGAAGCCTTCGACGCCATCGACAGCTCACCGATCTGAACTGACTTACTGACCCTCCCGCACTGTTTGGTGGTTGGCGTTGGGCCGCTCACGCCGACGGCCCGAAGTGATCTACTTTCCTGACTCCGAGCGGTGAAGGAGGGGAATCCACATGGCCGCAGATGGAGAGCTGGTGATGATCCCAAGTGGAAAACTGAAGCTGCTTACCAAAACAGCGGAAGACTCCTTCAGGCTCGAAGCCGTCGTGAGGCGTTATTACGAACAGCATCAGTCCGTGGGCTGCACGTGCTTTTTGTGCGAGAAGGCAGAGCTGGCTTTTAGGCACGCAAACCGAGCAATCGACTGTATGGCCCAGAAACCGTAAAATGTCTTCCTGCATTTCGTCCAGGGGATGATCTTCTCCATATGCGCCTCAGCACGCCCAACGCGGGAACTCTCAACAAACCGCTAAAACCGGGGTGTGCAAGAGAGTTCGCCAGAACCGAGAGCAAGGCACGTCAACTTAGTTTAGTAGCACCCGCGACCAGCGCCGTCGGAGCCAACTCGTTTGTCGTGAAAGCCGTGGTCACCCCCGCTACCCGCAGGCTGGGGCCGCGGCTGATCGACGTTGAGACTCCGACCATTGAGAGTGCTGCCATTTACGGGCCTTGATCGCGAACTCCGCCTCGGCATCGTTGGTCATTTCAATTAAAGCGAATCCTCGCGGGTTGCGAGTTCACTGGTCGCGCGCCAGAGTCACCTTTTTGACGGTACCTTACTGTGAGCGCAATTGATCCTCGGGGGCCTCGAAGTTTGGGCTTCCGACGAAAATGTTCTTCATTTGAGTTCCGCGCGCGCTGGGTTGTGGAGGGAGGCTTCGGGAAAACCCGACGCAAGGCGAGACCGCGTAGGCGTTCAGGGAAAAGACGACGGATTGATACTCGTAAACACCCTCAGCTTTCGGCAGGCTGGACCAGCACGTGCCTTCTTGGCAAACTCGCGTCGCTGTTCGTGTTAGTCTTCAGCTTCGCGCGGCGGGGTTGTATCCCTTTGAGCAGATTCGCTATTTCAGAAACTGACATCTTCGGAACCGTAGGCGTTGCGATCATGGTTGGTGATACCCAGCGCACCTCAGCAGCGGTGGGCCGTGGTCAACGGCACGCGAAGCAGCGAGCCGAGGTTGAGGCGGTTTGCCTGAAGCAGTTGCTTTAAGCGTAGAAAGCGGTCGTCCCCGCTCCAGTCAGCGATGTGAAGTGGTTCCTGCGTATGGTAAACGTGCCCAATCGATGTTTCGTCAGTCGGCATATCGGGGAAGGGAATCGGCCCCTTTCCCCACCACATGCCATTCGATTTCGTTGGAATTCTCGTTGAAGACGAGTACATCGAGATGGTCGAACCTGACGAGTTCGAGGAGTTGGTCGGTAAGAACTCATGACAGATCTTCCCGTTTCCAACGGCCGGAGAGTGCTTCGGAGATGCGAAACAAAGGCTGAGTATCACTCCCCACACGAGCTGCGAGTCAGTGCTCATAAGTTTGACGAGGCGGCTCGACGCATTATTCAGCGAGTCATCGGCGCACGCGGGAGCGGTGAAATCTCCTACGACACAACACCTGTCCAGCTACTCGGGCTTCATACCCATCTGTTTGATCATCTCTTTTTGTTCCGCAGTCCATGTGCCGGACATGTCTCCGTGTTGCATGAGCAGTTTCTTCTGGGCATACATTTCTTTTGTCGTGTGGAACTCTTTCACATTGGCCTGATGCCCTGAGAGGTCCCAATCTCCGACGCCTTTGTCGTGGTATTTGAAAACGACGTTGTCCAGATAAGTGATCTTGTTGCCCCAAAGATCCATCGCAGGAACCACGTGCAGCGGCTTTCCGTCGCTGTCCCGCTTCATCACGCCCTTCTCCTCGAGGATGTCAGGGATCGTCAGCGTATAGGTGTTTTTGTCGGGTGATTCCTGGAAATCGATTAACACGACCTTGCTTCCAATTAGGTGTGGCGGGTTCCAGCCGAACATGAACGCCAGCATCTCATCGAATGCTTCGCGCTGCGCGGGAGTTGAGCTCTTGTCGAAGTAGACCGTGCCTTGCACTTTGCTTGCGTCGCGGTCAATCAGGTCTCCGATGACGACAGCCTTGAATCCGCTCATGTCCACTTTTCCATAGTGGCCGTGCTTAATGTAAGTAAAATCAGCCGCGTCACAGCTTCCATGATCTGGATGACCATTCGACCGGCACGGACATGCATAGGCAGTACACTGGCATTCAGTCATGCTGATCCCTTGCACGTCGAAATCGGGAATATCCTTGGGTGCGTCCTTGGTCTGGTCAGGGATTGCAAGGCCGGAAAGCGTAAGTGCAATAACAAGAAGACCGACAATGCGCAAAGTCTTCATAAACTCCTCCTTCAAGAACTCCATTTCGACCGTAGTAACTGTACGACTGCCACGGTTGTTGGTCAAGAACGCGGGCGGTGGGAGATCGTGTTCGGAGGCCGTCGGCTTCGTCTGTTTGAGCTGTAAAAATAAAAGCGAAGATGGAATAGAGCGTTGCCGACAAAAAAGACCCAAGTCCTCTTCGTTGTCAATGCGCCAAGTGGCATTCGATACCGGACTCAAAGCGGAAAAGGAGAAAAGGCAATGCTCAAACACAGTAACGTCCGCCAGGCTCCCGGCCCAGAATCTGGAACGGGCGAAGGTCTTCTACGCAGACAAACTAGGCCTCGGCCCCACTGGGGAAAGACCTGGAGGTCTTCGTTACCAGTCCGGAACTGGTTCTTTTTCGCTGTTTGAGTCCTCTGGCAGTCCGTCCGGGGGACCACACTCAGTTGGCTGTGGCAGCCGTTCCCGTACCGATTTAAGAGAAGACACCGAGCGCAATGAAAACCGCTCGTAAAACTATCCCGACGAAAAGCGTTGCGATCGTTCTCATCGCACACTCTCCTCAGTAAGGACCGTTAATAAGGAGGCCACGCCGGTGAAATAACTTACCTTAGAGCGCATGGATTCTCCGTGCGCCGGTTAAAACCGGCAAGGTGTAGTGAATGAAAGTTTCACATGTTGAAGGTATAGCAAACCACAACGGCCCCGAGTCATGCGGAGCTGCTCGCGAGGGCGGCGTCGAAGCGTTGACAGGGGGACGTGCAGGTCGGGTATTGAGCCGCGAAATCCATGCCCTGCTGCGCACGCAGCAGGTACTTCGGGATGCCGACGAGGTGGAGAACTGCGGAAGGCAAGCCATCTAGAAGGAGACAGTCAGCTTTCCCAAAGACGCCAACGCCTGGATGTGGCTCGGTGTGGTAAATCTCGCCCGCGATCATCCGGAAGAAGCCGTGGAGGCTCTCGACAAGGCCGACAAACTAAAGCTCGGAGATCCGACATCCTGTACCACCGCGGCCGGGCCCGCTTGCTTGTTTCCAAGGACAGCTACGCCGAGATGTTCAAGGTCGATCCACAGTCCTGGCGGGTGCATCGTGATAGAAGCATCAGACTTGTGATGCGCCGTTTCATGGCCGTTGCGTCGGCGAAGGCGTTGCAGGTTCGTCGATCTGCAGAATCTGGTTCGAGCGTACATCCTTCAAACTCTGATGAACGCCGCTAGGCCAGCGAATCTCAACCTTCTGCACGGTCGCATCCTTCCCCAGGCCAAAGTGAACGCGCTTGTCGCTGGCCGACAGGTAGCTGCTGGCTGTCGAGACGGTTGCATACTGAGATCCTGCTGCCGTGGTAATTGCGATTTGGGCGCCAATTGCATCGCGGTTGCTGCGATGCCCCACCAGTTTCAGCAAGAGCCAGTGATTCGAGTTGCTGGTCTCGTTATGAAGCACGTAAGCGGCACCATCGTTAGTAGTTACCACCGCATCGAGACGTCCGTCATTGTCGAGATCGCCGATCGCCATGCCGCGCGCGACCCAAGCCTGGCTGAAGACGCTTCCGGACTGCGCGGAGACATCTGCAAAGCCTCGTCCGGTATTTCGAGCCAGCAGCATCGACTCGCGATAGTGCAAATTGGGGGAAGTCAATTCAATCGTGTCGAGATCGTGTCCTTGCGCGATCAGCAGATCTTTCCAGCCGTCGTTGTCATAGTCGAAGAAACGAACACCCCAGCCCGAATGCGAAACTGTCATCTGGCCCAAGCCCGACGCGGGAGTCATATAGTTGAACGAGCCATCTCCCAAATTCTGGTAAAGAGCATAGCGCTGATTGGCGAGGTTGGTTACGACAATGTCCGGCCAGCCATCATTGTTGTAGTCTGCGAAATCGACTCCCATGCCTGCATAGGTTCGGCCATCGATGTCAACGGCCACTTGAGAAGCCAGTCCTACTTCTTCGAACGTGTGATCCTCTTTCTGCTGATATAGAAACTCGGTCATCGAGTCGTTGGCAACGAAGACATCAATGCGGCCGTCGCGATCGTAGTCGGCGATCGCGATACCAAGCCCCTTCCCGGGCTTGGCGATACCAAGTTTCTGACTCACCTCCCGGAAGGTTCCGTCCTTATTATTAAGATAGACGAGGGGCGCGACAGGCTTGAAGAAGTCGGGATGGCAGTACGCGCGATAGCCCTCCTTGTGCTGGCCACACCACACGTCCGCGAAGTCCCAATCGAGGTAGCGCAACACCACCAGATCGAGCAGGCCGTCTCCGTCGAGATCGACCCATGCGGCGCTGGTCGACCACCCACCCGCAGCCACGCCTGCTATCTGTGTAACGTCACTGAACGTGCCATTCCCGTTATTGTGGTAGAGCTTGTTGCCCCCGTAGGCAGTGACGTAAAGATCCTCGAATCCGTCATTGTCATAATCTCCAACCGCGACACCCATGCCATAGCCAGCGCCCTGCAGGCCCGCTCTCTCGGTCACATCTTCGAATGTGCCGTCGAGTTTCTGGTGGTAGAGACGATTCCAGTATTCCGGCCCAGTTTTAGCCGGAAACGCTTTCTGCGGAGTGGGGTCGGAGAGTGGCGCTCCGTTCACGAAGTAGATGTCCAGGCGCCCGTCATTGTCATAGTCCAGAAGAGCGATTCCCGCTCCCATGGTTTCCAGCAGGTATTTCTTGGGAGTGTGCGAGGACTGATAGCGAAAGGAAATGCCAAGCTTCTGCGCCACATCGGTAAACGAGCCTGGGGAGTCTTCGGAGTTTGCGCGTGCTGATCGAGATTGCTGGGTGTGCGCTGTCGCTGCAAAGATGCTCGGAGTCAGGCAAATCAAAAGACAGGCACCGGGCAGCGCCGAAATCGTGCTCCGAACCGCAGCCGTCGAGCGATCCGAACATCCAAACAGGACTCGGATTGTTCGACGTAGAATCACGGTTCTACGATGCCCTTACCTTCCACGACGGTCACGATGCGGTCGATGGCCGGAACTTGAATCACTTCTTTCGATCCACTGGGCCATTGAATTTCGAGTTTGTCG
>Ga0137358_10002290_pt1 | contig 10811 bp, 11 predicted proteins | sample Mad1_20_16metaG_FD_105551 | JGI IMG/M metagenome (GOLD analysis project Ga0137358, IMG submission 105551) | Vadose zone soil microbial communities from Angelo Coast Range Reserve, California, USA - Mad1_20_16 metaG | ecosystem: Environmental > Terrestrial > Soil > Vadose zone | place: USA... | reverse complement strand
GCACCCCCCTTTTCCTCTCATCTCTATCCCCTACCTCTGTCTAAGGCTCAGCTCCTTAGTATGCCCTCTGCTCGACTAAGAGAAAGCCACTCTTAGTTAAGACACACCAAACATCTCTCACCAGACTAACACCAAGTCCGCACGACTCAGTGTCATCCCAAGGATTGCTACAGCACCTCCCAAAGAGACTTGCCAGACAGACAACCCTGCAGAGTCATAACAGTGGGTCTTCCATGTTTGAACACCCATTGCTGTCAGAGTTCAGGTCAGTGATTGCACGACAACATAGCTCTTGCAGCTTTCTTGCATAATTGAAGGCACCTTGAAGAAGCCACTGTCAAATTGGAAGTGTGGGCATAGCCAGTGAGGGTGCCAGGTGTGTATCGTGCAATAGACAACTTAGAAGGCTACCACACAATTACCATATACTCTGTATATTTAATAGACCATATAACCTCTGTGGAAGTATCTATAACATAAAGACAGAGGACGTGTTGAGCATGTTGAGCCTTTCAGTGGGCAGCCCTGTGCAAGGGGGTTTCACGATGCACCCATTTTTTGGGCCATTTTTTGATGTGTTTTTAGCAAAAACTGAAATTATGACCTTCGATGAAAACCGCTAAAAAACGACCAAAAAACCGCAACGTGAAACGTCCTATTCTAATCACCGGATCTAGACTCTTCCGTTGTACCATGACACCCGCTCTGTCCATCGGACTCCACCCTTGTCACTCAGGGCAGAGGAACAATTGAAAGTACCCCCAAAAGGGACGGATTAGTGTTTGAAATCCATCTTCTGTCAATGTCACGTCGGTGACTGACAGCCGCAGCCATTTTGCGATCCTCAATTTATCCGTCGTCAGTTGCGACCGTATTGAAACACTTCCTTGTAGCCATTGGCGTACCTCAGCATTTAGTCTATTTGTGGACGTACAGTATCCGGCGGGGTGAGTCGGAATCACCCACTATTATCATGACCACCGTGAGGACTTACGCTATTGTGTGGGGCTTCAAATCATCTCGGAATACTCTAGTAAGCTTTTCTGCTGCCAGACCCTCTGAGGACAGAAAATGTCACATTGATCTTATCCAAACCTTGCCTCCTTCGGGAACCTTTCAACAAATAGTCAAACGATTCACCCTATTAGTAGACAAGGGAACACGGCTTTCTAGCTGGTTTTTTTTCCCGTTGACAGCATTTGTGATTTAATTTTTACAATATTTCTGTGATCAGCGGCATCATATGGCACAACTTCGCGGTAAGTTTGATCCTGCCAGGTGGGTTTCTGTCTTAACAACTGGCACGGTAAGCGACACAGTAAGCGATAAAGAATGAAGGCAGCCGTCGGGAGTTGCCATCGGAATCAGCACGGTATATATATACGGTGTTCGGAGCATAGTCAGACTGAGAGGGACAATGCTTCATACAAACCGGCTAGGCAAGTCGACAAGGAGGTGCACTTTGAGACCGACCGGGAACACGGACAATGCGACGCCCGGATATAGAAGTTTGTTGGGAAAAGAAATTTAAAAAATGATTATTGTGGGAGATGGGATCATTGTCCCGACTATGCGGCGGTGATGAACTGCCATATCTGTGTGATGGGGAGCGCCCCCCGATTGTCCTTCACACACTGTCCCATACTGTATTCTTTCTTTCCTGCTCTCTTATTCCTTTCCTTATTCTCAACATCATATTCGTGTTTCTAAGCTTTCACCCGCATTCTGTTCTACAACAATCAATATTATACCTGGAATTCGCCCTCCGAGTGCGCTCTCCCCGATTCCATTCCATCAGTTCTGGCTCACCAACTCTGCTCTTGTAGCCTCTCTTTTTGTCTATCCACATCTTTTCTCACACTACCAGTGAAATCGCCATATCTAACACGGTCATTCATATCGCCATTTTACAAGAAGGATGGGCAACTGTATGTCAGCGGGATCTGTCGAGGTGTCCGACGAGGACAAGCGTCGGCATCGAGAAGCGGAGAAGTCCCTGAAGGAGGTGCGCATCCAATTTCACACTTCCTCTGCGCATATATGCCAATATTTTAAGTCAGTCTTTTGTACTGACTGTTCTGTATGATATCAGGCGAAGCAGAAGTTGGCCTCACAGGTTAAGGTGCGTAGATGTGATTCCCGAGTTTAACATGCTCGCCAAAACGCGCCGCAAGGTACTGCTATTGGGGTCGGGAGATTCTGGAAAGTCTACCATCCTGAAGGTGAATCGTTGGGCCTGGGGTATCAAGTGTTGCAGAACTAACATTCTTTCAGCAAATGCGCCTCATTCATCGTGTGCCATTCTCGTCACAAGAAGTCGAGTCTTTTAGACAGCTCATTTTCAACAACCTTACGCACGGCCTCAAGTACGTTCTGGATTCGATGGAAGATATGGGATTAGAGGTCTCTCCTGACAACGGCGAACATATTGAGCTGATCGAGAGTGCGAACGACCTCCGCGACGGCGAAATCTATCCCCAGCACTTTTACGACCCTCTCAGGCTACTCTGGAATGATAAGGGTGTCCAACAGGCGTGGGATCGCGGGAATGAGGCTGCGCTACCTGAGAAGTACACTTCCTTTTTCTTCTGATTTTTCTCGGCTGTAGTAACTCAACGCCGTCCATTTAAGTCTGGGATATTTCTTCTCTGATCTAGATCGATTATTTCGACCGGAATACGTTCCCACAGAGCAGGACATCGTGCATTGCCGTGCACGGACGATTGGCATCACCGAGACAGTTTTCCAACTACGAGAGCATGAAATGTTGATGGTTGATGTCGGCGGTCAAAAGAGCGAGCGTCGGAAGTGGATCCACTGCTTCCAAGACGTCACCAGTATACTCTTCTTGGTAAGCCTAAGTGGCTATGACCAATGCCTCGTCGAGGACAAGGATGCGGTGCGTGCCATCCTGGATGGACTAAACAGCACTTATAGTCGTCTCTCAGAATCAAATGCAAGATGCCATGACAATTTGGGATTCAATATGTCACTCCCAATGGTTCAAGTCAACGTCGATTGTACATTGCTGCTGAATTTGACAAGTCGCTCTAGCTGAAGGATTGTTTCCAGATTCTATTCTTGAACAAGGATGATCTTTTCCAAAATAAGATTCTGCACTCTGACATAAAGACCTTCTTCCCCGTATGAGTTTGCCCTCCGTCGTCATTTCTGATATTCATTCGGTATAGGATTTCGATGGAGAGCCGCGGGACGCAACTTCCGGTAGAGAATACTTCAAGAAGCGCTTTGCGAGGCTCGCACAGAAAGCCGGGCGCTCAAAAGAGCGTGAAATTTACATCCAGTCCGTCCCGCGCTTTATAACTGACCATTATTGCTGAGACTTGGTCAGCATTACCACGGCAACAGATACGGCGTTATTGCGGGTAGTTATGGCCGCGGTCGAAGGTGAGAGATTTGTTGCCCCTCACTGTGTCGTCGACTTCATTAACGATTTTCTCACTTGCAGAGTGAGTGTCATTTATTCCATCTTTTCCCATTCTTTCCAGTCATTTTGCGGGCATCCCGTCCTTTTCATGTTTATCTCACATGCCTTCTGGCTGCAGCATCATCCTCCGACAAAATCTTGAAGTCGCTGCTCTCATCTAATCTTGCATTATTTCCTCGGCTCGACCCGTGTTTGTTTACGAGATTTGGAACACCCGTTCCGTCCCTTCCTTTATGAGACACTATTTTCTCAGAGTATAATCTCCCTCCCCGTCGTATCCGTCGACTTTGACTGCAATTTCTGTGTGACTTATCTGGATTTCTCCCACTTTTTTGGTTCTACTATGCTTCTGTCTGTCCAACTTTCTGATCCAAACAATATCTAATACTCTCTCCTACCGCGCGAAACCCCGTACCACAAAACGCTATATCCGTACCTCAAACCGCCTTTTACAATCATGACACCATTCAGCTCCATCATCAGCAGAAATGTGAGTCCAAATACCCTGGGCTGTTAACCCCTTACGAGACATTTGATTTTTTCGTGCTCGATCAGCGCTGACATGCATTGTTGACCAGATCCGCGAAATCATGCTATGACATGTTCGATCCCATCTTTTGGGCACGCCACTTTCATTCACCAATCACGATCTGTCATTTCATGCTGTGCCTGTGCGATCTCTTTTGTCTCTGTCTCCATATCATGCGCTCACGATTCACCTGTTAGCCATGCCCACTCTTACATTCATCTCATCGTCTTTCTACTTGTTTTCAAATCTCGCCAACGTGGACCGTTGCTATAATACGGAGGCTCTGTGTCAGTTTTGTCCCGTCAAGCACTTGGTTTCATAAAACTCAACATACCCCTTCATATGTTTTATTTTAAATTGTATCCCGAAAATAAATGGCAATGTGTTCGATCGAATCTGATCGATAAAATGTTTCAGTCGTGTAATGAGGATGCGATCATGGTTGTCAAGATGGGACCTTATCATCATCGTCATTAGTTTGCTCGCTCGATCAATGCACATATGTTCCGCTCTCGGGGCATACCTTATTCTGTGATGTGGAGCGCGTCAGATCAGAACCATGATTCCCATTCATTAGGCGTTGAATGCGTTCGCATATACCGACAGATACACACACACGACAATGGCGGCAAGAAGATGAAGACGTAGACAGATCCCCAGCGAGAAACGTAAACTGCTGATAGGCGTCGCGTCAATAGGTGATTACCATCTAAGCCCAGTCTTCGCTCGGGTGGGGAAAGAAGCTCGGATGGACAGTGGCAACAGTTCGGGGGCAGTGCTACACCATCGCCTTCCGTGGTGAGCTGGCAGATGCGACAAAATTGTGCCGCTGGAGTGCGTCGGTGAATTCTAACTCTAATATGAGCAGATTGATGTGTCGGTGGTCTTTCTGACGCTTGTTAGTTTCGAAGCCTCGGAACGAAGTTTGGGTGCGCGCGGACTCGGAGGGAGGGGCAGAGGGGAGGAGCCTGAGAGGGGGAAGGGGGGAGAGAAGGGAAGCAAAAGTGGGAGAAGAAAAAACTTCTATTTGACTCATGTAAGCCAACATTTATGTATCAAAAGCTTAAAGGGACGGGCCTGAGGCCCAGGAGAATCGAGAATCATGATTGCACGCGCACGCGCACGCGGTTGCGCAGGCGCGGCGGATGAAGCCACGGCGGCGGGTGAGGTGAGAGCTCACTAAACCCGCACCCGCATGCGGTAGGTAGCTAACGCATTCACTGGCATTATACGCGATATGTGCATATGGTTTTTCCAAAGTTGCGTCCCAGGAACGCACACAATCGTTTCTAGAAAAGCGCTATACTAATTAGTATACCGCGTTTGTGCTACCGTGACTGTACTGGGACGAGATCTGAATTAGTATTGTCCTTGTTCTCTTGATTGGATCGATACTAATAAGGGTGTGAACGGGAATCATCGAACGTGTCGAAGAAGTAGAGAGGAACGTGAAAACTTGAACGCGTGTCCCTGGCCTGGACACTTGATAATTGAACGGGTTCAAGTGCGGAAATGACTAGGATGCGCTTTTGCACCAACTGTCCGTGTATCGTACGTTTATCATATCGATTCGCTCGCTGCACTGGCACGGACTTGTCCGAATCCGAATCAAGTGCGCGCGTGCGTGTGTTCACTCGTTCGGTGTGTACGGCGCGGTACAACACGGGCTGTAAGAACTTTCACAGTTATTGGAGAAGAAAATCATGATAGCGACTGTTGCTACTCCCGCGGAAACTTTCTTTCCGTGCGTCACAAACCAATATACAAGATTTCACCTGTTCAAGCTGAGCCGAGTCGTACTGTACTGGACCGTGATACGGCGCAGCAGAAGGGGAAAGAAAAGGTCCACAGAGGACTCACCAGCGACAACAGAGTAGTTCGTCTTTTTGGGGGTGTCTGATGCTCCTTGCGTCCCCGGTTCACCGGATACCGTTATTGGCCCACACCCCCTTTCATCAAATTTTTTTGTAAAAATTGTAAATGATATCTACGCCACCACTATATGATACAGTATGTACGTGAAACTCATGAAATAAGATAGAGTATAGCCAAAAATTTCGTATCCTGCCACCGATCGTGATCGGGTTTTCCCAACTGGAACGTCTCCGGAACATGCAAGATGGGACGAAGAGACCAAAAAGGCGAACTCTGCTCCTAGCCCAGTCCTAGACCTCGGGACACGTAACGCTCGCCAATTTTTTCACATAACAAAGGCAGTGTGATTTCTACAAAACGTAAGGGCGTCTAAGAGGAGGGGGAGGGGAATTGGGGGGGAATAATAAGTAAGTTACTGTATGCGTATGTGCGTATGTGATTATGGTACATGAGATCATGAGTTGCATGATTCCTTTTTTGCTCGCAATCGCAATCGATAATCACCGAAGTAAAAGAAAAAGGCAGGCGGGAGGGAAATTGACGCAGGTAAGCCAACGAACTAGAGCGCCCAAATCTTCATAGTGGCGTCGCGCCCGCCAGAGAGCAGGTAACGATCCATATAACGAAGCTTCTCGACGGGTCGCGTGTGTCCATTCGTTGACAGCGTGGAATGTTGCATTGACGTGCGGTTGTAGATCTGCTCACCGGGTCAGTTCCCCTATCAAACTGTCGATCATCATCACACAATCAGTCTCACCTTGACGCCATTCTCCCCACTCGCACATATCACCTTCCGACTGTCGAACTGCAGTGCCGTCACCCCGTGCTCGTACTTGATCGTCTCTAGAACACCTCCAGTACGGAGGTCCCAGATCTGAGTAGAAAAGCCAAGGTGTTTAACTTTGAAAAAAAGACTGGCAGATCACGTACCCGTACGGATTTGTCCAAGCTTCCGCTAACGACGTAAATCTCGTCAAACTGAAGACAAGTCACGGGGCCCGTATGCCCTACAAGTGTGCGATGGGCTTGACCTGTCCGCATATCCCACATCCGCACCGCACCATCCCCACTCCCGCTTACCAGCGCATACTCCCACGACTGCACCGCTCCAATAAAATCCTGGTAAAGCTCCCAGCTTCCGTCCGCATATGGTGGCGTCGGCACCGCAAACGTGCCCGCGAAGGAAAATCCGGGCAGGTGCCCGGCGGGCATGGTGGATGGCGGATGTGAAATCGCCCAGAGGATGTCCATCGTCATTACGCATTGCCCGGTCGCGAGGTCCCATTGGCGTAGTGTCTTGTCAGATGCGCCACTCACCTAGTGATGCAATAGATTTTTTTCTCGTTTCAAGGAACGTGGATGAAAGGGACGTACGAGTGTGTCATTCTCAAAATATAACGCCGTGACGGCTTTGCTGTGCCCTTCTAGCACACGTATACACGGCCCAGACGCGTCTGCCTTTGGTGTCTGACTTTTTGAGTGTGTGCCATTTGGCACCGTGCGAGGTCGGTCCACTACCACGCCATCACCAGGGCCAGTATTAGTGCAGTCGCCATCCTCATCCGTCTCTTCGAGAACATCACTTAAGTCCCACTCTGATGTCTTCGCGTCGCCGTCCACACGTCGCAGATCCCATAGACGCATAGCACCGTCAGTCGCGCCCGTTACGCAGAGATGTGCCTCCACTTGTAACGCTTTGACGGTGCCCCCGTGCCCGCACAGTCGACCGATTTCCTCGCCAGAGAGAAGATCCCAGACGCGCGGCTGAGCATCTTCCTGCGATGCTGTGACAAGCGTGCCGTAGGGCTCGGAAAAGTCCAGCGACGTTATTGGAGTGGAGCCACATGCAATGGTCTGAGTTGCTGGTCAGCACATGAGGAGCGGGCAGAGATGTTACGCGTTACGCACCATGAAAGCTACCCCTGGTGGTAATTCGTCGTGTTCCGAGGGTAAAAACGCTGGTCCTGGAAAGCACATCGGATAACACGGGAAATGTCTAAAGACGAGATTCCCACCTTTTCTTCTCCGTGAACTGGACATAAGAGGAGCATTTGCAGAACGTGATCGACTACCTTGTGAGGTCTCTAGCTCCAACCTCTCCTGGACCATTAACACTGAGGACCTTGGTTCACGTCAGATGCTGACGTCGGTCCAGATCACTCACATTCATCATCGAGTTCCAGCTCATCTTCGTGCAACTTGAGTAGATCCTCCTCTAACGTATTTCGAATCCCATCGAGCGCCTCTATCTTAGCTGTGACCTCGGCAATGTCACTGTCTAAGAGACTCTACGTCCCACAGTTTGCAAACAAGTGAGCTGCCCAAAAGGTACGCGGGTGTGGGAGGAGAGAAAATACACACCCTTCGAACGTGAAGATTCTCCTTATCCCTTGCGATCTCGCGTGTCTGACGTTCCAGCTCTTCACGCCCAAACACTTTATTCGCGCTGAGACTTTCCCGCCCTCGCTTCTTGCGACCGCGTCGTCCGCGCTGTTCTCGCGCCACAACAACGACATCTTCCTCGCTCTCCACTTCTTCCGCAATGAGTCCCCGCGCGCCCAGCGAAAGACGCTTGAGGCCAAGACGGGGCGCGTCAACGTTGCGTGTGGCCCGGCGGCGCTGCCGCGCGCTATCCGCACTCGGGACGGTCGCCTCAAAGCCACGCAGCAAACTCGGCCTGCCCATCTCACCGTCGGGCGATGCGTCCGGTAGCGCGGTGGCGAGGAGCTCAGACGCCGTCTCGACAACTTCGAGCTCGCGCGACGTCGTCCGTCGTGCGCCGAGACCAAGACGGAGCGGCGTGCGACCTATGGTGGCAAAATCGAGTGTGGGGCGCGTGGAGGACGTGCCGATGGCGCGCGGACGAACGGAGACGGTCTGCGCGTGCGCCATCATCTTGGGAGTCATAATGACTGGAGCAACTTTTTTGCCAGGGGAGATTAGCCTGGGGTAAAGAGGTGGATAAAGGAAAGCTAGGAAGAAAGCGTACGGTCTGCTAGGATCTTGTGCGAGTCTCGTTTGCGGTGGTGGAATGGCGCGAATAGGTTGCGTGAGACTGCCTCTAGACGACTGGTGGACGCGGTGCTGGGTTGTGACGACGATGACGCGGGCTCTGACCCAAGGTTATCATTCGGAGTAGCTCCCGTTGAATACTTTCCCGAGCTACTCCCCGAAGACGAGGCAGGCATGGGTTGGGAATTGTGGTACAGCAGATAAGGAGGGAACGACGACAGTGGCCAAGTCGACTTTATTGGCTTCCACATTCGGTCCGCCCGCCCCGGGATAGAGGATGCAGTCAAAGTGCAGTCAAAGCGCGTTTAAATAAATTATGCAACTATCGTATCGTACAATTACAAAGGCTTAGGATGTCCCTACTCCTCTCGTGTCCAACCAAAGTCTAGTATCATTGGGAAACCGTAAGGCCGAAGGTCATATTTTCTTCGAAATAGAGGCAAGTCCACGCTCGGCACAACTGGAGGTCCATTAGATAGCGGCGGCCTAGCAGGGATCTGATGTGTAGAGCTCTCTTCGGTGGGGGCATTGACGGATGAAGGTTGTGGTAATATCAATGAGACGGGTGTGTGTGACGGTAGCTCGGATACTGAGAATTGCGATTCTACGATGGACCCTGTGTCATTGGTTGCCGGTGGATTGCAATCGCCCTCGTTCAGAGAACCTTGCTGGCCATCACCCGATGACAGCCGCTCCGCAGAAGCAGCATCGCGCTCAATCTCTTCCTTGAGCTGCTCGACGCTTGTGTGCTCCCAACGAGCAATGTCAAACGGCTCGAATAGACGAGAAGATGACACATCGCACCAGCACCGGTCAGCGAGGCGAATGACCGCCGGCAGTGGCGCGGTGACTGACGACGAGAGAGCTGCGCTGAGGACCGTTGCAAAGGTTGCGTTTGTAGCCCATGAGCTGGACAGGGATGAGTCGAGGGGGATGGGTTGCCAGTAGCAGGAGGAGAGAAAGAGGGCAGTGAGGAGTATGATACAATAGAAACTGCAAGAAGTCAAATGGGTTGGAGGCAATGACAGTGTGGGACATACCAGGGCCGTGCATGGATAATCATAGAAATAAGAAAAAGGATGAGAAAATAGGGTGGCGAGGATGGTAAAGGGAGTATAAGAAGGGGAATAAACCAGCGTGTGCACCTGATAGCATTGTTATACTCGGAAAGAATGATGAAGGAGAGCAACTCACCACATGGTCGTCAGCGTTGGTCGAAGAGTGACAGTCGCTTAATAATCCATAATATTAATTAATAATAAAATACGCTCGGTATGTGCCGTCGAGCAAGTCATCTTTGACGACCAACCAATCCATACTGAACAAAAGATGTCGAAGCATCCCGAGGTACTTTGGGCTCAGCGGAGCTCTAAGAATGACAAAGAGAAGGTCAGTACACCTCCATCGAGTGGCTTTAAGGACACCTATTCACCCCTCAATTCGCTTCGACGCCATCCCCTATGCGTCTCCAACGTGTCTCTATTAGAATGTTGTATTCGTGACAGTCAACCTTCCAGATATCGTCGAATCGTCCCTCCAGTATGATCTCAAGTCTACAACAATCTCCTTCACGGCTCAGGCGGGGTATGACTCTGCCTTGTATCCGGATCCCCCGCACTCACTCCTCACTTCATCGCGCTTAGAACTGGAGAGCCGACTACATACGAGTTCAGCATTGACCTTTATAAGGAGATCATACCCGAAGTACGTTGCAATGGCGTGTCTCTCTGCGTAGTCTGATGTTCTTGCAGGAATCCGTAAAGAATCTGACATCACGCGCTCTCATTTTCAACCTTCGTAAAAAAGATCTCGAGCACGAGTACTGGCCCCGCCTCACGAAGGACAAAGTCAAGAGCACGTACATCAAGACGGACTTTTCCAAGTGGGTTGATGAGGATGAGCAGGAAAGCACCGGAACGGCGGGCCTTGATGACGACATGGACCTCG
>Ga0137358_10002285_pt1 | contig 10829 bp, 6 predicted proteins | sample Mad1_20_16metaG_FD_105551 | JGI IMG/M metagenome (GOLD analysis project Ga0137358, IMG submission 105551) | Vadose zone soil microbial communities from Angelo Coast Range Reserve, California, USA - Mad1_20_16 metaG | ecosystem: Environmental > Terrestrial > Soil > Vadose zone | place: USA... | reverse complement strand
TGCACTGTTTGAGCTGCAGGGCTTGGTCCTCCGTAGTTGGCGGAGTAGGTCAACGTGGTAGCGGATGGAGCGAGCGTTCCAGTGTTGGCGTTCGTGCTCGTCACCATGACGTTGCCAAAGGAGATGATCTGGTTGAACCCCTCTAGAGCGATCAGACCACTTGCATAAGTAGAATCCGTTGCATTGATAATCGTCTTGCCGTCATAAAGAGCTGTAATCTGGCTCCCCTTGAAAGTCAGACTCACATTGTGGAAATTGCTAGTGTCAAACGCTACGGATCCAGCGCCGATCTGGACGACCGGCTGGTTAATGTCCCAAGCGGAAGCCCGATACAAGACGAATTCACCAAGAGCGGGATACAACCAGAGCATGTACCCGGCACCGGTCGCCGGGTTTACTCTCCCACGGATCCCGCCAGGATAGTCGCTCATGCTCAACAGCTTGATAGGCACATTGAGTGTGTAGTCCGTCCATGTGGAGTTTCCAGCGTAAATCTGGCTATTACCCCCTCCACTGAATTGCACTGTGTACTGGGAAGCTTGATTTACAATTGACCAGTCGTTTCCAAGGTCCAGCGTTGAGACCACCCAGCCTTGCATACCCTGGGTGGCGAAACTTGTAGATAGTAGGACGTTCGTTACCGTCAAGTTGACTGAAATTGCCTGTGTCGGATTGTTGCCGGACGCATTGATCGTAATCGTCCCACTGTACGTACCGGGGGCAAGGCTGGTGGAATTCACGGAAACATTCAGGGTATAAGGAACGGTTCCGGAACTAGCAGAGAGAATCAGCCAAGCTGCATTGGTAGATGCGGTCCAATTCACCGTTCCGCTGCCCTCGTTGAATAAGGAGACGGGCTGACTTGGGGGATTGACTCCCACTTGCGCTAAGAAAGTCAAGTTGGACGGATTCAACAGGAGGGCGGGCGGAGCACCAGGCATGGAGGTGGAAGGCATGTAGACGACATCCACCCAGTAGTTAGTGGCATTGAAAGTCGAAGTTGGGAATGCGCTGACGCTGCTGTAGCCGTAGATCCCGTCTGGTCCATCTAAGCCGTTCTGCAAAAGATGAATGGGAGGATCATCCAGTCCGGAAGTTGAAAAGAAGTTGGTAGAGGCCGAGTAATGACCGACTGGCGCAAAATAAGAGGCCACGTAAGTTGTGTCCGCATTGATCGCGATAGGATTGCTGAAAATGGCCTGCTGCCAACCCGATGCAGTCTCATTGGTAAAGGTTGCGCTGGCCAGCAGTGCTCCAGAACTAGTCCAAAGGTTGCCGATGTGGGTCCCCGCGTTCGCCGAGCTTTTATAGAAGCGGATTCCCGTTATGTAACCGTTGAAATCGGCACGGAATTTCACACCAACTTCGATTGAGCCAGCGTCCCCGCTATCCACCTGCGAAGGAACTGCTGCGGAACTCCAGCCGCTGCAAGGACAGTCCGGTGGGGCAACAGTGATGACAATAATGCCCGCTGAAGCCGCTTCAAGATTGCCGCTGTCGTCCACTGCGCGGCTCTGAACAGTCACACTCCCAATCTGCGTCGGGGTCCACGTGTAACTCCAACTGGAACGACCATTCGTCGGATGCCAGGTGCTACCTCCATCGACGGATATTTCCACCCCGGCAACTACCCCGCCACCGCTATCCGTTGCAGTGCCAGAAATAGTAACAGCACTGCTCGTTGCTACAGTTGTGCCAGACGTCGGAGAAACAATGGTAGAAACCGGTGGCGTCTTGTCAGTTGATGCCGAGGCCAGGAGAAGTCCGCTCTGCAACGTGACGGGTTGTACGCCCATATCGGCAAAGAGATTTACCGTTGCTTGCTGCATGCTGGGGTCTGGAGGCTGGGGGCTGCCGAACGGGTCATCGTGATTGCTGTTGAGACCCCAGGCCCATTGAACAGTACCTGCACCAAAGACAAGAGCACCGCTAGGCGCTCGGTACATCACCAAGTGATGCGTCGCGGTCCCGGCTCCGTAAGTAGCGCCGTAGTCGAGTAGAAAATCCGAGGTCAATGAAGCGGTAGTCGCAGAGAGGCGAAACGCGCCCGCAGGCCGGAAGCCATTGTCGGCGTCCACATCCCACTCATAGCCTAAGGTTTGTGCGGGGAGTGTGTAGGTTGCGTTGGGAGCAAGAGAGGCAACAGCGGTGTTACGCCAGAAACGCATTTTGCCATCCGCGGCAGGCACTTGAATGGCAAGGGTGCCGGGGTTGTCCGTGCCCGGACCATTCACCGTGAATATCGTGCCGGTTAGAGCGTTTTCCGGCTTCCCCCCATCAGCGGGAGGACTGAAACTAGGATCACGCCAAGTCCCTGTCCAAGTTGGAGGATCGGCAGGGTCGATCTTCGCGAACGCAAGTGTCTCTTTGTAGCAAACCAAAGTTCTATTAGGAGTGTTTGAACCATCGATACTGTTTTCCAAGCGGGTCTTCCAAAACACCTCGTTGCCACTGAAGAATGCCAGATTCACGCCTGCATCCCGAGCTGCTTGTACGTTGGCACGGTGCGCGCCCGACCAGTATTCATCGTGACCCGTGGATGTGTAAATCTTGTGGTTCAGAATCAGATTTCCATTCCGTGCAGCATCGATCCCCGTGAAGTAAGTTACGTCATAGCCGTTTTGTTCGAGCCATTGGATCATGGCAAACTCAGACCCGAACAGCCAGGTCGCTGCCTCACTTCCGAAGCCTCGGGTCGTAAATGGACGGTTATAGCTAACTTTTAACGCGCGGTTAGGAAGATTGAACGTACCTTGATCACCGTACAGACTGAAACCACCAGGACCGTAATTGTTGTATGCCTGCCATGATTCATCTGAGGTTTGAAAAAGCATGTTCGAGTGGCTGGAATCGTTGCGAACGACGAAGACGATATGGCTGTCGCCTCCAGTGTCGTTGCGGATCAAATGAGCGATATAGACGCCAGAGGTCGCGTTCGAGGGAACCTGCCAAGACGCAGAGACAGCCCAATTGCCGCAATCGACCAGGTTAGTCGTGGTATCCGTCATGCAGGTTGGCTGCCTCTGGGGAAGCGTCACAGAAGGGGCAAAGGCGGCTATCTTGCGTGCGCCATTCCCGCTGTAATACCCGATACGGTATATATTGATTGAGTAAGATTTCGCATCAGTGTTAATCTTAAAGAAGACGGAGGCACCCTGGTTAACGCTTATGTCGGTGGCAAAACCCTGGATGGTGTCGTCCCCGGCGCCAGTAATGTCCCATTGAGTTGATGGATTGCCTGGCTTAGAGTTTTCACAAACAATGTCGTTCGCCAGGGGGGGAGTGCAGCCGAAGGTCTGTGCGTTTGTCGCCGCCGGTGAAAAACTGCAAAGCAACAGCCCAAAAACAAACAACGAGCCACGGAAGACGGTCGTGCGGAGCGTCCTCGGGTGGAAGGGAGTTCGGTCCGGACTCGTTCTCGTTTGGTCCTCGCGATTCGTCCTTCCTCCAAGTGCAAAACCCATTGAATCCTCCGCTGTTGGGCCGTAGTCATAAGACCCATCAAAACGCACAATTAAACTGATTCCAGACTATGCCAGTGGGGACAGGTGCATTTCTAATGCCGATTTGTCACCGCGCGATCATTTCCAGTGGCTCCCTTGGCGGCTGTAAGTCGCTGATTCAACAATCCTTATTCTCACTATGACAAGGAAGCAACCCTCAAATTCCGCACAGGGACAGGAACACGGTGGCCAGCGCTGGAGAGTTGCTCGAATTGTGAAGAACATTGCCGTTGGTGTATGAGCTTGTGAAATTGCGAATCGCGAAGTTCCAACGGGCCCGGAGTTCGGATCGGCAACGGTCGTCTGAAAGTTGGGGAAGTGTTTTGAGCAGGACCTGCACAGCAACTCGCTCGCCGTGAGCGATCAATTCAGTAGAGCATGGCAGGCACCCGCCACACTTGCACCGGTAGCACCGTCCCGCTCACTAACGAAACCTAGCGAGTTCGCGTAGAGCCGATTTCGCTGATGCTATCAATCACGAATTCCTGCTCTTCCGCTGTCATCTGGTGGAAGAGGGGCAAGATGAGGCATTGGTCGGTCGCTGCGTTGGTCTGGGGCAATTCGCGATCCCAACGCGCAGAACGATACGGCCCTTCTCGGTGGGTGGCCATGATACCCCGACGTGTAGAGATCCCGCGATCAAGTAGTCCCTGCATCAGGGCGTCGCGGCTGACGGAGGCGTCTTTTGTCAAGCGAGCCATATACGACTGGAAGTTATGCCGGTAGCCTTCCGGCTCGGTGGGAGGAACGAACCACCCGATTTTCGCAAGCCCATCCGTGTAGCGTGCAGCAAATGCCCGACGGTGCGCGATAAATCCCTCGACGCGGCCCAATTGAACCAAGCCAATGGCCGCCTGCATATCCGTCATGCGAAAGTTGTAACCAACCTCATCATAGCTTTCGAGAACGACGCTTTTCGCATTGTGGCGTGCAACATCAGAAACGGTCATGCCGTGCTGTCGTAAAGGGCGAAGGCGTTCTGCTAGCTTTTCGTCATTGGTGGTGATCATCCCGCCTTCGCCGGTAGTGAGAATCTTCCGCGGATGGAAGCTGAAGCACGCCATTCTGGCGTGTGGCGCACCGATACGCTTCCCCCTGTAGACCGAGCCGATGGCACAAGCCGCATCCTCGATCACCAGAAGTTTGTGGCGGGAAGCAATCTCGATAATCTCGTCCATCGCCGCTGGGAGACCAATCTGATGAACGGCTAGAATTGCCCTGGTCCGCGGTGTGATTGCGGCTTCAATCTTGTTCGGATCGAGATTGAAGGTAACGGGATCAATGTCCACGAAAACCGGATCTGCTCCCACGTAACGGATGGAATTGGCGGTGGCGATGAAAGATAGGCTGGGGCACAGAACTTCGTCCCTGGGACCAATACCAGCCGCGATGAAAGCAAGATGCAGGGCAGTCGTGCAAGAAGAGACAGCGATGGCGTGTTTCGCGCCGACGTATTGGGCAAACTCCTTCTCGAATTCCGCGACACGTGGGCCCTGGCTCAGCCAGCCGCTGCGCAACGACTGAATGACAGCCTGCTCTTCTTCCTGGCCCACATACGGGCGGGCGATAGGAATCGATTGCTTAACGGACGTGGTGACGCTCATCTCGTTGTCCTCAATCTCAACCGGGTCGATTCTTCTAGATCGCTGTGGTGATCTATTCTAACTCTTTAGACGGAGGCGGTTTCCGGTACTGCTTTGCTCGCTTGCCACCACGCCACTAGGCACCGCAAACCTTCATCGAGTCCCACTTGAGTTTCGAACCCGATTCTTTGCTTGGCGTTGCCCGTTTCCGCAAGACGGCGCGGAACGGCATTCACCTTTCGCGCCGGTCCGTACTCTGGTTGCAGGGTTGAACCCATGACTCGCAGCAGGCTGGCGGCCAGGTCATTCAGACTTGTTTCAACTCCACTGGCAACGTTTAAGACTTCATCGGTGGCGTTAGCCTTCGCTGCGAGTATGTTGGCTCGAGCGATGTCCCCGATATAGACGAAATCCATCGTCTGAGTGCCATCGCCGAGAATGAGCGGCGGCTGTCCGGCAGCGATCCGCTCCATCCACCGAATCAAAACTTCGGTGTAAGCGCCGTAAATGTCCATTCGCGGGCCGTAAACATTGAAATACCGCAAAGCCACATAGTCCAGCCCGTACATCTCATGAAAACTTCTCAACAGTCCTTCGTTGAAGACCTTTGCCGCTCCGTAAAGTGTGCGGTTATTGTATGGGTGATGCTTTTCGGTCGTGGGAAACTCCTCAGCAAGACCATAAACCGAGGCCGACGAAGCGGCGACTACTTTCTTTGCTTTGGCGGCCACCGCGGCTTCGAGAACATTGAAGGTGCCGTCGGCAAGTACTTCGACGGCGAGGCGAGGCTCCTCGGCGCATTGCGTGATGCGAATGGCGGCTTGGTGGAATACTAGATCTATGCCTTGCATCACCTCGTGAAGCAGCTTTGCGTCGCGAATATCGCCTTGGACAATTTCTATATTTCCGTTAGCTGTCGCCCAGGCTAGATTTTCTCGCCGTCCGCGGACAAAATTGTCGAATACGATGATTTCTGGATTGTTTTCGCGAACAAGCAGATCCGCAATGTGAGACCCGACCAAACCTGCGCCACCGGTGATAAGAATGCGATTCATATGCGCGTGAGTTCTCCTTGATATCAATAAGTCATTCTGTCAACGAGAGTGTTGAGGGCGAAGTTTTCGCCCCAAGAGCCCGGGAGTCTTGAGCAAATTCCGACCGATCCAATTCGGACAACGAAGAATCATGCTCTTTACTCTTATCTTCCAAGAACGATGCTTGCGGAGGACATGACCCATCAACTTGCGGGAGAGCTCTAGATCGCCTGCGGCAAAAGCAAGGCCTGCAGCCCACCCGCTTCGAAGTGAAATCTGATCCTCAATGGTCCTGACGTACTGCCGTGCCTGAGGATTGTTGGCCAGGACATATCGGAGGACGGCGACTTCGCCGAGCGCGAGTTTGAGTGGGTTTCCAGAAAAATTGGATGCATGCTTGCGAATGCCTACCATCGGAGCAGCAACAACTCCAATATTGGGGCGGCCCACGCAGCGCAGATGGAATTCGAGGTCTACCGATGGAGTCCGGCCCAGAGGCTCATCCCAACGCCCGACATTCTCGAAAAAGGAGCGCTTCATCATTGTCGTGGACGGGAAGATGGGCTGATTGAGGAGCAGCGGTCTAAACATGGGTGCCTGAATGACGAAGAGATCCGTGTCAATTTCGCAACGCTGGAGATTGAAGAAATCTGAAGGCAGTGTGTCGAACTTGGTGTTCTGCGACCAGATATCATCAACGACGGTCCTGAAGTTAGTAAAGCTGTAGTCACATTCAGGGGTGGCCTCAAAGATGCGGGCCTGGGACATCAGCTTATCGGGATGCCAGAGATCGTCACTATCGCAGAAGGCGACGTATTCGCACTGTGAATGGGAAACACCGACGTTTCGAGCACGGCACTCGCCGGAGTTTTCGATGCGAAGGTATCGAACGCTTGAACCAAATCGGCGCACGACCTCTTCCGTATTGTCTTTCGAACCGTCATCTACGACGATTATCTCGTCCGGCTGGTACGACTGACTTAGGATAGTTTTTAGGGTCAGCGGAATAAGGTCCGCGCGATTATAGGTGGGCACGACAACGCAGATGTTTATCGACATGAGAGAATCTACTCCTCCAGACCCATGGCCCGCTGATCAACGAGCGGATCCCGCTGCTTGCGATGCCGGAAATCATCGATAATCCGCCTCGAACGAAGGCCGATGCCGCCAAATGGAAGAAGAAGGCGTTTCGCCCATACTCCAACGAGCAAGGGATCGCAATCCAGGGCTTTGCGATAGCACAGCAACGCAGCTTCAAATTCTCCGTTCCAGAAATGCTTGTCACCAAGACAGGAATGCAGGCGAGCAAGGATCAATGCAACGTCTCGCTCATCAGAAGCCATTTTGCGTATGCAGTCTTCACTATCGGAAAGTGTAGTCTGCGGGACAGGAGACTTGGGGGAACCCGCGAGAACGTTCCGAGCAAAATGATAACCAATCATATGTCTACACTGTGTTGCCGCGGCGCGTGCCCGCGCATTCTCAGCGAGCTTCTTGATGCGCCAATATAAAAGCATGTCATCCTTGGTGCAAACACCAGGTTCCTTAGTGGTGTAAAAAGTTGTCAGACTTAGCTCATGGGTGCGGTAGTTGACGAGAGGCTCTGCCACATAGGCCACGTCATAATGCAATGCATACGCACACCACAAGTACCAATCACCACCCCATGGCATGTCGAGAGGAAAATACGCGACCTTTTCATAGCATTGCCTACGAGCCATACCGGAGGCGGCAACGATACTGTTAGAATGCAACAATTGCTTAAGAAAAGTGCGACCGTTCATAATCCAATCGCTCGAGCCATGGGCATTGACAACCCGAACTTCCTTGTTTTCGAAAAGCGCGACGCCTGGACAGAATACGTAGCCTACCCTCGGATGATTCTCCAAAATCTTCACATATCGCCCGAGTACGTGAGGTCGGCGCAGGCGGTCGTCAGCGGAGATCAGCCAAACATACTTTCCACGGGAGAGTTCGATCCCCTTGTTGTAATTACGCAAGTGGCCCAAGTTCGGCTCATTCCGAATATATCGGATTCGTGGATCGGTAAACGAGCGCGCCACTTGCGGAGTGTCGTCCGGCGAACAGTCGTCCATAATCAGCACTTCAAAATTCTCATAGGTTTGGGTGAGGATGGAGTTCACGCATTCCGAAAGCAAATGCGCAAGTCTGTAGCACGGAACTACAAATGACACTACGGGGTTCAAACTCTGACCTCTGTGTGGGCCGCTTGCAAGGCCCAGTGGTTTTGCAATAGAAAGGTGCCGCGCGTCGGAACAATCCCGGTTCCGTAAAAGTCCGATTTTATGATGCTGATCCGAGTTGCGTCATCTACCCAGTCAACTTCATGGCTAGCAATATCTAAACCAACCCCTATCCGGTATTCCCCAGGCAACAGAGGCACAACTGGAACGACGCAAGTAAATACCTGCTCTCCTGCGCGTTCTTCATGGATCCTAGTTGGCTCATAAGCGGAATGCGCCGTACAGATACGCTGGCCACTGACGGTATCAAATGCAATTGAAGCATCAAAACTGGTGCAGGGTTCCTCAAGGTTCACGGTGATGACTGCTTTTAGTGGGGCGCCCACGGGAAGTTCCCCGACGAGAGGTCGGTCATCGTCAGTGTAGAGTTCCAGCCGTTTCAATTGAGGACAGTATTTGGCGGGTCGTCCAGGAGCTTCGGTGAGATCAACGATATGTGAGTCCGGACGTAAGCCAACGCCCGATACAGTTTGCAAGTAAAACTTAATCGCATCTTTAGCGGTACCGCTGAATGTGACCCTACCCTGCTGTAGCACAATCGCCTTGTTGCAAAGAGCTTCCACCGCAGCTAGATTGTGAGAAACAAACAGGACTGTGCGATTCTGTGTGCAAGCTTCAGCCATCTTGCCTAAGCACTTTTTTTGAAAGGCCACATCCCCGACCGCCAGCACTTCATCAACGATGAGGATTTCTGGCTCTAGATAGGCGGCAATAGAAAATGCGAGGCGGACATACATCCCGCTCGAGTAGCGCTTCACCGGGGTGTCGAGAAACTTACCGATTCCAGCGAAATTTGTGATCTCCTCAAACTTTTTGTCGATTTCTTCCCTTCGCATGCCTAGAATCGAACCATTCAAGTAAATATTTTCTGTCCCGGTGAGTTCAGGATGGAAGCCGGTACCCACCTCAAGTAAGCTTGCCATTCGGCCACGCACTCTCACTTCTCCCTCAGTTGGATCCGTGATACGGGAGAGTATTTTGAGAAGGGTGCTCTTGCCCGCCCCGTTTGAGCCGATGATTGCGATCGTGTCTCCCTTTTCCACGTCAAGGCTTACGCCCCTCAGCGCCCAGAATGCAGTTTGCTTCTCACTCTTCCTGCTGACCTCGGTACCGCGCCAAAGAGACTTCACGGGCTCCACCACAGTGTGTATCAACGCTTCGCGCAGATTGCCGTACATCCCAGCCGCTTCACCGAGCAGATACTGCTTCGAGATATTTCGAATTTCAATAATTGGGGTCATTCGCACCTAGTCCTCAAATAAGATCAGCAAACAAGCGCTCTCTGCGTCGAAAAAAATACATTCCACCGACAAAAAGAAAAATACAGACTATCGTAGAAACAATGACGAGCTCCCAGGAAATGGGACTTCCGAGCAGGGCGTGGCGAAACCCTTCTACTACTCCGGACATAGGATTGAGTATTAGAAAAACCCTTAACTTCGTTGGCGCATTGCTCATGGGATAAAGGACGGGGGTAAGGAAGAAAGCCATCTGGGTGAAGAACGGCACCACATACTTAACATCACGATACTGCACGTTGAGTGCCGAGAGAAAAAGCCCGATCCCGCTGGTTGCCAATAGAGTCCCAATCAGGAGGAACGGAATCCAAAGCAGAGCCAGAGTCACATGCCACCGATAGTACAGCATCAGTAAGGCCATGAAGCCAAGGCTGATGATGAGATCGAGTCCGAGAGCAAAAATCGAACCAAGAGGAACCAGAATGCGCGGGAAGTAGATTTTTCGAATCATCTGCTCGCTGCCAACGAGACTATTGCTCGAGAGACTAACGGCATTAGCGAAAAAGGTCCAAGGGACAAGGCCCGCAAAAACAAAGAGAGGGTATGGGGAGCCGTCTCCTTTCATGCCAGTTATTCGACCGAATAGAGCGCCGAAAATCAGCATAGCGACCAGTGGCTGCAGGATAGCCCACAATCCCCCCAGGGCAGTCTGCTTGTAACGAATCTTGATGTCCCGCCATACGAGAAAGCCCAAGAGCTCGTGATAGAGCCAGATTTCCTTCAAGTCGACCGGCTGCCATCCTTTGCGCGGTCTGATCACTAACTCAAACGTCGCTGCCACGAATCCACCTTTCTACAAAGAGTACGTTTCCTTATGACCCTCGAGAGCGGAGGAACTTCGCTGGGACGCCGGCCACGATTGCGAATTCGGGTACGTCCTGGGTCACAACCGCACCCGCTCCCACGATGGAATTGGCGCCGATCCGGACGCCCGGCAAGATGCTGGAGTTCATACCCACATCGGCACCATAACCAACGAACACTGGCTTGATCGCCAAGCTGGTTGCGATGATCGGGGATTCGAGTGGCTCCCCAGTATGGGCAGAGCCGAGTACTTTCGCCCCGGGTCCCCAGCAGCCATACTCTTCGAGCTCCAGACTCCGGGCAGCGAGAGAAGCCTGTGGGCCAATCCAGACACGATTGCCGA
>Ga0137358_10002282_pt1 | contig 10830 bp, 8 predicted proteins | sample Mad1_20_16metaG_FD_105551 | JGI IMG/M metagenome (GOLD analysis project Ga0137358, IMG submission 105551) | Vadose zone soil microbial communities from Angelo Coast Range Reserve, California, USA - Mad1_20_16 metaG | ecosystem: Environmental > Terrestrial > Soil > Vadose zone | place: USA... | reverse complement strand
CCCGGATACGCCGTCGAACAAGGCAGCTGTCCCCGAAGGAGGCCGCGAGTGATGAAGAGACTTCTAATATTCGCCCGTAAGCCCAGGAGCGTAAGGTGCCTTTCGCTTCCTATTTCCTTAAACTCTTCTACTCAGACACGTCCCATCAGCGCGAAGATCAACAATATCAGGAGAACCAGGCCTAGACCGCCGCTTGGGTAATATCCCCAGCCGGAACTGTACGGCCAAGTTGGTAACGCTCCAATCAACACGATGATTAAAATAACAAACAGAATTGTGCGCATTAACCGAGCCTATTCTTGTCCACCTCGGGATTGCTATCGGGCCGGCGAATGATTGTCTAATCAGACAAAATCCTATGGCGCACGCAACGATTGTCTCGAAGTGCGGGTCCACGCTGCGTTGATCTGGTCGAAACGCGCTGTCGTTTAGCGGTTGGGGTATTAGGATTGCGAAGGTCGCAATTGGCTATGCCAACGGGATATAGCCGTAACTAAGGTAAAATCCGGCTGCGGAACTGCGGATCATAAAGGGATAGCCCATGTTTCGAGCCTTTGCATGCAGCGCCGGTTGAATTATGATTTGTCATGCCAACGGAAACCTCCATCCCCGATGCCGAAGATTTGAAATCGCGCGTGCGCGAATTGCGGAGGTTTCTTTGACGTTGAAAAACTTCACGAAAATCTAGGAATAATCGAAGGCCGTATGGCCGCGCCCGACTTTTGGTCGAATCGCGAGCGCGCTCAGACTGATGTCGAGGAAGTCTCCCGATTGCGCTCCCTGATCAATCCATTTCAAGAGTTGGAACGCGAAATTGAGGATTTCAGTGCATTGCAGCAACTAGCTGACGAAGAAAGCGATCCTGTTGCGCATGCGCACGCTGAGAAAGAAGTGGCGACCGAACACGCCCGCTTAATTCACAAGCTGGAAGAATTCGAGCTGCGCCAATTTCTTTCCGGCGAGAACGATCGCGCTAACGCGTTTCTCACCATTCACTCCGGAGCGGGGGGCACCGAGTCGTGTGATTGGGCCGATATGTTGTTGCGCATGTATCAACGCTGGATGGAGCGAAGTGGATTCAAATCACAGACCGTGGACATTCAACAGGGAGAAGAAGTGGGTATTAAATCGGTGACTTTGCTGGTGACCGGCGAGTACGCGTACGGTTATCTTCAGACCGAGCGGGGCGTGCATCGGCTTGTGCGTATTTCACCGTTCGATGCAAACAAGCGGCGTCACACTTCATTCGCGAGCGTCGATGTTGTCCCGGAAATTGCCGACACTGCTCCGATCGAAGTCAATCCGGCTGATCTTGAGATCGATACGTTTCGCAGCGGCGGCAAGGGCGGGCAGAACGTCAACAAAGTGGAAACCGCCGTGCGGATTTTGCACAAGCCCAGCGGGATTGTGGTCGCCTGCCAGGCCGAGCGGAGCCAGGGGCGCAATCGCGAGCTCGCGATGAAAATGTTAAAAGCGAAGCTGTACGAAATCGAACAGGACAAGAAGCGCGCCGAGATCGACCGGCAGTATTCGGAGAAAGGCGACATCGCGTGGGGAAATCAAATTCGCTCTTACGTTTTCCAGCCGTACCAAATGGTGAAGGACCACCGCACTGGCGCAGAAACCAGCAACGTGCAGGATGTCATGGATGGCAACATCGACACGTTTATCCAGGCAAAATTGCGCGGGGTGAAAGCTACCAAGGGCGAAGGGAATGGGAATCAGGCGTGAGTCTCGCCTAAGCATTCTTCTTTGTCATTCCGAGCTGAGTCGAACAATCTCCTACTGTTATTCTAGCGTCGCACGGCAAGATCAATAGTAAGAGATGTTTCGACTCCGCTCGACATGACATCCAGGCGAAATTGCGCGGGGAAAAGGCCACCAAGGGGAGGGGAATAGATCGATATTTAGTTGATGAGCCGCAATCGAAAGCGCGCATCAAATTCTCCACCGTTATGCGCCAGGCAGCACGCCAGACACGCAATTGCACGCCGTACACGGCGCACACGAGGAAAATCGCGCTGACAATTTGGGCATTTGTAGAGATAGCGCCGCAGACGTTCGCTCACTGGGAATGGAAGGTTATGACAACGCTTCTCGTCGCCGATTCCTAAATCGTAACAAGCCTGCCGCCATTCGACGCCATGCGGCAAAATCCGCCGCCGGCCAGCACGAAATTGCGCGAGAAGATGCGCGAGCTCGTGCCGAACCGTGCGATCGATCTCCGCATCTCCGTGATCACGAATTCGCGGATTTAATGAGATCACCTTGAAGCGATAGTCGGCTCGACCTGCGCAAGTTTTCAGGCGCGCATTCCACTCGACGCGAATTTCCTTTGCGATTTGACCTGCGCCGTTGCTGCGCAAAAGTTCACGAGCCTTTTTCTCAACATCGATATTACACTGTTTGTTCTTGTAGCCGTGATCGTTGATCGCGGTGCCGGGATCATCGATCCCGACCACAGCCATGCTCCGGAAGGCGAATTCGAGTTGCCTAAGCAACGGCATACGCACTGTTGGCTTTCATCAGTTGGTCAACGATTCGCTCGATTGCTTTCGCGGCATCGTCAATTTCTTTCGCGGTTGTTTGTTTGCCCAGCGAAAAGCGAACGGCCGAACTTGCTCGTTCCATTGGCAATCCCATCGCCAGTAAAACATGGGACGCTATCACTGAGCCGACCATGCAAGCCGAGCCGCTCGAAGCGCAAACACCGTCCAAGTCGAGCGACATGAGCGTCGTCTCGGAATCGAAACCGGGGAAACTTACATTCAGCGTATTTGCAAGACGATGTGCCGAATCGCCGTTTTCCTTCGCTGCAGGGAAAGTGCCGGCGATGCGCGCCCACAATTCGTCTCGCAATTGTGCTTCGCGCTTCTGTTCGATCTGGCCATCGCGCAATGTCCATTCCGCAGCTGCTGCCATTCCAGCGATTGCCGCGACATTTTCAGTGCCTGGTCGCCGCTCATTTTCATGCGCGCCGCCAAACATGATCGGCTGGACCGACAAACCGCCGCGCAGGAAAAGGAGTCCCGCGCCCTTTGGCCCATAAAATTTGTGCGCGGCGAAACTGGCTGCATCCACAAGTGAAATATCGATGTCGATTTTGCCAAACGATTGGACCATATCGCTGTGCAGGAGGACGCCTCGGTTCCGACAAATCTGCGAAATCTCGCGCATCGGCTGAATCACGCCTGTCTCATTGTTGGCAGTCATGATCGAGACCAGCCTCGTCTCAGTCCGAATCGCGCTGGCGAGCTGATCGAGATCGACAAGTCCATCTCGCGAAACATTCAGCCACGTTATTTCGAAATTTTCGCGCTTTTCCAAGTATTCGAGCGCATTGAGGACCGCGTGATGTTCGGCTTTATTTGAGATGACGTGACCACCGCGTGACGATGGACATCGCGCAAGACCGAGAACAGCGAGATTGCATGACTCCGTTCCGCCGCTGGTGAAGATTAATTCGTGCGGCTCGACGCGCAGAAGCGCGGCGAGTTTGTCCCGCGCATCATCGATGGCCGCGCGCGCTTCGCGTCCCGCCGCGTGCACGCTCGATGGATTTCCAAAATGCCGGTCGAGGTACAGCAGCATCGCCTCACGAGCTTCGTCGCAAAGCGGTGTGGTCGCGTTGTAATCGAGATAAATCATGGAGCCTGCCACCGCGGCAGAGTCGTCTCGGCTGTGGGGTCGGCGGGCGTCTCGCCTGCCGAATAATGACTCGCCGGGCGAGACGCCCGGCTGCCCCACAGGCAAGATGCCTGTGCTACACTCGTGCCGCGCTTCATTCGAGGAATTCGTCGCGCGTTGTGACGGGTTTGTGTTTTCGTTTTGGCACGATGCGTAGCTGTTTTTCTTCGTAATAAACAAGCGAATCCGGCGGGACACTTTGCACGAGAAAAACATTGCCACCGATGGTGCTGCGCGCGCCGATTACCGTTTCGCCGCCAAGCACGGTCGAGTTGGGATAAATCGTGACGTCATCCTCCAGTGTTGGATGGCGCTTGCCGCCTTTTTTGATTTTTCCGTGCTCGTCCTTCTGAAAGCTGCGCGCGCCGAGCGTGACGCTATGGTATAGTTTCACTCGCGAGCCAATCTCGCATGTCTCGCCAATCACCGCGCCCGTGCCGTGATCGATAAAAAAGTGCGGGCCAATTTTTGCGCCGGGATGAATATCGATCCCGGTTCGGCTGTGCGCCCATTCGGTCATGATGCGCGGAATGAGCGGCACCTTGTCGTAGAGCAGGTGCGCCATTCGATAAATCGCGATTGCTTCCAATGCAGGATAAGCGAGAATGATTTCCTCGTAACTTTTCGCCGCAGGGTCGCCTTCATAGGCGGCGTCGACGTCCGTCCAAAGAACGCGACGCACTGGCGGCAACTCCGCCAGGAACACGGACAAGAATTCTTCGGCCTTTTCTTCGGTCGCTTGGTCTGGCGGAATTTTTCCGAGGCTTCGGCAGATTTCGGTTTTGAGCCGAGCGTGCAAATTTCTGATTCGAGTGCGGGTTGTCTCGGCCAAATCTTCGGAACTCACCAGCGCCTCGCTGCGAAATCCCGGAAACATCAAGCTCATCAGCTCGGCGCAAGCGGCCTCGATGGCCAGGCGCGATGGCAGGGTGGCGGCAGCGTCGAGGTAATTTATACCGCCAGTTTCGCTGTAAGTCTGAAGCAGGTCGGTGACTGCATGGTTCATGTCCGAATCCATCACAGAAACTATGCGACGGCTTGGCGGTGAACAAAAGCAAAACTGTGGGGAAGCGCGCGTGATCCGTTGAAAAGCTTACCCTGTTACATCGGATTTACGTTTTAACGCTTTAGCGCGTGATCATGGCCGATCACATCCCATCTCCGTCTAACCGCTGCGCGCGTCGGTCCATTGGACCGCGAAGCGAGCGACCTCTCGCGCGTTCTTTAACTGTAGTTTCTCTTTGATGTGCGCCCGGTGAGTTTCCACGGTTTTGGGACTAAGATGCAAGAGGTTTGCAATTTGACGGACTTCCCTGCCTTTCCCGATCAATTCCAGAATCTCGAGTTCGCGATCGCTAAGTCTGTCGACGGCGTCGGATTCGCCCTCAGACGAATTCTTCGCAAATTTTGTGATGACTTGTGCCGCCATTGCCGGGCTGAGATAGGGACGACCGCTAAAGACTTCGCGAATTGCCTGCACGACGTTGGCCATCGCTTCATGTTTCATGACATAGCCGTTCGCGCCCGCGCGGAGCGCGCGCAACCCGTAGAGCGACTCATCGTGCATCGAGAGCACCAGTATTGGAAGGTTCGGAAATTCCGCGCGGATGTTTTTGATCAACTCAATGCCGTTGGCGCCCGGCAGACTAAGATCGACAATGGCCAAATCGGGATTGAGCTTCCGGATCACGTCCATCGCTTCGGACGCGTTGCCTGCTTCGCCGCATACCGCGAAGGCCCCATCGGAATGAATCAACTGCTCAAGGCCTTTTCGAAACAATGGGTGATCATCCACGATCACGATGCGTTTCGCGTCCGGCGGATCGCATTTCGGATTCTTATTGGTCGATCTGGCGCGTTTCATTCAAGGTAGCGGCCGTACTGACACTTGTAATCGAAATTTTACACCCCTAGTTTCCAGCCTCGCCGGATTGCCTTAAGGCGTGTTATCTCACTCCCCTTTAATTGCCCTCTTTTTAGAATTCGCCGCTCAGCGGCTTGCCCGATGTAGGAAATTTAGATCAAGGCGGCGAATGTTTTCATGATTCTTGCAGGAAACGGCGTGGGCCGTGCGTCTTCTCTCTTCTGTGATTGGAGTGCTTTATCCGGCAAGTAACAGGCCACCCGCGTGCCGCCTTTTTTTGGGGATTCGATTTCCAAGCGGCCGCCGATTGCGCCCGCCCGATGGTTCATAATGTGAAAACCAAGGCCTTCCTTCAATTTCGGCTCATTTTTAAATCCGACGCCATTATCGGTTACGCTTAAGACGATTCCCTTTCGCGAACGGGCCAACGCGACCACAATTTCCCGGGCTCGCGCATGTTTGTTGGCGTTGATTACTGCTTCGCGGGCGATCCGATAGAGGTGTGACGCGGCCACGTCATCATCGATGTGAAAGGACGGCTTGATTTCCAGACGACACGGTGTTTTCCAGATTTCCCGGTCAACCAAATCTTCCAAGGCGGTTATGAATCCGGCAGAATCGATATCGACACGATGCAAGGCACGGGAAAAATTGCGCGTATCAGTGGCCGCGTCGTTCACGAGCTGAGCGATTCTTTCGATATCATTTACTTCGATGACGCGATGATTTCTCAACCGCAGCGCGACCGAGCGCGCCATGAATGCGACTGCGGTGAGGTGCTGGCAAAGCCCATCGTGCAATTCCTGGCCAAGTCGTTGCTGTTCGCAATCACTGATTTCAAGAATTTGGCCTTCAAGGCCTTTACGCCGGGCGATCTCGCCTGCCAATTCTTTGTTTGCCGCACGTAACGCGTGCGTTCGCTCGCGCACACGCTCCTCCAAAACGGCCTTCGATTTTTGGAGAGCCGCTTCAGCTTTTTTGCGCTCAGTAATGTCGATTGCCACCGCCACGGCCGATGCAGGCTTGCCCGCGGCATTAAGTACCGGTGTATCGCAGACGTTGGCCCAAATGAAAGACCGATCCTTGCGGATGTAACGTTTCTCCATTTCGACCGGCCGCTTTTTTTGCACCATTTGCTTGAATCGTTTCGCCGTAAGATCGACATCGTCCGGGTGCGTGATTGCGAAGATGGTTTTACCCACTAACTCCGACTCTGTGTAACCGAGCATTTCGCAGAACTTCTGATTAGCGAACAAGAGCCGGCCGTTTAAGTCGCAATTGGCCATTCCGGCGTTGCTTTGATTGATGATTGCACGCAGGCGCTCCTCGGATTCCCGCAACGCTTCTTCTGCTCGTTTGCGTGCGGTAATGTCGTAAAGGCAATTGATTGCTCCAGTGACTTCTCCCCGGTCGTTTTTCAGGGGACGGATATTGACGAGAACGGTGACACGCGATCCGTCGGGCCGTTCGATGAGCACTTCAGCGTCATGCGCCGCGGTTATCTTGCCTGAGAGCACTTCGGCCATGGGACACTGCTCGTGGGGCATAAAACTGCCGTCCGGCCGGAACATCTTGAACGAGCCGCAAAACCGCTGGTCGGTATCCCCCAACGTTGGCTCGCGGCCCCACAGTTCGGCGGCGCGGCGGTTGAAGGTGTCAATCCTACCCGAGGTATCAATGGAGTAGACCGCTACGGGACCCAGGTTGAACAAGGTGCGATAGCGTTCTTCGCTCGCTCGCAGTTTTGCTTCCGCCGCCTTGCGCTCGCTCAAATCCATGATGGCGGTTTGATAGAGGAGGGCGCCATTTCTCGTCGTCGAGGTGATTGGCGTGCTGCAGAGCAGCGCCGGAATCCGCTCCCCTTTTCTCGGCTTCAACTGTAATTCCGTCTCTACCAGTTGCTGCGAAGTGCGGCAATAAAGCAAGTGCTGCATGAACGAATCCAAGTCGCCCACGTAGAACGCGAACGGACGGCCAATTAATAAATCCCGCGATTCGCCCAGCAGATCGGTCGCCGCCAGATTGGCTTCCTCAATCCGTCCGGCGCGGTCGAAGCTGACGTAAGCGATCGGCGCAAAATCGTAAAGATCGACAAATCGCTGAATAGCAGCTTCCAGTTCAGTCTTTGGATTCCGGATCCCCGGCGCGCGGTTGGAATGAATCGGAGCGCCATTTTTACGAATCGCCCGCTCCGCGTCACCGGCCGAAAATTTCCGCAACGCGCTATACGTTCCTTTCGTCCTTTTCGTGGCTGTTCGAATCAATTTGCGCCTGCGCCGCAGGGGCGCAGCCCTGCTTTTGCGATCACGCCTCGCCTGGTGTTTTTTATTTACGCGACGAGACATCTTTTGTCCGATTGTGTGTTTTGGCTGCATCGTGTTCCTTCGTTCCGTCGATATCCACCAGTGTGAGAACGGCGCCGTCGATTTTGTTGTCGGTTGTGCGATATGGCCGGATCCGCAGTGAGTACTGGCGGCCTTCCTTATCGGTCACTTTTCGATCACGCGTGCTTAACTTTTCGATTACGTCACGCAAAATATTTTCCAGATCGGGAACATCAATGTTAGGCCGTAGCTCACTTAACGGACGGCCGATGTCGGTCGGCAAAATATTAAAGGCGCCTCGGGCCGCCGGTGTTGCACGCCGCACCGTCAACTCGTTGTCCACCATGACGATTGGCATCTGGGTGCTGGCCAGCAGATTATTTAGCTCATTGGTCAGTTGCATCATCTCAAGATTGCGGTTGCTCAACTCTTCGTTCAGCGTGGTCAGCTCTTCGTTGGTCGATTGCAATTCTTCCTTCGCCGTCTCCAGTTCTTCGTTCGTGGATTGCAGCTCCTCGTTGCTTGATTCGATCTCTTCGTTGGCCGACTTCAACTCTTCATTGGTCGCTTCATCTTCTTCGATGATGGCTTGCAGCGACTCTTTGGAAGCGGCCAATTCGCGGCGCAGCTCCGTTACCTCACGTTGCCCAGTAGTTTTTCCCAGCGCCTCCGGCAATTTCTCCAGTTTGGTTCCCTTGGTAGTCTCGTTAAAAATAACGAGAAACCACGATTTACCGGACGCGGGGATTTTGAACGGCACAACCTCAATATTTATTTCGTAGTTTCTGCCCCTGAGTTTAACCAGCGCCCCTTCTTTGCGAGCGGGCTTGTCCGTCTTGATTGCGCGCCGAATCGTGCTGCGCAAGTCGGCCATCAGACTTGGCCGCACTAATTGCAGAAGATTGAGCGTCGCTGGACCGGGCGCATGTTGGAGGAAGAGCTCGCCACGGCCACGGAACTGTTGGACGTGCAGGTCGCGATCGATCACAACCGCCGCTGGCGCGTAAACACCAAGCATGATCCGATCGGCCATTTGCAAGAGCTGCGCGTTGAATGCCGCGCCGTCGGGAGATGTCGATCTTGCCCCGGCGCGCGCGAGTCCCAAACCTTGATAGGGTGCAAAGTTCACATCATGCGGCGTGGCCACCTTTTTCTTGGCGTAAATCTTGTTCTTCTTGTCCACCAGCTCGAAGAGCTTGTCGTACAACCCGACAGATTCGGCAGGTCCCAGAATCAAATAGCCGCCCGGATTGATCGCGTAATGAAACTGGGGGATGCAGCGTTTGTGCAATTGCGGGCTCAGATAAATCAGGAGGTTGCGACAACTGATTACGTCGAGCCGCGAGAAGGGTGGATCGGCCGTGATGTTTTGCCGCGCGAACGTGCAGATATCGCGCACGTTGCGATGGATTTGGTAACTGCTGTCGCGCTTGACGAAAAAACGCTTCAGACGCGCTCGTGAGACGTCCTTCTCGATCGCACTCGGATAAATGCCCGCACGCGCATGCTCGATGAGCGATTCGCTCAGATCAGTGCCGAAAATTTGGATGCGCATTTTGGAAAGGCGGTTACCGAGTGCTTCGAGAATACAAATGGCGAGCGAATAAACCTCTTCGCCAGTTGCACAGCCCGGCACCCAGACGCGCAATTCCGGTTGTCGATCTTTGTTTTTGAACAGCGCCGGCAAAAAACGCTTCTTGAGCGCGCGAAACAACTGTTGGTCCCGGAAAAAGCGCGTGACGTTGATGAGCAGATCGTCAAAGAGCGCGTTCACCTCTTTTTTGTTGTCGAGCAAGAACCGCGCGTACTGATTTAACTTGTCGATGCGATGCAACGCCATTCGTCGTTGGATCCGCCGAAGCAGCGTAGCTTCTTTGTAAGCGCTGAAATCGACACCCATCTGCTTTTTCAGGGAAAGGAAGATGCGGCCCAGATCATCCGCCTGCCGATAAGCCGCTTTTTCGATTTCCTCGGGATCGCTTGGCGGCCGGCGGATATACGGATGATCGGCAATGCGCTGGATCTCGCGCGCGATTTCGTGCGGCGGAAGAACCAGATCGACAAAACCGGAGCGAATTGCGCTGCGCGGCATCGCGTCGAACTTCGCGCTCTCTTCAGTTTGAGCGAAGGTCAAACCGCCGGCCGCTTTGATCGCACGGAAACCTGCCGTTCCGTCACTGCCCGTCCCGGAAAGCACGATGCCGATGGCGCGCGACCCGCATTCTTCAGCGAGCGATTCAAAAAAATGATCGATCGCAACGTTGAGCCTCTCTGTGCGGCGGATCAAAGTGAGCGCGCCATCCTTGGCGATCACGCACTTGTCCGGCGGTTGGACGTAAACGGTATTCGGTTTTGGCGTGGTCGTCCCCGCAATCTCGCTCACTGGCATCGCCGTCACCTTGCCGAGCAAATTGGCAAGCCGGCTGGCGTGATGCGGATCGAGATGTTGAACAATGACAAAGGCCATGCCGGTTCTCGACGCCAAATTTTGCAGCAGTTCCATGGTCGCTTCGAATCCGCCGGCCGAGCCGCCGACTCCGACGATCGGACAGCCGACTGATTTCTTTTGCGCTTTCGCTCTGCCGGGATTTGTGCGTGCCTTTCCGCCTTTGTGGGCGCGACGACCGGTGGCTGCCGGAGCTCGCCGGCGCAGTGCGCCGTTCCTACCTTTCGTTCTGCGTTTCGGGGCCATGGTCCTTCACAGAGAGATTAACGGCTCCTGTACATCCAAGCCGGGGTTTCAATGTAGCGCGAACCCGCGCCAATGCCTATTCCAAGATTGTTATGGTCGACCGACTGTCGCCCAGCGTCGGAAAGAGACGACGCTGCGCGGTTAACGAGACCGCGGAAAACAGCCGCGATCTCTCAACCCTTGTACGGAGAAGTCGCATCAATTCCTTTCCAACTGATTCATATTTGAGGCGGATATCGTTTGTATATTAAATTTAGACTGAT
>Ga0137358_10002280_pt1 | contig 10832 bp, 9 predicted proteins | sample Mad1_20_16metaG_FD_105551 | JGI IMG/M metagenome (GOLD analysis project Ga0137358, IMG submission 105551) | Vadose zone soil microbial communities from Angelo Coast Range Reserve, California, USA - Mad1_20_16 metaG | ecosystem: Environmental > Terrestrial > Soil > Vadose zone | place: USA... | reverse complement strand
GTCTGCACCGCGAACTTCCAGTAAGCGTTCAACGACCACAAGTCATCCCATAAGCCCAGCAGGAAAATGAGCAGTGCCGGCCCCAGCAGCCCCATCGTTGCTTTGCCGTCCAGCAGCGGCGACGCGCTCCCCAGTAGCCGTGGAATCCCCATCGCCAGAATCACCACAGCCGTGAACGAAAAGTAGATGGCCACCCCACCAAGCCTCGGTACAGGTACTGTGTGCATGTGTCTGTCAGACATTGGGACATGCATCCACCCTCTTGCGGTTGCAAGCTTCCTCACATACCAGGTGGATACAATCGATAGAAATAGACTGACGGCAAATGCTAGGAGATAGGCCATAGGCTGGCGCCCTCTCGGTTCAGAAATCCAATAAACAAAAAGTATGGTTTTTGAATTGTTCTGCTACAGGGAGTGTGCGCGAAACTCGTTCGTTGTCAGATGCAAATGCTAATTTCTCATCAGAGGATGGCGACAGAAACCGCCGCGCTACAGCAATTGCTAGCTGGCGATTGCTTTCTGGTTGATGGCAATCCGCTCTTCGTCGGAAATCCATCCCCATTTTTGGAAGTACAACACTGCGGAAACGATGTGGTGCACCATAAGGCTTTCGCGCCCTTCTCAACCGAAATTGACATTGGGAATTCGGAATTCTGGGCTCACCTCTCCACGACTTGCACTTCGTATTTTTAGAAGCTACCTGCGGACGACGAAGAATTTGCGGGTTGAACCATCGCTATCTCTTTGACCTGAGTTGCTTCCTGCCGAAAGTGTTGCATGATCTGCCGCACGGCTGTCTCAACAGAAAACACCCGTTCCATCATCTTGTAGGAATTGTTGCCCATACTTATGCGAAGCTCACGATCGTTCGCAAGCCTGAATGCTGCAGCGCATAGACCGTCATCGTCGCCATTTAAGAGACAGAATCCCGCTTGATTTTTCTCGAGGATCTCGAAGAGATCATTCCCAGAACTGATGCTCGCCAGCACAGGCTTCCCACACTTCATATATCCCAGCATTTTGCCGGGCACGTTATGAGTCCTAAGCCGGCGGTCTAGGGAGATCAGCCCAACGTCGGCTTCGGAGAGCATGGACATATATTGCTCCTGAGGCACTGCCGATAGAAACTGGATGTTAGAGAGGTTCTCCTCTGCAATCATCCTCCCTAACCTCGATACCTCGCTCCCTTCGCCCACGAGCAAAAAATGGATATGCCTATGAACTGCAAGACGCTTTGCGAGACGGACGATGTTATCCAAGTCCTGGACGACGCCTATATTTCCCCCGTATAAGAAAACAACTTTTCCCTGCAGGCCGAGTCGCTCGCGATATCCCGACGAAGGCAGATCTGCTCCGTCCGGACTCGTCCAGTTGTAGAGCACTCCCAGGCGGTAGGCCTTTCTCGGAAACTCCCGGCTGAAATATTGAAGATTGGCTGGCGACTCTACGCCGATAAAATCCGCCACACCATATTGCTCGACTTCTTTCCTCCGGAAATACCGCCATACAAGCCCCTTCCGCAGGATTCCTGCATCAACAGCCCACTGAGGGAAAATGTCTCGCAGAATTAGATAGGCGGGGCACCTCCAGTGTGACTTCAGGCGCCGCACGAGCGGGCCAAAAAAAATTGTCGGAGAATAGAAGACAATTAGGTCGACCGGCTTCGCAAGCAGGAAGCTCTTGGCACGACGCCACAGCGTGCCGGAGAGACGCATCTCCCGAATGGCCCGGAACAATTTCGTTGTACCTTTTATCGTTCCAGTCTTAATCCGGGCGACGCACAGCCCATCTTCCGTCCTCACCTGCAGGCCGTCAGAAATGGCGTCGCTGGGCGTGAGTATGGACACCTCATGGCCCTGGCGACGAAATTCTGTTCCCAGATCATGAACAAGCTTTGCGCCAGATTTCAGGCTTGGCGGATAGCAGTCAACGATAATCAAGATTTGCATGCCGGATTCTCTGGGACTCGCTGCGCATCAATGCTAGTCAGCAGCTACGGTCGCTGTCTGAAGGTTGTACACGCCTCGCATCCATTCCGCAGTTAAGCGCATGCCTTCTTCAAGACCACAGCTGTTCCGATGTCCCAAGTCGCGGATGGACTTCGAGATATCTACTCTCTTGTCCTTCGTCGTCAAAATCTCCGAATCGCGATATCGGGCCAAACTGGGGGAGGCGCCTGTGACCTTGATAATGACGTCGGAAAGCTCCTCGATCGTATGCAGGTCGTTCCCACCGATGTTGTACGTCTCGCCCGCTTTGAAGTTGTCTACAATGTTTCCCAGAGTTCTCACCGTGTCCGCAAGATACGTCGAAGTGCGTGAATGGCCGCGAAACACCGTCCACGGCGTATTCGTCAGCGCGCAATAGAGGAATCGGCAGTTCACGCTGCGGTAGGGGCTGTAATACTCGCCCGGGCCATAGGTGTTGAAAAGCCTCACGACCAAGGATTCTGTGCCATATTGTTGCGCCGAATTGCGCACCTGCATCTCATTCACCCATTTTGTCATGGCGTAATCATTCATCTGCTTGATCTCGTGCTCATCCATCACCTTCTCGACCATTAAATCAGGCCAATCCCCATAGACCTCTGAAGACGAGAAATGGATCAACTTAAACTTGAGGCGCTCTTGCAAGCGGATGATGTTCTTCGTGCCCACCGCGTTCGTGCGCCATAGCAGCTCGTAGAAGTCCTCTCCGTTCCATCGGCCAAACTCCGCGGCGCAGTGGTACACGTAGTCGAAGGGCCCCATCCGCTCAATCACCCGCTCAATCTGCCGGAATTCCCCCACATCGCAGCGCGCATACAGCGGCACGGGCACATCCGTTCGTAGTGAGAACCCCACCTCATCGGGTTGATGCGGCAAATCGGAGGAAACCACGTGGTGGCCACGTTCACGCAGCTCCCGGACTAGCCCTGCCCCCACTATACCGACACCCCCAGTGACTAGAATTCGCATGCAATTCCCCTTAAGTATAATTTGAAATTTTCCGATGGCCGATCACTAATGAAGCTTAAGTTTGAATGTGTCAAGAAAAGACCAACCGCCAACTCAAAACCTGACAAAATACTGTCTGAGATAGGCGTGGTTTACCTTCTTGCTCTCTTGAACTTGCGCTCGCTTCCGTAACAAGACGGGTAAGTCCCGCACAACCTGCCACCAGGCACCGGCCAGCGCCAATAGACTCTTGGGGGACTTGAGCAAAAAATACGGAATGATCGCAAGTTCAGTCGCAGCTAGGTATGGTAGAAGCCACAACAGCGTCCTCCATGGAAGGTCTTTGATGATCGTATAGTGTCGATTACGCAGGACCCGTAACTGGTAGTCCAGAGCTTTCGAAAAAAAGGTCGCTTTTCCACCCACCGAGCCCGATCCGACATGCCAGCCCACCGCAGACGGAAGAAACAAGCATTTCCAACCCAGGAGGTGCATTCGGAACCATAAATCACAATCCTCCCACCCTGTCTCGTAAGACTCGTCGTAGCAGCAGCCTGACGTTCCTTTCAAGTCATCTAACATGCTTCTTCGCAGGAAAGGGAAACTTCCAGAAGCGGCAAAAGTCAGTGTGGGCTCATTCGTGAAGTGCCCCCCGTCCGATTGGAACCGCTTTCTCATGACGAATCGCTCTCCCTCACCCTTTCGCAGCCGGTCCGTAAGTTCGTCGCCGATCCAGGAATACACTCGGCCACCGATGGCCCCAAGCGTGGAATCTTCCTGCATTTTTGCGACACACCGGCTTGCAAATGAATGGTCAAGGCAGACATCCTGATTGAGCGGCACAATGAACTCCCCGTGCGAGGCCGCAATTCCCTGATTCATTCCCGCCGCATATCCTTTGTTCGCCGCATTCTCGATATAAACGAAATCGTGATGCTCCGCCTTGATCCGCCCCAGGGAACCATCCGATGAATTGTTATCAACAATGATGACCTCGATGGGCCGGTAGTCTTGGGCCATTACATGCTTCAAGCACCGGTGTACGTGTTCCTCCCCATTCCAGTTGAGCACCACTATGCTTGCTAAGGGCATCGATTCCAAAGTTATTCACCGCCTCCTTCCCGCTCCCATCGCAATCCTTACGGGCAGGCATCCGGCACCTCCGAGCCTGCTGACCTGAGAAGAGAGGAATTAGAACGCTCAATCAGTCGGTTGAACCGTAGTTCCCAGCCTGCCGCGTATCCCATCGCGCAGGCCGCGCCACATTAAGTGAATGCGATTTGCCTTTTCTGGGTCGTAGAGCAGGCTGCCGAACATCTGTCTCAGGAATTGACGAATCACAAATGCCTTAGCCCTGAAGCTTGGAACCTGATGCCACACCACGAACGCGCGGTTGCGCACTTTGTAGTAATCGCGCCACGGCCTATGTGTGATCCAACTCATCGACTTCCCTAAGAACTTGACGGTACGCGGTTGGCCGATAGTGTGTGGCATGACGCACTGGTTTACGACCGCAATAAGGAATCCGCTTCGCCGCAGCCTCAGGCAGTGCTCGTAGTCGACAAAATCTATGAAAAAATCATTACGCGGTAGCCCTGCCTTCCTAACTGCCTCACTGCGAATTAAGCTGCCTGACGAAATGACCATATCCACAAGCGTAAGGGTATTGCCACCCGGCATAGGGAGCAGTGCTACTTGCCCCTCCCTCCACAGGAATAATGGGTACGGTGCTCCGGTTGCCGCATTGATCGACAGGGGTGCGATAAGTCCCAACTTCTCGCGATCGGGAAACGATTTATACGCGGCTAGCAGATTTGCGACCGTGTCTTTGAGCGGTTTGCTATCTTGATCGAGCATCCAGACCCAATCATGGTTACGACCAAGAGCGTAATTCAGGCCCGCAGAATACCCCCCCGAGACACCCTCGTTCTCCGCGAGCCGGATGACCTTGACGGCTGGAAAGCGCTCGTTGAGGACTTCTATCGTCCCGTCTGTACTTGCGTTATCAACGACAATGATTTCGCTCAATGGCTGGCTTTGGCCCATGAGCAATTCCAAATGCTCGGTCAAAACCACTCTTCCGTTTCTACTCACCGTCACGCTGGCGATGCCCGCTTCCATAAATATCCCTCTGCATTCACTAAGAAGCTGGCTGCGGGAGGCTGCTCGCTGTATGTCTGACTATATCGAAGCTGCTTTTTGCGGCTGGGAATGCCTTTGAGATGACAATGGCCAAAACCAGCATTCCGCTCGACGATACAAGCAACGGGTTAGCAACACAGATGACCAAGTAGCAGAGGTACGCCAGGATCAAATAGTGGCTTTCACTGAATATTCGATTTCGAAGCATTGCAATCGGATAGAGCAACAAACCGTAGTAAACGATGGCGATGATCAAACCGAAGTTTCTTATAAACTCAAAATACGACAGTTCCGTGATAGACGTTTCGGTCCCGAAGCCGGACGAATAGAAGTAAGAGCCCAAACCCTGCCCAAAGAGAAGTGTCTTTGGATCGCTGAACATTACGAAATAGTCTCTCAGATGGGCCAACTTAATGGCGTTAGATTCGTTCTCAGGATCAAACACTGCTTGAATGATGTCACTGCCATAGGTGCCCGCGATTGCCGCTCCCATCAGCAAAACGGCAAAAAGTGTGAGCCTCTTGTTCTTGCCTGAGTACCAGAGGAATACCACAAGCGGCGTGACCAGCCCGAAGATAATATCGTTTCGCGTGCCAGAGAAGAGCATAGCAACAAGATTCACCAGTAGAAGTGCGGCGTTGAGATAGCGAGCCCACGACTTCGACGTGACCGACCGATAGGTGAAGTATGCCAGCGAAAGAACCAATAGCGGTGCCGTGTGGTAGTACACATAAGAATACGACAAGCCTCCGTAGGTTCTTTCCCCTATCATGAATGTGCCAGAGGCATCTCCTATTAGCCAAAGAAACTGCGTCAGTCCTGGGTCGTTACGAGTGAGGATGGCCATCACGACGATAACGCCGGAGAGGAGCGTTAGGATGACGCTCATCGGTCGGATGGCATCAATCTTCTTGACCACAAGTACCACAGCCAGAGTAAGGAACAAGAAACTCTTAAAATATTGAAATCCATCATACGGGCCCGCATGGCCCCCCTGCAAGAAATACGAGAGGATTGACGTAAGCGGCAGAACGATTGCGAAAACCAAAATATAGATCAGCAACGAATCGGGGATCAGTGGCGCTATTTCCCTGGAAACAAGTAAGTCAACGATAAATATGACCCATAGGCTGACGAACAAGGGCACCTTTAGGTGCGTAACCTGGTCAGCGGGATCGAATACCGCGACCAGCAGAAGAGCGAACAGGTTCAACCGCAGCAGGTTATTCATGAGTTTGAGATTGGGGACGCCGAATGCTGCTTCACTTAAGAGAAATCAGCACAATCTCTTCTCCAGCCTCACGATCCACGAGTGAAAGGGCCCACTGAGCGAGACCCGTCGCTTCCGCCAATAGTCGTAGATTCCATGATGGGGGGCGCGATTCCAGCTTTCCTTTGCGCAACATCCTGCTCGCCAGGTGGATTCCATTGGCCCGCACGGCGGAGCGACACTCGTAGCCTGTGAAACCTGCTCGGGCGCAAACCGCAGCCAGGGAAGATAGTGTGAATATATGAAGGTGTCTCGGCGGCTCCAGACCGCGCCAATCAGCACCGTAAAGGCGATGCCCCCAACTGCGTACGTTTGGTGTGATAACGACCAAACGCCCACCGGGTTTGAGAATGCGATAGCATTCTCGCAATAGGTTTATAGGATCGGGGACATGCTCGATGCAATGGCCCATGATGATTGCATCGAAGCTGTTAGCGCGAAATTCTTGCTCGGACAATGTGCCAAGATGCACGCTGAGTCCCTTTTTCCTCGCTGCTTCGACAGCTGCCGGATCAAAATCCACTCCTTCGACCTTCCATCCAAGCCCTTGCATCGACTTAAGCATTGTGCCACTGCCGCAACCGACTTCGAGTAGTCGACCATTTGGTTTGGCGTGCAAGCAAAAGACATTAAGATCAAAATTCGCGCGCCGTATCGGGTTCAGATAGGCCAAGAGCGTAGATAATTGGTCCCATGGGTCGTGACCGCCCTGGCGGTAATGATATTTCGTCCGAACGTAGCCCGCCTGTATCCGAGAATAGAGACGCCGGGCAAAATTATCCGCTGGAGGGACATCAGCTTCGTGGGTGTAATACGCGCGGTAAGCCTTGCTGATGTCTTCTTCCAGCGGTACGGGATCCAGCCAAACCATTCCGCATTTCGGATCCGAGCACCGCTTTAGATTCCACTTCCCTGGTGCGCCGAAGAGCCGGTCGGTCAGAATCTCGTAGAGAAGTTCTCCTTGCCTCTCACATACGTAACACTTCGGACAGGGCCGCGTCCGAATCGCGTCGGTGCTCTCATCTCTACGCGGCAAGGCATGAGTCGCGCTCATCTGTTCACCACTGATAGTCCTTGAGCAAGCGATCTCTCTTCGGGCGTCAGAATCAGGAACCACGTTACGAGGAGGAAACTCAGAATAGCCACAAGTAGGAAGGCTGCCTTTGGCATGATGTCCTGAGGCAGAACTGCCAGAAGTAGGGTGGCCGCGGCAGCCGCCAAGAGTCCTTTTGTTCTTGGCGACATATGCGAACCCGTGGGTAGATATCTCCTCGCAATCACGAAAAGCGCCAGTGCATCGAAGATCGTCCGCGCGCTCCAAGCAATCGCCGCTCCCTCGATACCGTCAGCGCGAATCAGCCACAAAAGCATCCCGAGATAGAGTGGCAGTTCCAATAGATGCAACTTAGCGGTGAGGTCGGGCCGCCCAATTCCCTGCACAAAAGAAAATGGGACAAGTGCCAGGCTGTTCGCCAGCACGCCTAGAGCGGTCCACTGGACAGGTCGCGGGCGGGGTTGGGCGAAGTCGGCGCCGGGCCATAGCGTCAATCCGTTCTGAGCGAGAGCGACAATCAGCAAGACGATCGGGAAAAGCGCAAGGAGGATGTACTTCACGCTGCGACCGTAGAGCAAGGCTGCCCGGCTCCGGTCCTGGACGAAACTGATTGAGAAAGCAGGAAACACCACTCCCACAACGGCGGCCGGAATGAGTAGCATCTTTGTGACCACCTCATAGGGTGTGGCGTAATAAGCGACCGCAGTCACCGAAATCAACCCGGCGATAAGAAAGCGATCTAACGTGACCATTAGAGGGCCTATGACGTTGGTCACCGTCATCCAGCCTCCAAATCGCAGCAAGCGTCCCGCGGAAGGGCCATGCCACGCCACCCGCTGGCGAAGTTCGGGTATCACCCGAAAGCAAACGAATAAGTGCGCCAGGCATCCAAGGAACCGCCCCGCAACCAGGACTCCCACCACCGGCACAAGGCTGCTCGAAAAGGGCAGCACCATCAGAGGCCCGACGAATGTGAACACCCCCGTGGGAATTCGTAGTGCCGTAATCAGGTCGAACCGCTGGTGAGCTTCGAGCAGGCCGCGAAGACCGGCCGTAGTGATCACCGCCGGAACCGCCAGCCCCAGCAGGTAAAACCCGCGCAGCACTTCCGGCTGAATCCCTTCTGGGATCTTCAGCGCATGGTGCGTCAGCCAGGGTGAAATCGCGATGATGGCCACGCTACCGACCGCGCCCAACGCTAACATTAATAGTAAAGACGTCCACGCCAGCGCCGGAATCTCGTGGTCCTCCCCGCTCCCCAGTTTCTTGGCCACCAGTTGCGTCAGCGCCCTGCCAAGCCCAATGTCAAACAGGCTGGCATAGCCGATCAGCGCCCAAGCCAGCGTCAGCACCCCGAAGCGGTCCTTGCCCAGCCCGTGAATCAGGATGGGGATGGAAAACACCGCCACGATCAGCGGCGCGCCGTAACCGATCAGATTCCAAACTGTGTTTCTCGCCAGCAGGCGGCCACTGGTCAGGTGCCCGTTTTGCCCCTTAAAGTTGTCTGCCGTCTCGGTCATTTCAATGGTTCTCTATAACCTTGTACGCCTCCGGCCAATGTTTCTGTGGAATACAAGCTCTTCATGTTCTTGATTTCAAACCGCTTAACATTTGTATTGACTCGTACCGTACTAACGTGTTAATATTAAACGTGTTCGTCAGCCGTAACCCACGCTCATCCACCCCGTCTCGTCACAGCAGCCGGGGTATATCAACAATTCCCATTCTGGAACTCAACACTCCGCCTACCACTCTCATCCCCGTTCTTTCTTTCATTCACTTACGAATTGCCCCCTTTTTCCTCGCGACGAGCAGCCTCTTCGTTTTCATGCGTTTACGAATTGCCCATTTTCTATCTCCTTTGTTTTGACATTCATGCATCGGATGGGGGGTGTACCCCCCTACCCAACCAGTGGGCGAACGTCGGCGGCATCCACATCCACCGCCACCGACCGCTGGATCAATTCCAGCGAAACCACCACGCGCAAGCTGCTCTTTTTCCGCTTCAGCACCCCTTCGAGTCCCGCGAACGGGCCTGCGGTTATCCGCACCCGCCGCCCAACGGTCAAGAACGGATGCGGCTCCGCGTGCAAGCCCTGGCAAAGCCCCGTGCGCAGGATTTCCATTTCCGTATCCGGCAGCGCCGTTGGCAATCCGCCAAAGCCGACCAGCCGAACGACACTCGGAATCTGCACAACCCGCAGCCGGTCGCGCAACGCAAGACGCACAAATACGTATCCGGGAAAGAGCGGCAAGTCCAGGTTCACGCGGCGGTCTTTCCACCGCCGCACGGAACTGTACAGCGGAAGAAAGTGCTCGACGTCCCGCGCCCCCAGTTCGGCCGCCACGTGCTTTTCATGATTTGCGCAGGTATACGCGGCGTACCAGCGCGGCTCGGCCATCGCCATTTGCGTCTGCAACGGATAGGGCGCCCACTCTGTTCTTTGCGCGATGCTCTGCACGACGATTCGCCTCCGGATAGCCCGTACGTAGCTTCGCCCCGTCACTTACAGGGCGACATGTGACCTAACCCTTTATGTCTAAATCACTTACGAACAGATCTAGCGATCGAGCGGCCCGCTTGAAGGCGAGCGCCGACTGCCAAGTCCATCCTCAATTCTTTGCTCGCTCGAGTCCGAAGCGTTTCCATTTCGTGAGACCCACGGCATCCGCGACTTCAACGAACCAGTGACTTCTTGCACGAAAACCTTGCGCGGATCTTGCGGATCAACCTCTTCCCAACGCGCGGATCCCAACACCCAAACCACGGACATGGCGCAAACCAGAAATGTGCCGAGAAACATGATTACCAAGCGTGGAGGAAACGATTTCTTCTCCGGGACTCTGGCCGGATCCAGCACTTTGACGCTGGGAGTTTCCTTTGCCTCTTGCACTTTGGCGAGCTCGTACTGTCCGGTCAGTAGTTCGTATACGGTTTCCTGAATCTTCGCTCGGCGGTAGTAGTCGGCGTACTTTGCTCCGAGCAACGGCAGACTCTTAATGGTGGGATAAGGCAGACCACCACCGGCCTTAACCGGGGATGGATCACCAGGCTGGTCAGTGGATGCGCTTGTGCCATTCACGGCATTCGCCTGAGTACCACCAAGCTTCTCGAGCTGCTTCCGAAGTTCCATTACACGAGCATTCAGGGAGCGCACGCGAGAGTTGTTGTCAGTATAAATCTGCCTGAGCCCCTCGAGTTGGGATTGGGCGGCTATCATTTCTCCTGCAATTGTTCCAGCCGCGTCCAACATCGCCTTACCTTCCTGCTGGATGTCCAAGGTGTTGTTCTTGCTGGAGAACTGGGCGAGTTGGTTGGAGGCGTCGTCCAAGTCCCGCTTCGCGACTTTGAGGCGCTCATCGAGAAACACGCGTTCGCGGTGCGCGGAGGAAGTCGAGAGCTCGGAAACGAGCAAGTTCAATTGATC
>Ga0137358_10002279_pt1 | contig 10835 bp, 8 predicted proteins | sample Mad1_20_16metaG_FD_105551 | JGI IMG/M metagenome (GOLD analysis project Ga0137358, IMG submission 105551) | Vadose zone soil microbial communities from Angelo Coast Range Reserve, California, USA - Mad1_20_16 metaG | ecosystem: Environmental > Terrestrial > Soil > Vadose zone | place: USA... | reverse complement strand
GACATCATGTACGGCGAAGGCGTCTCGAAACGCGGCGAACTGATCGACCTCGGCGTTCAGGCGGGTGTGGTCGAGAAGTCTGGCTCCTGGTTTTCCTACGAGGGCCAGCGAATCGGCCAGGGTCGCGAGAACGCCAAAGCCTTTCTCAAAGATCACGGCGAGGTTAGCGAGGCGGTCGAGCAGGCAATTCGCGCCAATGCCGGGCTCGTTGCCGAAGCGATGATGGCCGCCTCAGGAGATGCGGCAAGCGAGGAATAAGCCGCTCTCCCGACGGTCGGCCTATGGACCGGCGACGCGATCGAGAAATTGCTTGATCCGGCGGAGCGGTGGCTCCCACAGCCTGGAGATTATCGGCCGTGATCCGGCCTGAGGCCGAAGCGCTTGCCGTTGGTTTCGTGAGCGTTCCGAGGGGACGATAGTCAGGCCACCTTTTCCAAGCGATCGGTTAGAAGAATTTCCGCCATCCGGTAGTCTTCGAGGATCGCCCTGACGATCGGCGCTGCATCCGACACGACACCGGACTGTGCCATCGCTTCGAGCTCTTTGCAGCGCGATGACAGTGCGATCGCCCCGACGTTGGCACTGACCGACTTCAGCGCGTGGCTGGCCTGGTGAAGCAGCGAGGCGTCGTGGTTTGTGGCACCTCGCTCGAGGTCTTTGAGAAGGCTCTCGGCACCTTTGAAAAATAACTTGATTACCTGCTGCACGATGTCAGACCGCTGCTGTTTCTGCAGCTGCCGGAGCGAATCGAGCACCTTGTAGTCGACGGGTTCAGCAGACAGCGAAGCCGGCACCAGCGCCAGATGGTCACGCGTGGCCCGGAACGTGGGTGGACTAGACCACGCGGTCAACATCGCCTTCATCTGATCAAGTGTAAAAGGCTTTGCCAAGTAGTCGTCCATTCCCGCAGCTAAACAGCGCTCGCGGGCGCCTTCGATCACATTTCCGGTCAGCGCGATTATCGGAGTGTGGCGATGCGATTGGGATTCACGTCGGCGTATTTCGGCGGTTGCCTCATACCCATCCATTTCGGGCATCTGGCAATCCATAAAGATCAACCCGAACTCCCTCTCGGCATGACGCTCGAGAGCATCCCAACCATTCGTAGCGGTTTCGACAACGTATCCCAGGCCCTCAAGGATGGCGACGCAGACCTCGAGATTTACCGGACTATCCTCGACCAGCAGCACACGTCTTCCTTTGGCGCCTGAGCTTCGCGGGATCGCCGCTTCGTCGGCGCCCGATGTCTCGGGGGCAACATCAGCAGCGTCCGAGGCAAGACCGTCCCATAGGGCGGCTTGCCGGATGGGCTTTGTCAGCCAATAAAATCTACTGTCAGCCAATTCGCTGATTTCTTGCCCAAAGGGGGTCAACAGGATGAGCTGAAAGTCGCCTTGTGGGGATGTGGACTTGATAGTACGCGCCAGCTCGATCCCGCTCATGTCGGGCAGCAAATTGTCGATGATTACGCGCCCATACGGGCCCCCGCGGGCGATCGCGTCGCGCACAGCCGCAAGTGCGTCCGAACCTGTGTGCGCGTGGTCGGCGCGGACGGACCGTGCAGATAACTGATCGGTCAGGACCTCACGACTGAGCGCGTTGCCGGTAACCACCAAGACCGGCATGGCATCACCGGCCGGGACTACCGCTTCACTCACCGCCGCCGCGCTCTGCAATCCAAATCGTGCGGTAACGCGGAAGCACGATCCGACACCCGGGTTGCTCACGACGTCGATTGTCCCACCCATCATCTCGCAAAAATGTTTGGCGATCGTAAGGCCGAGACCGGTGCCGCCGTACCGTCTTGTAGTTGAGCTGTCGGCCTGGGCAAAAGCTTCGAAAATCTGGTCTCGTTTCTCAGCGGGGATGCCGATCCCCGTGTCGCTGACCTCAAAAGAGATCATTACCGACGCTTTAAATTGCTCCACCATCTGAACGCGAATGCCCACCTCCCCACGTTCGGTGAATTTGATCGCGTTACCGATCAGGTTCGTCAGGATCTGGCGCAGGCGTCCGGAATCGCCGACAACGGCCGTCGGCAAATCTGCCGGGACGAAACAGCCTAGTTCCAGCCCCTTGCCACAAGCCAAATTGCTGAAAGATTCCGTCACTTCTTCCACGAGGGTCCGCAAGTCGAACGCGCTGTGCTCGAGCTCGACCCTTCCAGCTTCGATCTTCGAAACGTCGAGAACCCCATTGATAACCCCGAGCAGGGCATCAGCCGAGCGTCGCGCGGTTTCGACGAAGCGTTGCTGAGTGGCCCCCAACTCGGTTTGACGGACGAGCTCCAGCATGCCGAGTACACCGTTCAACGGTGTGCGCATCTCGTGGCTCATGTTGGCCAAGAACTGAGACTTCGCCTCGACAGCCCGCTCCAACTCAATGGTCCGCTGCTGGATCCGTGCTTCGAGAGTTGCGTTCAGGTGGCGCAATTCCTCCTCTGCCCGCTTCTGAGCGGCGTGGCGGGCGGCCAGGGCATCGGCCATATCATCGAACGCCGCTCCGAGGCGGCCAATTTCCGAGGCACGATCATCGAGGCGCGCGCGTGCTCCGTAATTACCCCTCCGCCATTCGGTGGTGACATTCAGAAGACCCTCGATCGGACGGCGGATGAATTTCCGGCCACCGGTCCAAGCTGCGTAAATCGCCGCCAAAAACCCCACAAGAATGAGTCCGACCCTGCGTCGGGTAGCGTTGTCGATCTCCGCAAATGCTGCTGCTTTAGATTCACCGGCACTGAGGAAAAAATCTTTTGGTGGGAGAACTGCCGGCACATATCCGAATATTCGTGTAATACCGTCAACGCCGACTGCTTCCTCCCACCCCGCTTCGTCGCCATCCATGATCGGTTCATGGGACGTTCTCATATTCTTCCCGACGAGGTGTTCGGGACGAGGCAACCGGGCAATGATATTGCCCTCGCGATCGGCAATCAGGATAGAGGCTGTCGGCGACAGTCCGCGCTCTTTGAGGTGATCCGACAGCCAAGTCAGATCGAGCCCGGCGAATACGACACCTGCGATGCGGCCATTGCCATCCTCGAACCGCTCCGCGAAATGTATCATCCGCTGGTTGCCGACAGGATCGATCCAATAATTCCCCACCGCAAGCTCAGGCTGCGCCAGAGCGCGCGTAAAGAATGGCTGATCGGTCACCCAAGAAAATGATGTCGGACCGCTCACACAGAAGACTCGGCCGGCTATATCAGCCGCACCAAGAAAACTATAATTCGCGTATCGTGATTTTAATTTTGAAAATAGCGCGCTGCACGCGCCGGGTTGCAGGGATTTGACCGGGTCCAATTCAGCGAGTCCAAGCAGCAATTGCCGTGCGCCCTCGCGCAGCACGCCGATCTCCCCGCCGAACTGCTTGGTAATTTCCACCACGTGCTGGCGGATTTCGCCTTCACGGGCCATCCGTTGGTCGTATTCGTTCCAGGCTTGGATCACCAGCGCCGGAACAACAGCCAAGATAACGAGCAAGAACAATCGCCCGGTCAGACCAATGCGGATGCCGAGCGGGAACACGGATTGGTTGGCGCTCCTTACCGTGAACCAGTCAGCCACCCGGCGCGCCGCTTGCCCGATCATCATCTGTTACCACGCACTTGCCGATGAGATCCAAGGCGCGGATGGCCCAACCGTTGCGGCATCGAGGGTAGCTGATCCCTTGGCGATTCAAGGCGTGGCACGCTCTATAGTCCTCGACGCCTTTGCGCCCTTCGGAGGGGAAAGCGAGCCAAACGGCCGCTCTGTCTTTGTCTGAGGCTGCTTCACCCCTCCCACAGCTCCATCAAGCACATGAGAAACAATCTTAACCATCTGCTCGTCAAAATGCCGTCAGAGACGCGTCATGAACTCGTCCGTTCTAGGACTGATGCGCGCTTGGTGAGCGTGAGGACAGGCCGACGTTTCGCTGCTGCCGCTCCGGTTCGCCGGCGACCGGCACAACAATCCCATTTATTAAGCAACCGGCGAGGGCGATGACGGCGGAGATTGCCAAGATTGCATCAAAGCCGCCGACTGCCGCGGCTCTGCCGCCAATCAGCGATCCGAGCGCGATGCCTAAGAACAGCGCACTGTTGTTCCAGGCGAGCGCCGTACCGGCTCGCTCCGGAAAATCCCGAGCGAGCCCAGCCTGCTGGGCCGGGAAAAATAGTTGTGCCAGTGCTGAACTCAAGCCCAGTGCCAATTCGATGAAAGCGCCGCAACTGAGTGCAAGCCTGAGCAGAAGGAAGCCGCTGCAAAGCCCCGCAAAGCTCGCCCCCGCCACGAATTTTGTTCCGACCCGATCGGCCAAACGCCCGCCGATCAACGCCCCGACTATTGCTCCACACCCGTAGCACAGAATTGCTCGGGCAACTTGTCCAGGTGAAAAGGCGACCGAGGTGAGGCCGGCTCCTAGATAGGTGTAAACGCCGTACAAGCTCGTGCTCCACATGACGGTGGGCATCAAACGCCGCAACAAGACGGCGCGACGAAGGAGATGAGAGGGGGTCGTGGGTGCATCTGCTCGCCGGGGTTCACACGGCCAGATTCGACGGTTAAACCGTGCGAAAATGAGGCTTACGATGGCGAGAGCGACGAATACCCAAGCCCAGCCAAGCGCTGCGCCGACCTCCGCGCCGACTGCAGCCCCGATCGCCAGTGATACCAGGAGCCCGGAGACCGAGAAAGCAAGCCAAGCAGCCCGGCGACCTTGTGGGGCGGCGGCGGCCACGAGCGCGTAGATGGAGGGTGATACGCCCGCGGCAGCAGCGCCTGCTAAGGTCCTCGCGCCAATGAGCCAGAGGAGGTTCGGAGCGGTAGCGGTCAGCAGGTTGGCCGCACCAAACACGAGCAAAGAACAGGTTAGCACCTGCCTTCGTCCTACCCGATCCGCGAGATAACCGAGCAGCGGGGCAGCCGCCATATAGGTTAAAGAAAAGGCTGTCACGCACCATCCCGCGCGCGTCGGGGAAACCCTGTAGTCGGCGGCGAGCATGGGCAGTAGCGGAGACAAAACAAACAGCTCTGTCCCGACCAGAAACATGGTCAGCCAACTGGCGACCAATGTGGCCGCCGGAGCCATCGTCGTGATGTACATAGGTCAGCCCCGCTTGATAGGGGTTGCGGTTGCCAAATGATCAGCGGCGCCGCAGTCAGGCCGCAGACCGCTGCAGCGACGGCGTTACCACGTCGGAACTTCTCTGGAGACCTACCAGGTCGAGGGAACGGGACCGCCCACTCGCCGCGATGCCTGATCGTGTAGCGACCGCGGCGGCGCTTCCCGATCGACCGCTCAGGTTCGGAGAACGGCCCCCGCTCTGCCGCGTGCCCGCGCATGCCGCCCGGCGCTTCGAACTATCCTGTCCAAATGGGTCCACACCCCATCGAGCGCCTCGGCCATCATCCTGGCGTCGCGTAACGTTTCGGAGACCAGGGCGGGTCGTGTTCTTAGCACCATCTGCGTGACGGCGAGCGATTCTGCCGCGTGTCGCTCTTCCACCTGCTGCGAGAAACACTCTTCAAAGTACGGCTCGTCGCTGAATTGCGGGAAGTGAACCGAAAGCGCATCCGCGAGAGCTTGCATCCAATCGACTGACATTATCTCGACCGCGCACCAAGGGCCAAGCGACCGGGCGTAAAGTTTTCGGGCGAGGCGCACAAAACACAACGTCTCAGCGCCGACATGGTTACTCAATTTTGCAGGATCGCCAAACTCCTCGTCTCCGAGCAAGGACTTGGCGCCGATGTTGCGGAAAGCTCGGGTCAGTTGATAATGGTGAGTATCGCCTCCCGGCAAACCATCATCATCGAGTAATATCTGCAGCTTTCGCTTGCGGAGCGACGGACTGTCGAGGTGGGGTAGATAATAAACTGCTGCACGGGTGGCGTGCATGGCCGACTGGTAATGCAGATGTATTTGCCCAAGCAGCGAGGGATCGCTCGCAACGGCGTATGGCAGGCCCGCCAGGTGTTCGAAGAACGGCATTCTTGACGGCCGGTGCTCTTCCAGTAAGGCCTTGATCACAAGTGGAAATTCGTCAACTGCGGTCAGCCCGGGCTCAGCCCGATCTCGGACTTCTGCAGGCGTGCTGGCAGCGGACGCCATATTATGCTTCTCCAATGATCCTTCCATCAGGGTTTATCCTTCCCGCGCGGCCCACAAAGGCAGCGCATAATCTGACCGTGAGGTCGGCAGACCCGGTGAGCACCCATTTGCCGAGTACGCTACGGAGCACTGGCCGGATCGGTTTTAAGTGCAATTTGATTGAGTTCTTATAGAACGAACCATGAACATAGTCAAGCAAAATCCATTCGCGGGCTCGGAGCATTGCTGCACGGCACGCGGGCGGTAACGCTCGGCTGGACAGCGCCCTGAACCTCCCCTATAAGCGCCGGTCGCGGAGCGCCCAGGTAGCTCAGTTGGTAGAGCAACGGACTGAAAATCCGTGTGTCGGTGGTTCAATTCCGCCCCTGGGCACCACCGACGCATCCGGGTCCTAAGCCATCGTCCGCTCCGCGTCAGCTGCCGCTGGCGACGTCGCACAGCTCTCGTTGTCGCAGAAGACCGTCTGCTGCGAGATGACCGCGATGGGGCGTAAGCAGCTCCACCGAACCGCGGGGTTTCCAAGATTTCGTGGAACGCAGCGCCGTCAAGAGCCGGGCGGGTTGACGCGGGCGGTGTAGTCGCGCGTCGCTCGCGCTTCGCGATCGTGCTGGAGCGCCCAGCCAATCGAGGGGAAGGCGAGTTCCGTCCAAGGGATTTCTGCCCAATCGAAAAGCCGGACCTCCAGGCTCTCGGGTCCCGGCTCAATCGTGTCTTCCAGCAGTCGCGCGCGATAGATCAGCTGTACTTGGCTGATGCGCGGAATGTCGTATATCGCCAACAATCCTTCGATCTCGATACGGGCCCGAGCCTCCTCCCAGGCCTCCCGCTCCGCACCCGCACTCGCCGATTCGTTGAGCTCGAGGTAACCCGCCGGCAAAGTCCAATAGCCGTAACGAGGGTTGATCGATCGCCGACACAAAAGAAGCCTTTCCCCCCATCGAGCAACCGAGCCCACGACGATTTTCGGGTTGTCGTAGAGGATATACCCGCATTCAGCGCAGATCATGCGCTCACGGTTGTCCCCTTCGGGGACACCCCGAACCGACGGCCCGCGCAGGTGATTGTCGTCCGACATCACGGATCTCGATCGCGAGCGACGGCGCTCTCAGATCACGGCGGGCTTCGCGAGCTCCGACCAGCGCCGCGCGGGTATCGCAAGGGGAAGTTCACTCAGCGCCATCTCGTTGGATCACCGCTCCGTCCGAGCCAGATCATAGGCGGCGGGCCAAGACGCGGCAAGATCACTTGCTGGCACCTTGCAAACCTGCGTTCGCGCGGTAAGTGCTGTCTCGATGCCTTCCGCTCTAGACAGGCTCACCTTTAACGCCGCGCAAGCCGCGCGCGTATCCTGGTTTTTCGGCCAGAAGCTCTTGGCGTCGCGCGTCACCCGTCCGGTTCCATTGCCGGAACCGCTGCGCGGACGGGCGATGCCAGACACGCGGCGTATTCTCCGGGACCTATGGAGATTGATCGAGCAGGACTGGCGAAATGTCGAGGCCGGCTGCTACCTGCCCGCGCCGGACGGATCCGATGGCCCCCTCGAGGCGCTGCGTCGCGCCGCTGATTTCTTCGCTGACCTGAGCGCCGTCGAGCGGCGGCGGCACAGCACGACCAAGGTGCGCCGTCTGACCGAGGTCCCGGACGGCGGCTACCCGCCCTATTATCTGCAAAAGTTCCATTTTCAGAGCGACGGGTATCTGAGCGGCTCCTCGGCGCGACGCTATGATCATCAGGTCGAGGTGTTGTTCGGCGGAGCCGCGGCCGTCATGCGGCGCCAAGCGCTGGTGCCGCTCCGAGCGGCTCTCACCCGACGCGGGGCGGAGCGGCTGCTCGACGTCGGCTGCGGCACCGGGCGCTTCCTGCGCGAGGTCAAGGCGAACCATCCACGTCTACAGGTTATAGGGCTCGATCTGTCGCCGTATTATCTCGCCGTCGCTCGACAGAAGCTGCAGCCCTGGTCACGCGCTCGGTTCGTCGAGGGAATGGCGGAGGCGATGCCGTTTGGCGATGATCAATTCGACGCCGTCACCTGCATCTATCTGTTCCACGAATTGCCACCCGAGGTGCGCCGGGCCGTTGTCGAGGAGATCCGTCGCGTGCTCAGGCCGGGTGGCATGCTGGTCTTCGTCGACTCGCTGCAGACCGGTGACGAGCCCGATTACGATGCGATGCTCGAATACTTCCCGATTGCCTTTCACGAGCCCTATTACGCGAGCTACCTGGGAGAGGATCTCGACCGGTTGTGGAGTCCGGGCTTCAGCCCGGAAGCACGGCTTCCCGCGTATTTCTCGAAGGTGCTGAGCTACCGGCGCAATCCGTGAGGGGCCAGTCTTGTAGCTAGATGTAGATACCGCTTGGCATCGGGCCACAAGAGTGGTACCGTATGTTGTTGTGTGGGCTGGGGGGTCCACAGGATACGGGGGAAGCCATGGATGTCGTCACTTGGACGCCGGAACGCGTCGAGCAATTGACTCAGCTGTTCGAGGAGGGGCTCCCGACGGCCGAGATCGGCCGCCGGTTGGGCCTTACGAAAAACGCCGTCATCGGCAAACTGCACCGGATCGCGCTGGCGCCGCGCAGTGGCACACCGGTCGCCCCGCCGCAACGCAACTTCTTCGAATTCAGCGGGCCGAGCTGCTTGTGGCCCCACGGCCATCCGACCGACGAGAATTTTCATTTCTGTGGGGCGCGCCCGCTTCCGGGGAAGCCCTACTGCGCCGATCACGCGGCGATGGCCTATGTGCGTCCCAAGGAGGAGAAGGCGAAGGCCGCCTGAGCCTTGGCGCCCGCGCGCTGCCGTCTGTCGGGATCGCCGCAACGGCTCTTTGCGAACCGCGGCCGAGGTCAACGGCCAAGGTCAGCGGAAGGTCAGCACTGCGTCAGGGGTGCAAGACCGCGGTGCCTCAGACAGCGCATCGCACGGTCGATGCCTTCCAGGGTCACGGGGAACATGCGGTCTGCGACGATGTTGCGGATCATCCCGATGCTGGCGGTGCCGGTCCAGTATTTCTCCGGCACCGGATTGAGCCATACCGCTCGCGGATAGGCCGCAAATAGGCGGCGCAGCCACACCTCGCCCGGCTCGTCGTTCCAACGCTCGACGCTGCCGCCCTCTTTTTCGACCTCGTACGGGCTCATGCTGGCGTCGCCGACGAGGACGATCCGATAGTTCCTGTCGTAGGTGCGAAGCAGTTCCGCGACTGGCACCTGCTCGACGTGGCGCCGCCGTGAATCGCGCCACACCGACTCGTAAATGCAGTTGTGAAAATAGAAGTGGATCAGGTGCTTGAACTGCGAGCGTGCGGCTGAGAACAGTTCCTCGCAGATCCGCACGTGGTCTTCCATCGACCCGCCGATATCGAGAAACAGCAGCAGCTTCACGGTGTTGTGCCGTTCGGGGACGAGCTTCAGATCGAGCCAGCCGGCATTGTGCGCGGTCGAGCGCACGGTGCCGTCGAGATCGAGCTCTTCGGCCACCCCCTCGCGCGCGAATTGCCGCAGGCGGCGCAACGCCAGCTTGATGTTGCGGGTGCCGAGCTCGACGGTATCGTCGAGGTTGCGAAACTCGCGGCGATCCCAGACCTTCACGGCGCTGCGGTTGCGACCCTCCTGTTGCCCCATGCGCACGCCTTCGGGATTGTGGCCGTGGGCCCCGAAGGGCGAGGCGCCGGCAGTGCCGATCCATTTGTTCCCGCCTTGATGCCTCGCGCGTTGCTCGGCAAGGCGCTGGCGCAGAGTCTCCATCAGCTTTTCCCAACCGCCGAGCGCTTCAATCAGCTTTTTTTCCTCCTCGGTCAGAAACCGTTCGGCAAGCTTGCGCAGCCAGGCATCCGGGATTCCGGTCTGCGGGTCGGGCAGGGTCTCGATCCCCTTGAAGCAGTGCCCGAAGACGCGGTCGAACCGGTCGAGGTAGCGCTCGTCTTTGACCAGCGCCGTGCGCGCCAGGAAGTAGAAATCCTCGATGTCGAACGCCGCGACGCGTTTCTGCATCGCCTCCGTCAACGTCAGATATTCGCGGAGCGAGACCGGGACCTTGGCCTCGCGCAGCTCGAGGAAGAAGGAAAAGAACACGGCTAGGAGCCGGCGCGCTCGCGTCGGTGCAAAAACGCCAGACGCTCGAACAGATGCACGTCCTCTTCATTCTTCAGCAAGGCGCCGTGCAGCGGCGGGATCAGCTTTGCCGGGTCGCGTGTCCTCAGCACCTCGGGGGAAATGTCCTCGACGAGCAAGAGCTTGATCCAGTCGAGCAACTCCGAAGTCGACGGTTTTTTCTTCAATCCGGGAACCTGCCGGATTTCAAAAAAGACCGTTAGCGCCTCACCCAGGAGTTCGTGTTTCAAGCCGGGAAAATGTACATCGACAATACGGTGCATCGTTTCGCGGTCGGGAAAACGGATGTAATGAAAAAAGCAGCGCCGGAGAAAGGCGTCCGGCAGTTCCTTTTCGTTGTTCGACGTGATGATTACAATCGGACGATGCCGAGCTTGGATCGTGCGGCGCGTCTCGTAGACGTAGAACTCCATCCGATCGAGCTCGAGCAGCAGATCGTTGGGAAATTCGATGTCAGCCTTGTCGATCTCGTCGATCAGCAAGACTGGCGCCTCTGGCGCCTCGAACGCCTCCCAGAGCTTTCCCGGTACGATGTAGTTGGCGATATCGCGGACACGCTCGTCGCCGAGCTGGCCGTCGCGCAAGCGGGAAACCGCATCGTATTCGTAAAGGCCCTGCTGCGCTTTGGTCGT
>Ga0137358_10002277_pt1 | contig 10839 bp, 8 predicted proteins | sample Mad1_20_16metaG_FD_105551 | JGI IMG/M metagenome (GOLD analysis project Ga0137358, IMG submission 105551) | Vadose zone soil microbial communities from Angelo Coast Range Reserve, California, USA - Mad1_20_16 metaG | ecosystem: Environmental > Terrestrial > Soil > Vadose zone | place: USA... | reverse complement strand
GCCTCGACGAGCTTCAGCCGCTTGACGAGCTTTTTGCGGCGCGCCTCTGAGGTCGTATCGCGCAACTCTTCGCGCAGCCGGACCTTTTCCTCCTGGCAGTCGATCGCCGACAGCATGACGCGGAGGGCCTCGGCGCCGATCGCGGCGGTGAACTGGTCGTCGCCGTAATCGTCCTGCGCCTTCAGATATTCTTCCTCGTTGAGCAGCTGATGCAGCTTGAGCGGCGTCAAGCCCGGCTCGATCACGACGTAGCTCTCGAAGTAGAGAACCTTTTCGAGATCCTTCAGAGTCATGTCGAGCAACAGCCCGATGCGGCTCGGCAGCGACTTCAGAAACCAGATATGCGCCACCGGCGAGGCGAGCTCGATATGGCCCATGCGGTCGCGGCGCACCTTCGACAAGGTGACCTCGACGCCGCACTTCTCACAGATGATGCCGCGGTACTTCATCCGCTTGTACTTGCCGCACAAGCACTCGTAATCCTTGATCGGCCCGAAGATGCGGGCGCAGAACAACCCGTCCCGCTCCGGCTTGAAGGTGCGATAGTTGATCGTCTCGGGCTTCTTGATCTCGCCGTAGGACCAGGAGCGGATGCGCTCCGGGCTGGCGATCGAGATCCGGATCTGGTCGAAGCTTTGCGGCCCCGAAACCTGCCCGAAGATGTTCATCAACTCATTCATCGAGGACCCCTCTCGAACAACCGTTCTCCGAGCTCGCTATGCACGCGCGAGCCCGGCGACGGGGCGGCTCCGCCGCCCTGTTAACCGTGTAATTGCAGCCGGATACAGGCCATCAGCGCTGCTCCAGCTCGACATTGAGGCCAAGCGAGCGCAGCTCCTTGACCAGCACGTTGAAGGATTCGGGAATGCCGGCTTCGAAATTGTCATCCCCGCGGACAATCGCCTCGTACACCTTGGTGCGGCCGGAGACGTCGTCCGACTTGACCGTCAGCATCTCCTGCAACGTATAGGCCGCGCCGTAGGCTTCGAGCGCCCATACCTCCATCTCGCCGAAACGCTGACCGCCGAATTGCGCCTTGCCGCCCAGCGGCTGCTGGGTGACCAGGCTGTACGGCCCAATCGAGCGTGCGTGGATCTTGTCGTCCACCAGATGGTGCAGCTTCAGCATGTAGATGTAGCCGACCGTCACCTTGCGATCGAACGGTTCGCCGGTGCGGCCGTCAACCAGCGTCACCTGGCCGGAGGAGGCGAGGCCCGCCCTCTGCAGCATCGCGACGATGTCCTCTTCGCGCGCGCCGTCGAACACAGGGCTGGCCATCGGCACGCCCTCCCTCAGGCTATCGGCCAGTTCGACCAGCTCGTCTTCTGCCAGAGCGTCGATCTGGCTGCGTTCCGGCCCCTCGTAAATCTGGCCGAGCATCTGCCGAAGCCGCCGGTCGCTGCCGCCCGTGCGGCGCACACTTTCGAGCACTTCGCCGATCCGCAGCCCTAGGCCGTGCGAGGCCCAGCCGAGATGGGTTTCGAGGATCTGGCCGACATTCATGCGGCTCGGGACGCCAAGCGGGTTCAGCACAATATCGACCGGGGTGCCGTCTTCCAGATACGGCATGTCCTCTATCGGCATGATGCGCGAGATGACGCCCTTGTTGCCGTGGCGGCCGGCCATCTTGTCGCCGGGCTGCAATTTGCGCTTCACCGCGACGAAGACCTTGACCTGCTTCATGACGCCGGGCGGCAATTCGTCGCCCCGCTGCAGCTTCTCGACCTTGCTTTCGAAGCGGGCGACTAGTTCGGAGACGGCGTCGTCCATCTGCTTCTTCAAGGCCTCGATATCGGCCATGCGCTTGTCGGTGCGGATCGTGATCTGCCGCCATTGCCCGAGCGTGTAATCGCCCAGCACCGCGGCGGTCAGCTTCGTTCCCGATTTCAGGCCTTTCGGTCCCGAGACGGCAATCTGGTTGACCAACAGCTCACCCAGCCGCGCCGCGAAGCTGCGTTCCAGGATCGCGCGCTCATCGTCGCGGTCCTTCGCAAGCCGCTCGATCTCTGCGCGCTCGATCGCCAGCGCACGCTCATCCTTGTCCACGCCCCGCCGCGAGAAGACACGAACCTCGACAATCGTGCCGGAGACGCCCGGCGGCAGCCGCAGCGAGGTGTCGCGGACGTCGGACGCCTTCTCGCCAAAGATCGCGCGCAGGAGCTTCTCCTCCGGCGTCATCGGCGACTCGCCCTTCGGCGTCACCTTGCCGACCAGGATGTCGCCCGGCTTCACCTCGGCGCCGATATAGACGATGCCGGCTTCATCGAGGTTGCGCAGCGCTTCCTCGCCGACATTCGGGATGTCGCGGGTGATTTCCTCCTGCCCGAGCTTGGTGTCGCGCGCGCTCGCCTCGAATTCCTCGATATGGATCGAGGTGAACACATCATCCGAGACGATGCGTTCGGAAATCAGGATCGAATCCTCGAAATTGTAGCCGTTCCAGGGCATGAAGGCGCACAGCACATTCCGGCCGAGCGCCAGTTCGCCCTGTTCGGTCGAGGGCCCGTCGGCGATGATGTCGCCGGCCTGCACGATGTCGCCGACCTTCACAAGCGGACGCTGGTTGATGCAGGTGTTCTGGTTCGACCGCTGGAATTTCAGGAGGTTGTAGATGTCGACGCCGGAGGCCGCGGCCGAGGTCTCCTCGGTGGCGCGGACCACGATACGCGTCGCATCGACCTGATCGACGGTCCCCGAGCGCCGGGCGATGATCGTCACGCCGGAATCGCGCGCGACCCGTTCCTCCATGCCGGTGCCGACGAGCGGCGCCTCGGCGCGGACCAGCGGCACCGCCTGGCGCTGCATGTTGGATCCCATCAGGGCGCGGTTGGCGTCGTCGTTCTCGAGGAACGGGATCAACGCCGCGGCGACCGAAACGAGCTGCTTTGGCGAGACGTCGATCAGATCGACATCCTCCGGCTTGCACAGGATGAAGTCGCCGTTCTTGCGGCAGTTGGTCAGGTCGGCGGCGATGCGGCCGCGCCGGTCGAGCTCGACATCGGCTTGGCCGATCGCATACTTGCCCTCGTCCATCGCCGACAGATAGATGACCTCGTCCGTCACCCTGCCGCCTGCGACCTTGCGGTATGGGCTCTCGATAAAGCCGTACTGGTTGACCCGCGCGTAAGTCGCCAGGCTATTGATCAAGCCGATATTCGGCCCTTCCGGCGTTTCGATCGGGCAGATCCGGCCGTAATGGGTCGGATGCACGTCACGCACCTCAAAGCCGGCGCGCTCGCGGGTCAGGCCGCCCGGGCCAAGCGCCGACAGACGGCGCTTGTGGGGGATTTCCGACAACGGATTGGTCTGATCCATGAATTGCGACAGCTGCGAAGAGCCGAAGAACTCGCGCACGGCCGCGGCCGCCGGCTTGGCATTGATCAGATCGTGCGGCATCACGGTATCGATCTCGACCGAGCTCATCCGCTCGCGGATAGCCCGTTCCATGCGGAGGAGACCGACGCGGTACTGGTTCTCCATCAGTTCGCCGACCGAGCGCACCCGGCGATTGCCGAGGTGGTCGATGTCGTCGATCTCGCCGCGCCCGTCCTTGAGATCGACCAGCACGTTGAGGATGGCGAGGATATCCTGCTTGCGCAGCGCGCGGACTGTATCGTCGGTGTCGAGGTTCAGGCGCGAGTTCATCTTGACCCGCCCGACGGCCGACAGATCGTAACGTTCGGAATCGAAGAACAGGCTGTTGAACAGCGTCTCCGCCGTCTCGAGGGTCGGCGGCTCGCCGGGACGCATGACGCGGTAGATGTCGATCAGTGCATCCTCGCGCGTCGCGTTTTTGTCGATTGCCAGCGTGTTGCGGATGTAGGCGCCCTTGCTCTCCGGACCGCGGCTGACGAGGTCGATGTCGAGGATCGGCAACTCCTTGGCGCCGGCCTCCACTAATTGCGCCAGCGTGGGCTCGGTGATCTCGTCGCCTGCCTCGAAATAAACCTCGCCCGTCTGCTCGTTGATGATGTCCTGGGCGAAGAAGCGGCCGATCAGTTCCTCGTCGGGCGCGAGGACGTTCTTCAGCTTGGAATCCTGCAGCCGCTTGGCGATGCGCGGGGTCAACCGCTCGCCGGCGGCGAGCCGGACTTCGCCGGTATCGGCATCGACCAGATCGCTGGGGAGCTTGCCCTTGTACTGCTCCGGGTCGAACGGGGCCATCCACCCGTTGGGACCGCGGCGGAAGGTGATCCGGCCGTAGAACGCGGCGAGGATCTCCTCCTTCGACATGCCGTTCGCCCCGCCCGGCTGCAGCACCTTGCCTTCGCTCTGGGCGCGCTTTGCCGCGGTGGGCGCATCGTCGAGCGCCAGGAGGAGCGTCGTCGCGGGCAGTTTGCGGCGGCGGTCGATGCGGACATACATGTGGTCCTTGGCGTCGAACTCGAAATCGAGCCAGGAGCCGCGATACGGAATGACGCGAGCGGCGAAGAGATACTTGCCCGAGGAGTGCGTCTTGCCCTTGTCGTGGTCGAAGAACACACCGGGGCTGCGGTGCATCTGGGAGACGATGACCCGCTCGGTGCCATTGATGATGAACGTGCCGTTGCGCGTCATCAACGGCATGTCGCCCATATAGACGTCCTGCTCCTTGATGTCGCGGATCGAGCGCGAGCCGGTGTCCTCGTCGACATCCCACACGACGAGCCGCAGCGTGACCTTCAGCGGCGCGGCGAAGGTGATCCCGCGTTGCTGGCACTCGTCGACGTCGTATTTCGGGGTCTCCAGCTCGTAACGGACAAATTCGAGCTGAGCCCGCTCGGAGAAGTCGCGGATCGGGAAGACCGACTTGAAGACCTCCTGCAGCCCGACACTGACGCGCTGCTCGGCGATGACGCCCATTTGCAGAAAGTGATCGTACGAGGCCCGCTGCACCTCGATCAGGTTGGGCATCGGAGCGACTTCCGGGATGCGCCCGAAAGTTTTGCGGATTCGCTTCTGGCCGTTGAAGGAAATCGCCATTTATATCCCTCGCTGCGGACCGCGCATTTCCCACCCGGGGCGCGGTCCAGATCCTTGGTCGCCGTCACGCCGCCGCTGGCGGCCGGGAGCACCGTCCCCGCAACGCGGCGGGCGGGCTCAGTACAGAAGACGCGAAAGACCGGGCGCGCGAGTACCCTCGCGCCCCGGTTCGACAATCTCAATTTTCAGCGCGGCGCCTACCGGGCGCCGCTGCGCTCTGTCGAAGGTCGTGGCGGACCTACCTTATTTCGACAGTCGCACCCGCATCTTCAAGCTGCTTCTTAATTTTTGCTGCCTCTTCTTTGTTGACCCCCTCCTTGACCGGCTTGGGGGCCGCTTCGACAAGATCCTTGGCCTCTTTCAGGCCGAGGCTTGTGATGGCGCGTACTTCCTTGATCACGTTGACCTTTTTCTCACCGATCGCGGCCAGGATGACATCGAATTCGGTCTTTTCCGCTGCTGCCTCGGCCGGCGCCGCCCCGCCGCCAGCTGCCGCCACCGCGACCGGGGCCGCCGCCGAGACGCCCCACTTCTCTTCGAGCATCTTGGCCAGCTCCGCCGCCTCGATGACGGTCAAGGCCGATAGATCATCGACGAGTCTTGTCAGATCAGGCATTTCGTACTCCGCTTCCGCTTGAGTCACCCTTTACGGGCAATTCCCTTCAAATTCAACTGCTTCGCGGCTATTCGCCGCTCTTTTCGGCATATGCCGCCACGACGCGGGCGAGCTGTCCTGCCGGGGTCTGCAACAGGGTCGCCAATTTGGTGGCCGGCGCGTTGAGGAGGCCGATGAGCTTGCTCCGCAGCTCGTCGAGGGACGGCAGGCTCGCCAGCGCCTTGATCGCGGCGGCATCCAGAGCCTGGCCCGACAGGCCGCCGCCAATGACGGTCAGCTTGTTGTTTCGGTTGGCATATTCGACCGCCGCCTTGGCCGCCGCGACGGGGTCGCGCGAGAAGGCGATCGCGGTCGGGCCGGTGAACAAGGGCGCGAGGTTCGCGAACGGCGTCCCCTCCAAGGCCCGCCGCACCAGCCGGTTCTTGGTCACGCGATAGCGCGCCCCGGCATTGCGCATCTGCCGCCGCAATTGCGTGACCTCATCGACCGTGAGCCCGGTCTGGTGCGTCACGACGACGCAAACCGTCTCAGCGAGATCATCGTGCAGCGCCGTGGCGATCTGCTGCTTCTGGGTTCGATCCACCTACCGTCTCCGAACTCCGGCGCCGCTCGGGGCGTCGGGAACACTCGGCACCGCCAGGCTTTGCTAGCCCTGGCGCCGGCCCAAACAAACAATACCCGCCGCGCTGACGGCCGAGGCCGCTGGCGCGGGTTTCGAGCTAGGCCCGCGGCTCCTCGGCGAGGCCGCCGATATCGACCTTGACCGATGGCCCCATTGTCGAGGTCAGGCTCACCCGCTTGATGTAGGTGCCCTTGACGCCGCTCGGCTTGCCCCGAGTGATCGCGCTGACAAAGGCGCGCACATTATCGACGAGCGCGTCCTCCGTAAAGCTCGCTTTGCCAACACCGGCATGGACGATCCCGGCCTTCTCGGCGCGGAACTCGACCTGGCCGCCTTTGACCGCCTGGACGGCCTCGGTCACGTTCTGCGTGACCGTGCCGAGACGCGGGTTCGGCATCAGCCCGCGCGGCCCCAAGATCTTCCCGAGCCGGCCGACCACCGCCATCATGTCCGGGGTCGCGATGGCCCGGTCGAAATCGATTTGGCCGGCCTGCACCTTTTCGGCCAAGTCTTCCGCGCCGACGATGTCGGCGCCCGCGGCTTCCGCCTCCTTGGCGCGGTCGCCGCGAGCAAACACCGCAACCCGCACACTCTTGCCGGTGCCGTGCGGCAGCATGACCGTGCCGCGCAGGTTCTGATCGGGCTTGCGCGGGTCGAGGTTCAGGTTCATCGCGATCTCGACGGTCTCGTCGAATTTCGCTGCGGACCGCGACTTGATCTGCTTAACCGCCTCCTCGAGTTTCACCGGCGGGGCTGCCGGATCGAGCCCTTCATAGGCCTTTTTGAGGCGTTTGCCGGTTTTGGCCATGCTTCCCTCCGCCGCTATTCGATAACTTCAAGGCCCATCGACCGCGCCGAGCCGATTACCATCTGGCACGCCGCATCGAGGTCGTTTGCATTGAGATCCGGCATCTTCTTTTCCGCGATGTCGCGGATCTGCGCCATCGTGACCCGCCCGACCGTGTCGCCCTTGCCGGTCGTCTGCGAGCCTTTCTCGATCCCCGCCGCTTTTTTGAGAAAGTAGCTTGCCGGCGGCGTCTTGGTCACAAAGATGAAGCTGCGATCGCCATAGGCGGTGATCACCACCGGGATCGGCATGCCGGGTTCGAGGTTCTGGGTCTGTGCGTTGAACGCCTTGCAGAACTCCATGATGTTGAGTCCGCGCTGACCCAATGCCGGCCCGATCGGCGGTGACGGGTTCGCCTTTCCGGCCGGCACTTGCAATTTGATCATGCCGACGATTTTTTTTGCCATGAGCTTACCCCTCGGCCGGCGAAACCGGCTCTATACCTTCTCGACTTGCGAATATTCCAGCTCGACCGGCGTCGCGCGGCCAAAGATCGACACGGCAACCTTGATCCGCGATTTCTCCTCGTCGACCTCTTCCACGCCGCCGTTGAAAGAGGTGAACGGCCCGTCGGCGACCCGCACCTGTTCGCCGATCTCGAAGGTAATCGATGGTTTTGGCCGTTCGATCCCCTCTTGCACCTGCCGCATGATGCGGGTGGCCTCCGCCTCGCTGATCGGCGATGGACGGCCGCGGCCGCCGAGAAAGCCAGTAACCTTGGCGGTGTTTTTGACGAGATGCCATGTCTGGTCGTCGAGATCCATCTTGATCAGCACGTAACCCGGGAAGAACTTGCGCTCCGAGCTGACCTTGGCGCCGCGCTTGACCTCGACGACCTCCTCGGTCGGGACGAGGATTTCCTCAAAGCGTTCGGCGAGGCCCTTCTGCTCGGCCTGCTCGCGGATCGCAGTCGCGACCTTCTTCTCAAATCCGGAATAGACGTGGATTACGTACCAGTGGCTCGCCATTTCGCAGCTCCAGACCTACTGGCTCAGCCCGAAGAGGAACCGCACGCCATAGGACAACATCTGATCGACGAAGAAGAAGAACGCCGCCGCGATGAACACCATCACGAACACCATCCCCGTCGTCACCAGCGTCTCCTTGCGGGTCGGCCAGGTGACCCGGGACATTTCCTGACGGACCTGGTGCAGGAATTCGGCGGCGTTGGTCTTGGCCATCTCAGATCAGTTCCGTCTCATCCGTCTCGTCGATGCACTTGCCAAATATGGCCCTGCCGCCTTGATCTTCCAGCATATCGGTCCGCTCGCGGCCTCGGCATGGCAGGAGTGGAGGGGCTCGAACCCCCAACCCCCGGTTTTGGAGACCGGTGCTCTACCAGTTGAGCTACACTCCTAAATCCCAATGCCGCGCGGGTCTCGCGCTCCCGAGTTTTCTGCCGAAGGATTTCGCGGTGGATCAGCCGGCTTTGCCGGGGCGCGTGCTTATAGCAGATCGGAAGGCGTTGTCGAGCCTTGCCGCGGCCGCTCTTTTCTCAAGTCTCAAGGTGTCGAGATAAGCGCGCGCATCGGCCTCGCTCATCGCCATATCGGGCATCGCATTGCCCGGGACAATACGCTGGGGATCAAGGAGTCACATATCGGCGCGGCGTCGTTCAGAATTTGAACGTCAAATTTGCGTCTAGAAAGGTCGTCATTCGGCCGCCGGCGGCGCGCAGCGCGCTTCCGGGATAAAAGATGCCGATCTCACCCAATGCGAGCAGGTGCGGGGTTATCGCCCAGGTCACGCGAAAATCGGATTGCCGGCCGATGGACCGCCCCGGGAGGAACGCCGTGACAGCGTAATTGTTCTGGCCCTGCGCGCCGGGCCAGGGCGCACCGATATAGATCGCGTCGCTCTCGGAATAGCGCCATAGCCAGGAGTAGTAGTACTCGGCTGTAACGGTTTCGGTCGGCGCGAGGCTGATGCGGGGTGCGATGTCATAAAAATTGGTCGGCGCGAATTCGTTGTTCGGCACGTAATACTGCGTGTTCGGGTACATCGGCTGATAAGTGTGCAGTGTGCCGCCGGTGCGGTCGGCGCCGCCGGAGGCGCGGTCAATATGCACGCCGAGGCGCGGCTTCCACGGCACACCATGAAAGGTGTAGCCGGTATCGGTATTGAACGCGAAAGCATCGACCCGCAGCCCGGCATAGCTGCCGGTCTGGTAAGCCCCCTGCCAATCATAGTCGGCATCGCCGATCGCGCCGTAGGCGCGCAGCCCGAAGGTCTCTCGGTGATCCTGGCTGGCAATAAAACCTGCCCCCGTCGCGGCGACGACTCGCCCGCCGGTCAGCAACGCGCGATCATTGTATATGCCGGCCCCTCTGCCGCCGGCGAAAGGGCTCGCGCGCCAGCCTAAATAGAACGGCTCGAGGGAGGTCCGGGCCTCCAGCCCGAGCGGGACCGCCTTCGGCAGATCGTAGCTGCCGTAGACGCCCCATAGATTGACGTGAGGGTTGTCGCGATCCTGGAGGATGCCGTCTACGAATTGTACGAGGTTATAGGCGAAGGCGTCGACCCGGGCAGGGCCCCAATCGCGGTAAGCGCGGAACCCGTCGAACACTGGCGAGGGCAGGTTGGTCGAGACGTTGGCGCGCACCTGCAGATTGTTGCCGAAGAAGATTTCCTGGCGCCCGGCGCGGAAGCCGGTCTTCGCATCGCCGAGAATGCCGTAGACCTCGCCAAAGCCGTTAACCAAGCCGAGTGCGTCGCGCTGGTTTCCGGGGATTGTCGGGCCGACGCGGTGGCCGGTCTGCTGCCCATGGTAAAGATCGGCGTAGAAGCGAACATTAGGGCCGAGATGCAGATCGGCGCCGAGCGCGTAACGCTGCTTGTAAAGCTGATTGGTGCTGACCTCGGTTGCCGGCGTGAGCGTCGGGCGGCCACCAGCTGTTCTTGCAGGAGTTGCCGCGGTAGCGATCGCGAAGTTGCGGTGGTCCGTACCGTCGTAGCGAGACCGCGCCTCGCCGTTCAGGGTGAGGTAGACCTCACCCTCGGCGCCCAAGGGAATGAATTTGAGCGGGTCGAAAAAGTCGCTCGACCGCGCCGGATCCCGCAAATAACTGTAATCTTCTTCATATCTCTCGACATAAGAATTGCCCCGGCCCGGGCCCTTTCCTTTGTAAAACCGGATCTGGTCTTCGGTCGTGGATTCACCCTCGGTCCGGGCTTTGGACGGTAGCTCCGGGCTCTCCTGCGCCAGGGCCGCCCGGCCGCCGGTGCCAATCAGAAAGGCGAAGCCGATCGCCAGGGTCCTGCAGTATCGCGAGCGCATCCCTCACCGCGTCGCGCCGGAAAGGCCGGCAACGCCCCCGAAATTGCTTGGTGAATAACAGATCGGAAGGCTGCCAGGCGGTTCGATTGCGAGCGCAGTCAGATGGGCCGGGGACCGCGGCTGATTTACGGCTTCGGCCGTATTTGAAATAGAGACAAAGCAAAGATCCGGCCCAATCCTCCGCCTTAACGAAAAGTTCAACTTCCTCAGCGATTCTCGTAATGCCGAACTTTGGGAGACTCCTCCGTGCCTTCCGAGATCCGCCATATTGTTTTCTCCGGCGCAGAGATCGCCTCTGCGGTCCGCGAGTATCGTCGCAATGCCGGCCGGCCCCTACCGAACGGCTCATTACGGCGTGTCGACATCGGGACAAATTCGGGTAGCGTGCGCGTCTCGCTTGAGATTGCCCCCGATAACGGCATTTCGACCGCAACCTTTGATGTCGGCAGCGCCGAGATCACCGAAGCGCTGGTGGCTTATTGCGGCGCCCATAACGTGCCGTTGCCCGCAGCCGG
>Ga0137358_10002276_pt1 | contig 10839 bp, 4 predicted proteins | sample Mad1_20_16metaG_FD_105551 | JGI IMG/M metagenome (GOLD analysis project Ga0137358, IMG submission 105551) | Vadose zone soil microbial communities from Angelo Coast Range Reserve, California, USA - Mad1_20_16 metaG | ecosystem: Environmental > Terrestrial > Soil > Vadose zone | place: USA... | reverse complement strand
TACGGCCAATGGGTACAGCGCCTTCCTGACGCCGCCGGCGAAGCCGCCTACACCGCGCAAGTTTTTTCTCCCGCCGTAAGCTACTTCACGGGATGGATGATGCTGCTTGCGTATTTTATCGTTTGCCCCTGGGAAGCTGTGGCTCTCGGAAAAATCGCAGCTTACATTTTTCCTTCCCTCGATACGCTCCAGCTTTATTCCATTGCTGGACACCCGGTTTTTCTGCCGCGGCTCATCCTCGGAATCGCGCTCACTTTGCTTTTAGCCATCATCAATTATCGTGGCATTCGCCTCAGCGCCAACTTCCAGAAAACTGTGACATCCACGGTCTTGCTTCTTTTTCTTTTGATGGTCGGCATCAGTGTCGCTCGTGGAGCCCCTGTCAATTTTCATCCCGTATTTTCCGCGGCGCCATTCGCTTCGATCCTTCTCACCCTGCAGATTGTGCCGTACTTCATGACCGGGTTCGAATCCGTTCCCAAGTATGCGGAAGAAGCCAATCCCGAATTTCGTCCCAAGAGTTATATGAAGGCTATCGCCATGGCCTTAGGCGTCGGCGCGATCTTCTACGCGCTCTCTATAGCTGCTGTAGCCTACATTGCGCCGTGGCAGAGCCTTCTTGGCAGGCGTTTTGCCACTGCCATTGCGTTCGAACAGGGGCTTGGCGCGCGCTGGCCAGTCCGCCTGATTCTCATCATGGCACTGTTCGGGCTTTTCCAATGCTTCAACGGCAACTTTGCCGCTTCCACGCGTTTGCTATTTGCCTACGGCCGCCGCGGAACGATTTATCCGCGCTTCGGTACGGTCCACAAAAGATTTCTCACGCCCTCCGTCGCGGTAGTAGGAATCACCGTGGGAACCCTGGTTGGACTCTTTCTCGGCGATGCCCTGCTAGTTCCCGTGACTGAGGTCGGCTCTATGGCCTCCGCGTTGGGATGGTTCGCGGCTTGCCTATCGTTTTGGTTCGTGGAGAAGCGCGTGCCAGTGCGGATCGTGACGGGGATGGGGATTGCCGTTTCTTTGCTACTCATTCTGATGAAGGTTCTTCCCGTATTCCCCGGACACTTTTCTCCTGCCGAATGGACCGCCTTTGGCATCTGGGTGGCCCTCGGGTTTGTCCTGCGATCCGTGAAATAGAGTGCAAAACTATTCGCCAATCTTCGATAACGGCGAAGAAGAAATCAACTTCCGAACTGATGTGGGATTCGGGGGAAATTCACGCCTGATGTATACTTTTCAAGGCGAAACCATTCGCCATCCATGATTCCATTTCTCCATCTAGGGCCGCTCTCGATACCAACTTATGGGCTCATGGTTGCCACAGGACTGCTGGTCGCTGCGTATTTATTACAGGCGGATATCAACCGACACCGCGCGCAATTCATCAAGCGCGGCTACTTAAAGACCGAACATAAAAGAAATTATGGTGACGAAGCATTTCTCATTATCGGAATCATAGGGGTCGGCGGCCTGGCAGGCGCGCGGCTTTACAGTGTGCTCGAAAATCCGCGTGAGTTAATTGCCAATCCGGCAGTGCTGATCAGTCGATATGGATTTACCTGGTCGGGCTCGGTTCTTACGACGATCGTCGCAATGGCATTCCTGGCGCGGCACTTTTACATTCCTGTGCTGGAATTCATGGACCTTTGTGCGCCGCCGGCGGCGCTCGGCTACGCGATCGGGAGGATTGGATGTTTATTGTCGGGAGACGGTGATTACGGCGTGCCCACAAGTCTGCCGTGGGGCATGAGTTTTCCAAACGGCATCGTACCGACAACGGATCGCGTACACCCCACGCCGATTTACGAGTTTCTTGCCGGAGTGATCATCGCGGCGTATTTGTGGCGCATGGCTACGAAAGCAGTCAACGGCGCGGGTTCCCATGGCGAAATAATCAGTAGCTACCTCATCTGGACCGGGGTCGCGCGTTTTCTGGTTGAGTTCATTCGCATCAATCCAAGAGTATTTTACGGCCTGACCAATGCGCAGGTGGTAAGCCTTCTCTCCATCGTGGCAGGCGCTATCCTGTTATTGCGTGTTAGAAACCGTCTACCGGCCCGCAAGGAAGAAAATCGCATCGCGGGGCGTGCTGGCTAGCGGGGGGACTCTCGCGGGGGAGGCATCTCGCGGCGCTGTAGGAAGGCCTTCTTCGGAGACGCTCTGGCCATTTGGGATGGAGAATCAACCTCATTTATTTCTAATTTCCTTGTTCGTGGCCCTTAGGTTCCTTGACGGATTCCGTCTGTCCATATAGAACCAATAGCAAGACAAACGCTGCGTTCAGGGACTCAGCGTTTATTCGCAGGCACAGCCCTTGTGCCTAAACGGGGATGGGGGGATCTATGACGTTTCTTCGAAGCATCGCTGTCTTTCTATTTGTATTTTGTGCACTTGGCATCGCGTCCGGGCAAACTCAAGAAGGCCGCATTCTGGGCACCGTGACCGACCAAAGCGGCGGCCTCGTGAAAGGCGCGCGTGTGACCATCACCAACGTGGACACCGGAGTCGCGCGAACGCTCGAGACCAACGAAGCGGGCGATTACGTCGCACCCAGCCTGCCACCAGGCCCGTACAAACTCGTGGTTGAGGCGACAGGGTTCAAGAAGGTCGAGCGCGGCGGAATCCGGCTCGAAGTGGCGAAGGACATTCGTCTGGATATGACGATGCAGCCGGGAAGTGTGTCGGAAGTCGTCGAAGTGACCGAGCAAGTGCCGCTGGTGGAGACCACCAACGACACGCTGGGCGGAACTTTCGCCAACAAGTCCATCAACGATCTTCCGCTGAATGGCCGCGATTTCCAGAATCTCGTGGTCTTGAGGCCGGGTGTGCAGAGGAGCAGCGGCGGCGGCTTCCTATCGATCAGCTCCAACGGCAACAGGCCCGAGGACAACAATTTCATCGTAGACGGTACGGATAACAACGACCCTTATTACGCGACGACTGTTATCAACGCCGAAGGCGTTCAGGGAACTCCAGGCAGCATTCTTCCCATCGACGCGATTCAAGAATTCAACGCACAGGAAAACCCGCCGGCAGAATATGGCTGGAAGCCAGGAGCGATCGTCAACCTGGGCATCAAGTCCGGCACGAATGACGTCCACGGAACGGCTTACTTATTCGAGCGGAACAACGCCTTCGACGCGCGCAATTACTTTAACCCCGCCCCTGATCCAATGCGTGCGTTGCGCCAACACCAATTTGGCGGGAGCATTGGCGGACCGATTATCAAGAACAAGACTTTTATTTTTGGCGCGTACGAGGGGATTCGTGCCCTCGTGGCGAATTCGGAGACACTGAACAGCCCCTCCACAGTCACTGCGGGAGGGGATTCGAGCGTAAGTATCCCTGATGCAGTTGCCAGTGTGCAGGCCGCCTGTGCATCAATTCCCGGTACCTGCGGTGTAAACGGGCTGAGCACGACTGTAGCATCCCTCTACCCTGCTAACACCAGCGCCACCAACCAATTAAACCTCGGATTTCCCAATCACAATCGGAACGACAACTTCATTATCAAGGGTGACCACCACATAAACGAACGCAACAGCTTGTCCGCGCGCTATTTCTTCGGCGACAGTCTGCAGATCGAGCGTGACATCCCCGTGCTGAGGGCGCAGTGGCAATCCTCTTCCCAGCTCCGTGCCCAGGTCTTCGGCTTGAATTACACCTGGGTGCCCAATTCGCGCTGGGTGAACGAAGCACGATTCGGTTACGATCGATTCTGGCAAGCCATCCTAACGGTGGATCACGCTGCGAATCCCGCGACGGTATATGGAATCAACACGGGAGTAACCGACCCTGTCAATTTTGGAATGCCGGAAATCGATGTGGACGGCTTCAATCCACTCGGCGGCAATCACGGCTGGCCCTTGCTGACCACTCCCAACCAGACCTATCAAGGACTGGATAACATTTCGTATACTCGCGGAAAGCACACCTTCCGATTCGGCGGGGAATTCCGCCACGGGATCACCGACAACACACGCGACCGGTACGGGAAGGGGCGTGTCCGCTTTGCAGGCAGTGAGCTGTCTACATTGTGCGACTGTCTGCCTGGTGGCCGCGCCAGCACAGCATTGGAAGATCTTATCGCGGGTCTGCCGCGCGGAACGGAAACCGGAAAGACCGGCGGCCGCATTTTTATCGGCAATTCCTCGCGTCATGTCTCGATTAACTCGTTCGGCGGTTTTTTTCAAGATGACTGGCGCGCGACGGCGCGGCTGACCGTCAACGCAGGCGTGCGCTATGACCTGAATACGGTCATCAAGGAGAGCCAAGACCGGCTGGCCAATTTTGACCCCGTGACCGGCATCCAGCAGGTGGGTCATGGAATCGGTGCGCCGTACAACGGTGACCACAACAACTTCGCACCGCGTTTGGGAATCTCCTGGGATGCGTGGGGGCACGGCAAGACGGTGGTCCGCGCCGGTGGCGGCGTGACCTATGAAATTCCGCACCTGTCGTTGTTCCTGGGACAGAACGGGGTTGAGAATGCCTCGACTGCGGGGCTGAACGTGATTCCGACGGCGGCTTCCACGGGAATCCCCGGCGCAAACGGGACGATTGCGGCTTCCGCCGTCAACTTAACAGGCAACTTATTGAACTGGTCTGTTGCCGGGCCTGTGTTCCAGCCCACGATCAACTGCGACCCGACGACTGGGGGCACTCCGTGCGACATCCTGGCCGTTTCCCGAAACCTGCGAACACCTTATGTGATGACTTGGAACCTAAACGTACAACAACAGCTGACGCCGACCACCTCGCTGCAGGTGGGTTATGTGGGCAACCGCGGCGTCAAGCTCTATGGTGTCCGGGATATCAACCAAGTGAATTTTGCGAATGACGACGGGAGCGAACAGCTCGGTCGTCCCTTTACAGCGAACTGTCCTGTTGCGCAGGGCGGCCTGGGGCTAGGTGGACCGTGCTTCCCCTTCCTTGAATTCGTCAACTTCCTCGATAATGGGTACACGTCCATCTACCACGGGTTGCAGGTGACGCTGACGCAGCGCTCGTGGAAAGGCCTGAACTTCGTTGCTGGGTACACTTGGGCGCACTCAATTGATGACGTATCACTTAATCGTGGACAACAGCCGCAGGACAGCACGCGTCCTGATTTGGAGCGCGCCAGCTCGGACAGCGACCTCCGGCATCGCTTAACGTTGGCTCTAACCTACGAGGTACCTTCGAGAAAGGGCTACGGGCACTTGCTCGAAGGCTGGCAGCTCAACTCCATCGTGACCATTCAGGGTGGTTTGCCGTGGAACCTCATCGATGGAAACATCAACGGAAGCGATAGTAGCGGAACCGGAGAATTCGCTGACCGCTGGAATATCATTGGCAATCCGGCGAATATCAAGCCCTCTATCACTGGAATTCCGTTCTTTGACTTTACGACCCCCCAAACCAGTCCACAGGTATGTGTCGACCATGCCGACATTACCCAACTCGCGCCTAAAAGCGTCGTACCCGGAGGGGCGGGCCTGGGCTGTTTCATCGAAAACGGCACAATCCTAGTGCCGCCGAACTTTGGCACCTTTGGCAACATCGGCCGGAATCCCTTCCGTGGACCGCGGCTGGACAATTTGGACTTCTCCGTCGTCAAGACGACCAACCTGAACGAGCGTGTGAGTGTCCAATTGCGCGCGGAGTTCTTCAATTTCCTCAACCACCCGCACTTTGCGAACCCGAATACCCAAGGCCTGGTTGATCCTTCCGATCCGACTTCCTTTGGTTTCATTTTCAACACACCAGACGTCGCGGCGGCAAATCCGGTGATCGGCACGGGCGGTCCCCGGAACATTCAGCTCGGATTGAAGTTCCGCTTCTAGCAAAACATTCTGTTCAACAATTGAAACAGGCCGGGACCCTAGATCCGGCCTGTTTTTTTAGGCGTGAATTCAGTTCGATTCTTGTTGATTGTTTATGGCTCTTGCTTGTAGATCTTTCCTTCTTTCATCACAAACTTTACGTTTTCAAGAACTCGGATGTTTTCGAGAGGATCTCCCAAGACTGCGATGATGTCCGCGTACTTCCCGAGTTGGAGGGAGCCGAGCAAATTCGACTTCCCCAGCAAATCCGCAGCGTTGCTGGTGGCGGACTGGATGGCTTGCATCGGCGTCATGCCGTACTTCACCATGAACGCGAACTGGCGGGCATTGATGCCATGCGGGCAGACGCCTGCATCCGTGCCAAAAGACATCTTCACGCCGGCGCGAACGGCTTTCGTGAAATTTCGCCGCTGAATCTCGCCCAGGTCACGGTCGTGCACAAGAAAATCCGCGGGCGTCTTATTTTCCTTGACTGTATCCTGAATGCATTCCTCATCGTAGATATCCATGTCCAGGTAAGTGCCATGTTCCTTCGCGAGAGCGATACCCTCGTCGTCAATCAGCGTGGCATGTTCGATCGAAGCGACTCCCGCGCGGATGGCGTTCTTGATCCCCTCGGCGGCATGCGCATGTGCCTCGACGCGCAGCCCAAAATTGCGGGCTTCGTCCACTGCGGCCTGCAACTCTTCCGGAGTGAACTCAATCGATTTTGGATTGCTTCCATGGGTGAGCACCGCACCCGTCGAGAGAATCTTGATGTGATCGGCGCCACGATGCGCAAGCAGACGAACTTTTTGCCGTACCTCCCACGGACTGTTCGCTTCGCCGTAGTGCAAATCCCAAGGCAGCTGAATGTCCGGCGCGAGACCAGTCATCGCGCCTGCGCCCTCGCTGATCGTGATGTACGCACCGGCAACGAACATGCGCGGCCCAATCACAATCCCGTTGGCGATGGCATCGCGCAGAGCGACGTCGTTGAAAGCGCGATATACGCCGACGTCGCGCACGGTGGTGAATCCCGCAAGCAGCGTCACGCGAGCGTTTGGGATGGCCGCGTAAGCGGTTTCGGCAGAGGTTCTTTGCAGGACATGGAGAGGCTCAGGGTCGCCCATGTCTGCGAGATGCGTATGACAATCAATCAGTCCGGGAAGCACGGTCATTTTCGAGAGATCGACCACCGTCGCTCCGGCAGGAACAGGCAGATTCTCGCCGACCGCCTCTATCTTGCCGCCACGCACCACCATCATCTGATTCGTTTGCAATCGGCCGGTATCCACGTTCACAAGTTTTCCAGCGCGAATAACGATAACTTGTGAAGCGGGAACTGTTTGTTGGGCGGGGGAAACTCCTGCAGAAACGATCAGCAACAAAACAAGGCAGGCGGGTTGCTTAGGCACAAAAGTCCTTTCGAGGTGTGCGATGCAGACCAGACTCTGAACACTATTACAGATCGAGTTAGCGCATCATACTCTTCCGCAGAGCTTACTTCAATTTGGAGAACTCTCATTCACGCGCGCAAAAAAAGTCCCCGGACGGAGACTTCCGGGACTTGCGGGCTAGGACTGTTGGCAAATGTTAGAGCATCTGCCGCAAAACGTATTGCAGAATTCCGCCGTGATGGTAGTAGGAGACCTCTTCCGGCGTATCCGCGCGCGCAATGGCCGTAAAGGTTTTTATCTTCCCGTCCGCCGACTTAGCGCGTACCGTGACGTGCTTTTTGGGTGAAAGTGAGGCGACGCCTTCGATTTCAAAGATTTCGTGACCCGTTAAGCCCAGCGTTTCGCGGTTCTCTCCCGCGTTGAATTCCAGCGGCAGCACGCCCATGCCGACCAGGTTGCTCCGGTGAATGCGTTCGTAGCTTTCTGCGATGACGGCGCGCACGCCGAGCAGCCGCGTGCCCTTGGCCGCCCAATCGCGCGACGAACCCGAGCCGTACTCTTTTCCCGCGATGACTACCAGCGGAACACCGGCCTCGCGATATTTCACGGCGGCATCATAGATCGACATCTTCTCGCCATCCGGAAGGAACAGCGTCCAGCCGCCTTCGGTGCCTGGGGCTAGCTGATTGCGGAGCCGGATATTCGCAAACGTTCCACGCATCATGACTTCATGATTCCCGCGGCGTGCTCCGTAAGAATTGAATTCATGCGGCCTCACGCCATTGGCGATGAGATGTTTCCCGGCCGGCGAATCAATCGGAATCGAGCCCGCTGGCGAAATATGGTCGGTGGTCACGCTGTCGCCCAGAATGGCCAGCACTTTGGCCCCGCGAATGTCCGCCAGCGCCGGAGGCGTTTTCGGCATGTTGTCGAAATACGGCGGCAGCTTGATGTAGGTCGATTTCGGGTCCCACTTGTAGATATCGCCTTTCGGAATGGGCATGGACTTCCAGTGTGCGTCGCCCTCGAACACTTCGCTATACTGCTTGCTGTATTGCGCTGAAGTTACGGAAGTGCGAACGGTCGTTTCGATTTCTTGTGGCGTCGGCCAGATGTCTTTCAGGTAGACCGGCCTGCCCGCCGAATCGTTGCCCAGTGCTTCGGTCGTGAGGTCCATATCCATTCGCCCCGCAAGAGCGTAAGCGACGACCAACGGCGGCGAGGCCAGGTAATTGGCGCGAACCAGCGGATGAATGCGGCCCTCAAAGTTGCGGTTGCCGCTGAGAACGGCGACAGCGATCAGATTGTTATCCTTAATGGCGGAGCCGATGGCCTCCGGCAGCGGACCGCTGTTGCCGATGCAGGTCGTGCATCCGTAGCCGACAAGGTGAAAATTTAGTTTCTCAAGATATTGTGTCAATCCTGCGGCCAGCAGGTAATCCGTCACGACTTTCGAACCAGGAGCGAGGCTCGTTTTCACCCAGGGCTTCACGTGCAAGCCGCGCTCTACCGCTTTCTTCGCCAGCAAGCCCGCTCCCAGCATCAGCGAGGGGTTTGAAGTATTGGTGCAGCTGGTGATGGCCGCGATGACCACTGAGCCGCTGGAAAGGTCAAACGAATCGCCGTTATTCCGAACGGCAACTTGCTTGGCTGTCGTTCCTTCCACAACTTTTGAGAAGGAAGATTTCGCCTGGCGCAGCGCCACGCGATCCTGCGGGCGCTTGGGCCCGGCAACGGTGGGCTCGACCGTCCCCAGATCCAGTTCCAGAGTGTCATTGAACATTGGAGCAGGCGTCTCATCTGTGCGGAAGAGCATCTGCTCTTTGCAGTAGGCTTCGACCAGAGCGATCTGTTCCGCCGAACGCGCGGTGAACTGTAGATAAGCGAGTGTTTCCTTATCGACGGGGAAATAGCCCATGGTCGCGCCATACTCGGGGGCCATATTCGCAATCGTCGCGCGGTCCGGAACACTCAGCGTGGAGAGACCTGAACCATAGAACTCCACGAATTTTCCGACTACGCCTTTCTTGCGCAACATTTCCGTTACGGTCAAAACGAGGTCAGTCGCGGTCGCGCCAGCGCTTAAACGCCCATGCAGGCGGAAACCAACGACTTCAGGAATGAGCATCGAAGAAGGCTGGCCGAGCATAGCCGCCTCTGCTTCGATCCCGCCGACGCCCCAGCCGAATACTCCCAGGGCGTTGACCATGGTCGTATGCGAATCCGTGCCCACCACCGAATCGGGATAGGCCTCAAACCGATTGCCGCAAGGCATCGCGCAAACAACTCGCGCGAGGTATTCCAGGTTTACCTGGTGGCAGATGCCGGTGTCTGGTGGAACGACTTTGAAATTTTGAAACGCGGTCTGTCCCCATCGGAGAAACGCGTAGCGCTCGACGTTGCGCTGAAACTCCAACTCAGCGTTCAACCCGAAAGCGTTGACGCTGCCAAAATTGTCGACTTGCACGGAATGGTCGATGACCAGCTCGGCAGGGAACAGCGGATTGATTCGCTTCGGGCTCCCGCCCATGCGTTGCACTGCTTCTCGCATGGTGGCCAGGTCCACGATCGCCGGCACGCCGGTGAAGTCCTGCAGCAATACGCGCGCGGGCATGAAGGCAATCTCTTTTTCCGGAGCGCCGGGCCGCCAGCTTGCTAGCGCGCGGATGTCGTCGGCATGCACAAAGCGGCCATCCTCGCAGCGCAGCAGATTCTCGAGAAGTATGCGCAGGGAAAAAGGAAGTTTCGCCAGGTCGGCGACGCCCTGCTTTTCCAGGAATTCAAGCCGGTGAATATCGAAGTTCTGAGCGCCGACGTTCAGCTTGTCGCGTGTGCGGAAAGAATTGCCCGCATTGATGGCCATTCTTACAGTCCTTTCGCCTTGATGCGTAACCCTCTATGATAACCGAAATTGAATCCGAGCGCCGCGCAGCTATACTGGTACAAGCGTGAACATCGTTCTCATTTCGACCTACGAGCTGGGGCGGCAGCCCTTCGGTCTAGCGTCGCCTGCGGCTTGGCTGCGGAAGCGTGGCCACGCTGTCGTCTTGCTCGACCTTGCCCGGCAGTCATTGAATGAGATTGCGATCGCCGATGCCGAGCTCATCGCCATCTATTTGCCGATGCATACAGCCACCCGGCTGGCCGCACAGCTCATTCCCCATCTGCGCAAACAGAATCCCCACGCGCATCTCTGCTGTTATGGCCTGTACGCCCCCATGAACGTTGAGTATCTTCGCGCTCTCGGCGTAACCACTATTCTCGGAGGCGAATTCGAAGAAGCCCTTGCGCAACTTGCGGAGCACCTCGCCGCAAACGGGACGCAGGCACCTGCGCAGCCATCGGACTCCCTGATCTCCATGGCCCGGTTGCAGTTTGAAGTCCCCGATCGCTCGGGAATGCCTGCGATGGAAAAATATGCGCATCTCATCGTTCCCGGGGATGGCTACCGCATCGTTGGTTCAACGGAAGCAAGCCGCGGTTGCAAGCATCTTTGCCGTCATTGCCCAATCGTGCCGGTTTACAAGGGACTGTTTCGAATCGTCAGTAGGGATGTAGTGCTCGAAGATATTCGCCGCCAGGTGACCGCCGGGGCGCAACACATCACCTTCGGCGATCCGGATTTCTTCAACGGC
>Ga0137358_10002274_pt1 | contig 10842 bp, 7 predicted proteins | sample Mad1_20_16metaG_FD_105551 | JGI IMG/M metagenome (GOLD analysis project Ga0137358, IMG submission 105551) | Vadose zone soil microbial communities from Angelo Coast Range Reserve, California, USA - Mad1_20_16 metaG | ecosystem: Environmental > Terrestrial > Soil > Vadose zone | place: USA... | reverse complement strand
GTTCCAGCGCGCCTCGAACACCGACGTGTCCACGCTCATGCGCCCCTCTCGGAACCACAGGTTGGCCCCGAGCTCATAGCTCCACAGGCTGTCGCCCGGATAGGCCGAGAGGTCCTCGAAGCAGGTCGGCAGCGCGGCGTCAACCCCGGCCGGCGCGTAACCCTTGGCGGCGAGCAGATAGTAGCGGTCGTGTCTGCCGGACTGGTAGAGGAGCGTCAGCTTCGGCGCCACGATCGTCTCCTGGCCGTCCGCGTGCAGCGGGAGTGACGGCTGGGCAATCCCGTAACGGGCCAGCTCGGTCTGCGCCGACTCATCCTCCGCCGCGTCGTAGTTCTCGCGCTCGACGCGCAGGCCTGCGCCGAGGGTGAAATGCCGGAAGATTTTCTTGGAGATCTCGGCGAAGCCCGCGAGCCGGGTCTGCACGGTGGTCGTCGCGTTGCTGGCGTCGAGCGGCGCGCCGTTGAACAGGGGGATGCTCGCGCCCACGACGTGATAGCGCTCGGTATCGTGGGTTCTGTAATAGGAGACGCCCCAAGTCAGGTCGCGCGTGGTGAGCCGCAGCTCCTGGGAGAAGACGCTCTGGTGCAGCGCGGTATAGGTCGTCACGGCGTTGCCGTAGCTGACCGGATAGGCGGGTCCCAGGGGGAGATTGCCCCAGCCCAGACCATTCGGGCCTCCCCATTTCACGGACTCGGTATCGTCCACCACCAGATCCCCGGCGCGGTGGTAGGAGGAGGTGCGGCTGTCGAGCTGGCCGAGAGTGGTGTCGGCGATGATGCGCAGCGAACCGACGTAGTAGCGGTCATCGAACGGCTGACGCAGCAGGCTGCCGTTATTGAGGCTCCCCGCACCCGGATCCGACAGATACGTGAAGAAGGACGGTGAGTCGCGCGCACGGCTGGAGACGTAGTTAACCGAAGGAGTGATCGCCAGGGACGAGTCCGGGACGGGCGCGTAGGTCAGGACGGCGCGCACGCTCTCGCTCGTGTCCCGATTGGCGTTGCCGTCCACAATCGCGTGCGTGAACGGATCAACCCGGTTCACGTAGCCTCCCTCCGAGCGTTGCCAGGCGCTGAAACGAAAGCCGAGGACATCCCGCACCAGGGGCCCTCCCGCTGCCGCCCCCGCCTCGTAGCTGGGCTCGCCCCGCTGCGTCGTCGCCCATTCGGCATAGGCCTGCCCGGTGTAGGCGGTGAGGCTCGGCTGATTGGGCACGAAGCGCACCGCTCCGCCCTGCGTATCCGCCCCGAGGAGCGTCCCCTGGGGGCCGCGTAGAACCTCGATGCTGCGCAGGTCGAAGCTCGGCGGGAGGGCGCGCCCGAAGGTGTTGCTGCGCGCGGACGGCAGGGGAATGTCGTCGAAGAAGACCCCGGTGGCGCTGCCGTGCCGGTCCGTGACGCCGCGAACGATGATGTTGGTGTAGACGCCGCTGCCGACGCTGGAGAAGAAGTCGAAGGTCACGCCCGGAGTGCGTGCGCCGATGTCGGCGATGCCCTTGATACCGGCAACTTCCATCTCCTCGCCGGTCCAGACCACCAGATCGATCGGCGTACGGACGACCCGCTCTTCCCAGCGCGGGCTCGTAATGACGATCTCGGGAAGCGCCGCCTCAGCCGGCGCGGCCGGCTCCGGCGTTGCGGGCGCAGCTCCCTCACTCTGCGGATGGATCCGCACCGAGCGCTCGGTCGGGAATTCGAACGTCAGACCCGTACCCCGCAGCAGCTGCTGCAGCGCCTTCTCGAGCGAGAGGCCCGCCCGCGCGCCCGGTGACTGCAGCGTGTCCGCGTCCGGCGGCCAGTGCACCGACATCCCGGTGCTCTCGCCGAAGGCTTCGAGCGCCGCGCCCAGAGTCTGCGGCGGAATATCGATGCTCAACGTCGCGCCGGCCGGTGCCCCGGCCACTGGAGCCGCGGCGAGCACCCACACGAGCGCCCACGGCAACGCGGCACCCGGCAGGAAGGCGCGCATCTAGAGCTTGAACACGCGGATCCGGGTGGGAGTGACTTCGACCCCGACGCCCCTCAGGCTGCGCAGGAAGGCGACGAAGGACTGGGTGTCGTCCACGTTGAACACGCCGCTGACCGCCAGGGTGCGCAGCTCCGGGCTCTCGATCACGATCGGCGCCGGGCTGTAGCGGTTGAATTCAGCGGCCACGACCGACAGGGCCTCGTGTTCGAAGGCGATCTGGCCATGCAGCCACGCCGTCACCTGGCGCGTATCGACCCGCGAGGGCTGCGCCGGGAGCTCGCCGCGAACCACCCGTACCTGCTGGCCGGCAGCCACCTGCATGGGCAGCCTGGTACCGGTCGCAGCCCCGCCGGCACTGCCCGAGGGTCCGACCGCGACGCGGCCCTCGACCACCGTCACCAGGGTAACCTCGCCCTGCAGGTATACGTCGAACTGCGTACCCACGGCGATGACCTGCGCCGAGCCGGCAGTCACGCGGAACGGGCGAGCCGGATCGTGGGCGACGGTAAAGATGACCTGACCGCGCTCGATCTCGACCTGGCGCAGGCGGCGCTCGTAACGGACGTTGACCGCAGAGTCGGTGTCGAGATGCAGCAGCGAGCCGTCCGCGAGCGGCTGCGTGAGCTGCTGACCGTGGCCCGTGAAATAGTATTCGCTGAGCACCTGAGCGGTCTGCGGCGCGCGCCGGATGACACCACCCCAGAACATCAGAAGTCCCATGCACGCAACACCTGCGGCAACTGCGGCATAGAGCCAGGGGCGTCGCGAGAACGTCACGGGCCGGGCGCGCCGGCGCGCGGCGATCGGACTCACGTTCATCGCCTCCTCGGACCGCACTTCCTCGAGCAGCACCTCAAGGGAGGGGGGCTCGCCCAGCGCGCTTTGCAGGCGGCGCGAGAGGCGCAGCAGCACGAGATACTCCTCCTCATGCCGGGGCGAGCGTCGCAGCCACTCGCCGAACGCGGCGCGCTCGGCGGCATCGAGCGGCTCACGATTGGCCACGAACCACTCGGCCGCCTGCTCGGCGATCGCCTCCCGCTCCCGATCGTCGCCTGCGCTCATCGTCATGGCGGCCCCAGCCGACGGCGGCAATGCAGGATCGCCTGACTCAGATACTTCTTCACCATGTGCGTGGAGACACCCAGGTGCCGCGCAATCTCCTCGTAGCTCATGCCATGTCCGTGCTGCAGATAGAAGGCAGCGCGGCACTTGGCGGGCAGCTCCGCCAGCGCCTCGCGCACCCGGGCGGTATTGTCTGCATGATCGATCTCGTCCGCGAAGCTCGGGTCGTGCGAGAGCTCGGCCTCGAGCACCGGATCGTTGATGTCGAGAGTGCCCCGGGCGCGGCCCTGCCTGGTGGCGTGCTCCGTGGCGAGATTTGCGGCCACACTGAACATGTAGGCCTTCGGGTTGCGAATGGCATCCATGTCCTTGATCTGCAGCATCCGGAGGTACGTTTCCTGAGCGAGCTCAATGGCATCCGGGTGGTTTCCGGTCCGCCGGTACAGGAAGCCCTCCAGGGCACTGCCATGCTCCCGGAACAGCCGCTCCACCCAGGACTGCGTACCCGACCCCATCAGCCCGGCTGCCGGCGGGGGCACGGTGAGCCCCTACAATATAAAGAGTGTCGAGCCCCGGATTCGGGTAGTGCGGGGGAAAGAAAAAGCCGGGAACGCGTCCCCGCAGGGCCGTGGACGTGCCCGCAGCTCCACCGGCGCCCCGCATTCGCGGGCGTGCAAGCAATGACGCAGCGCTCAGCGGCCTCAGCCAAGCGGACAGCCCCCCCTTGCGCCATTGAGTCGGCGCGCCCGCTGCCCTTCTCTACTTCTGAATGACGAGCAGCGATGCCCCGGGATTATGTGCCAACGACCGACGCTCTGCGCAACCGACAGATAGCGCCGGTCCACCTACCTTTGCAGGCAGCGACACGTGCGCCAGCAAGAGCCGCAACGGGCGTGCCCGTCCGGCCGCCTCGCGGCCGCCAGCAAGCACCTTGCAGATAGGTACCCGGATTCCAGGGCCTGGACTCTTGTCCAATAGTGGTCAAGCCGTTGGTTCGCGAGCGTCATTACAGGCGATCGCTGTTCCGCAAGTCTGTTGGAATCGATCTACATGGGTCGGCAGATAGAGGGTCGGTACCGGAATCGGACCTTCCGCGATTGCGGAGACTCTTCAACTGGCGGGACGCCCTGGTGGTCGTGCGCCCCGAGACGACGGTTCGTTGGCATCCGGGCGGGTGGAAATTGTTCTCACGTCTCAAATCTCGACCCGGCCGACCGCCGATTCCTAGAGCGTTACAGACCTTGATCCGTCGCATAGCGAACGAGAACCCGTCGTGGGGTCAGGAACGCATCGCCAAGGAGCTTGTACTGAAGCTCGGAATGCACGTTTCCCCGCGAACGGTACGGAAGTATCTGCCCCGTCGCCCACCAGGTCGGCCGCGAGGCGACTTGCGCTGGTCGACGTTCTTGCGTCTGCACGCCCAGGGAATCGTTGCCTGCGATTTCCGTGTGTTGAAATCGCCGCCGCGCAGTCCCAAGGCCAATGCAGTTTGCGGGCGAGTCATCGGCACGATTCGGCGCGAGTGCTTGGATTGGCTGATCCCCCTGTCCGAATCGCATTTGCGGTCCATTCTGAAATCCTGGATTCCGCATTAGAACACCGGGTGTCCCCACATGGCACTAGGTCCGGGTGTTCCCGATCCGCCGCCCGTCCATCGCGAAGTTCCAATGCAGCCCAATTCACGCCATCGCTGTGGAGAATCGTACGCCGTCCACGCCAATTCGATCCTCGGCGGATGCATCACGAATACTTCCTCGCGCCCGCCTGTGGTGACTCGATTTTTGCGGACTACAGCCCGCGCTCAGATTTCGGTACCCGAATGCGAGCGGGCCTACTCATATGTATTAGCGCGGTTGCAAAGCGATGAAGTCAACGTAGAAGCGATTACGCCTGAAACCACTAATCCATTCGGGAGAAACGATCATGATTTCCAGCACCCACTGTCCACGCGCAATCTTCGCGGCGTTCGCCGCGTGCGTATGCATTTCAGGGCCAGTGTTCGCAGATGGCCAGCCGAAGGACGTTGTCGTGTTCGGCGACAGCCTGTCGGATCCGGGTAATGCTTTCGCACTGACGCATACGGTTTCCAACACGCCATATGCCGTGATCCCGGATGCACCCTACACGGTCGGCGGCCTTCACTTCAGCAACGGCAAGACGTGGATCGAGCAGCGACCAGCGGACAACGTGAATGCGCAAAGCTCCGGACCCGCCTACCAGGTCCACGGCGTGTTCACCAACTACGCCGTCGGCGGCGCGCGCGCGCGTACTGTCTCAGGTGGCGTCAACCTCGGTGCCCAGGTGCAGACATACCTGGACGACTTCGGCGGCAACGCCAAGGCCAGCAGTACCTTCGTGATTTTCATAGGCGGGAACGACATCCGGGACGCACTGGCAGATCCTCAGAATGCTTCTACGATCCTTGGCCTCGCCGTGATAAGCGTGTCCGACCTGGTCGAAGTCCTATACAACACCGGCGCGAGGAAATTTGTCGTCGTGTATGCCCCGGACCTTGGCTTGGTCCCGGCCGTGCGTTTGGCTGGCCCGGCTGCACAGGCCGGAGCAACGTTCTTGTCGGCAACTTATAACGCGGGGCTCGGGCAGGCGATCGCGCAGCTCAGTGCTCTGCCTTACATCAGCATCGCGTCCGTGGACTTGTTCAGCGACATCCAGGACGTCGTTGCCCATCCCGCCAGTTACGGGCTGACCGACACCACCGACATGTGCATCACCCCCGGCGTCAAGGGCAACGCGAAGTGCAACAATCCTAATGACTACCTGTTCTGGGATGGCATCCACCCCACCAGTGCCGGGCACGCGATTCTCGCCGAGTTTATAGGCTCGGCGCTCTAGCGTTGGTGTCGACCAGGATCATTTGGCCATCGAGCCAGGTGCGTCGCCATATGGGGCGGGCTCCATGCCCCCTGTCAGGCATGCAGGCGACTCCAGTACATTGGGACAAAATCAATCCTCCGGCCGCCGGCGGGAGAGACGAGAGCCGCGTAGCAGCGGGAGACCTGTATGTCACATCCGATGATCGGCACGAGAGTCCTACGAACCCTGCTCGCGGGGGTTGCGCTCGCAACCCTGGCCGCCTGCGGTGGCGGTGGTAGTGGCGGCGCCGCTGCCCCCACTCCACCGACGCTGTCCAACCTGAAGTACTCCCCGATCGACACCGCCCAAAGCGCGGGCAGCACGTTCGCGGTCCAGGGGACGGTCGACTTCGCCGACGCGGGTGGCGACCTCACCAGTCTGAATGTGGTCGTCCTCGATCCCAGCGGAAAGCAGGTGTCGAATACCAGCACCCCCGTCCAGGGTGCGAGCGGGCACGTCTCGGGGACTATCCAGGGTTCGGTCACGGTTCCAACCAGCAACGTCGGGACTTTCACGTTCAACCTCTCCGCCACCGACGCCGGTGGCTCCGTTTCGAATGTGCTGACAGGCACCTTCCGCATCGTCGCCGCATCGAACCTCGCCGCGGTCGTCACCCCGACGGGCCCGTCGCCACGGTCGCTGGTCACCGCCAACGGCGCTCTCTTCTGGTCGGAGGTCGGCGAGAACGTCATCAAGCGCGTGCCGCTCGTCGGTGGCGCGGTCGAGGGGCTTGGGCCCAAGGTGATCAACCCGACGGCCGCTGCATTCGCAGGCTCCGATCTGATCTGGCTTGATGCGCGCTCAGACAGCGGCTACTCGTGTTCGCCGCTCGATCCGCGCCCGGTGCGTGTTCTCAACCGCACGACCAGCTCGGGCACGATCCAGAACCTGCTGACGGACTACGCCTGTTCCCAGCAGACGTCTGCGGATCTGGTGGTGGTCGGCGACACCGCCTACTGGGTCACCTCGACGGCCAACGCGTACGCGGTGCGCGCTACCCCGCTCACGGGCGGACCCACGGCTACGATCGCCGTGAGCGGCACGCCGATTGTCGCGCTCGCCGGGGCCAACGGCACCGTCTACTGGATGGAGAACTTCCCCGGAAGTCCCGTGGGGGCGATCCGTTCGGTCGCCACCGGCGGCGGGCCGATCATGACGCTTGCGAGCGGCTTCGCGTCCAACTCCAACAGCTTTGCGGTCGACGCCGCAGCGGCCTACTACACGCTCGCGGGCAACGGGCAGAACGCCGACACCTTGCTCGCGCAGCCCCTCGCCGGCGGCCCGCCCGTGACGCTGGCGACGTCGATCATGACGCCGCTGAAGCTTGCCACCGACGGGCAGATGGTCGTCTGGACGGACTCGATCGGGGCGCCGCCGATCATCTCGTCGCACGTCAATGCCGTGCCCGTTGGAGGCGGCGTCGTGAGCGTGCTGGCAACCTTCAACGCGTTCCCGGACGACCTGCTGCTCAGCGGTGGCACCGCGCTGTGGAGCTCGGAAATGGGCACCGGCTCCGCCACGGCGGATGCGATCAGCAGCGTGCCGCTGGCCGGCGGCGCCACGACGACCGTGTACCAGGGAAGTGATGCGCCCCGCAGGCTGTTCCTCGACGCCTCCTCGGTTGTCTGCTGGACGAACGGCAGCCAGTCGGGGCTCGCCGACGGGTTCGACCGGATCGCGCGACTGACCTCCCCGAGTACTGGTCAGACGCTCGTCGGCGGCATCGGCAGCAATGCGCCGACACTCATCGTGACGGCAACGGACGTGTTGGTCGCCGATGGCTATCGCGTCAAGCGCATTCCGCTCACCGGCGGAGTCATCGATACCGTCGCGGTCGAGGCGGACCACAGCCCGATAGAGAGTCTCGCCGCCGACGGCACGAACGTGTACTGGGACGTCGGCGCCGCGGCACATGCGGCGCCGTTGGCGGGAGGCCCCATCAAGGTACTGACACCGGGCCCGGCGGGCTTCAGCAGCGGCGGACAGATGCGCCTTGCCTCCAACGGCAACCTCTACTGGTGGGGCAGCGACAACACCAACAACGCGGTGCTGAGTGTCCCGGCCGGCGGCGGTGCGCTTACCGTTCTCGCGCAGAGTCTGCCGTCCCTGTCGGCCCTGGCGGTCGACAGCACGGCGGCCTACGTGGGCTCCGCCGAGACCGGCGCCATCATCAGCGTGCCATTCACCGGTGGCCCGCCCGTTACGATCGCCAACAGCGGGTCCTTCCCGAACTTCGGGCTCCTCAGCCTCGAAGTGGACGCGTCGCACGTCTACTGGACCGACGTGAACCACATTGCGCGGGTTCCCATCACCGGCGGCGACCCGTATCCGGTGGTCGACTTCGTGCCGCCGATGAGCACCTTCGGTATGCCGGTCGTCGCCTTCGACTCGACCAACGTCTACTGGACCGAGTCGTTCCTGCAGGATATCCGCAAGTCCGCCAAGTGACCCGAAGTCGAAGGGGTCGCTGATACTCGGGCCAACTAGGTAGCAAGGGACTTCAAGCCGAAGGCGGCCGTGTACCTCGCGGCCGTCGATGCGTTCAATCTCGAGCCGCGCCAGTGCATGATGTGCGCGGCGCACAGCAACGATCTCAAGGCGGCTGCCGAGCTTGGAATTCGCACCGCTTTTATCACGCGGCCGGAGGAACGGCCAGGTGCACGCGAAGACACCCCCAAAGTTCCGGTCGACGTAGTGGCCCGCACGACCGAGGACCTTGCGACAAGACTACGCGCATGACAGCTGGAATTGACCGGGTTTCATACGACCGGTAGCGACCCGAGGACTAAACCGCTCGCGCGGTAGGGGTGGCTTCGATCAAGGTGGTTGGGTGAGCTTAGTTCTGAGGCTCTGTTTCGTATGTTGCGAGCCGAGACGATCCGTCTCGTGTTCCAACCGGAGCTTCAGTCATGAACACCGCTACTCAGGGGATTTCACCACTACGCCAGCGCATGATCGAGGAGATGTGCATGCGCCAGCTCGCGCCCAAGACGCGCGAGGCCTATATCCGTGCGGTCCTGCACTTCACCCGGTATCTGCGCCGCTCACCCGACACCGCCACGGCTGAGGAGCTGCGCGGCTACCAGCTGCACTGCGTGAAGCAGGGGATCTCAGCGATCACTCCGAACGCGACGATCACGGGTTTGAGGTTCTTCTTCGAGGCCACCCTCGCTCGGAAGGAAGCTATGGCCAAGATGCACCCCGTTCGGGTGCGGCGCACCTTGCCGATCATTTTAAGTCGCGAGGAGGTAGCGCGCCTTATCGAGGCGGCCAAGACCCTCAAGCATCGCACTGCGCTCTCGGTGGCCTATGGTGCCGGATTGCGCGTCAGCGAGGTGACCGCGTTGAAGGTCGCTGATATTGACAGTCAGCGCATGCTCTTGCGTGTCGAGCAGGGCAAGGGTCACAAGGATCGCTACGCACTGCTGCCTCCGATCCTGCTGGAACGGCTGCGGATCTGGTGGCGCCATGCCCATGCGGCGGGGAAGATCCTGCCGGGTGGCTATCTGTTCCCAGGCTTGGACCCCATGGACTCCATGAGTACCCGGCAACTCAACCGCGCCGTGCACGAGGCCGCAGAGGCCGCGCACATCGACAAGCGGGTGTCCATGCACTCACTGCGTCACGCCTTTGCCACTCACCTACTCGAGCAGGGAGAGAACATCCGCACCATCCAAGTGCTGCTCGGTCACAAGAAGTTGGAGACCACAGCCCTCTATACCCACGTGGCCACCGAGACCTTGCGTAAAGTGCTCAGTCCCCTGGAGCCGACTCGGCCCACGTAGCGCTGACTGGTGTCACGCCTGGAGGTCGCGGATATCTTCCGCGCCCACGGGCCGACTCGGCGGCACCAAGAGCAGGGCCACCTCAGCCTCGGCCAGCTCAAGGTCATGTCGGCCGTGGAGCACTGCCGCAGCGCCGAGCTCGGCGGCCACGCGCTGCGCTGCTCGGCCTGCGCGCAGCCCCAGATCGCCTATAACTCCTGCCGTAACCGGCATTGTCCCAAGTGCCAGGGGAGCGCTGCGCAGCGCTGGCTGCAAGCCCGCTGCGCCGATCTCTTGCCGGTCGACTACTACCACGTGGTCTTTACCTTGCCGGCACCACTCAGTGTCCTGGCCTACACCAACAAGGAGCTGATGTATGGATTATTGTTTGATATCGCCGCCGACACCCTGCGCATGATCGCCGCCGATCGTAAGCATTTGGGGGCCCGCATCGGCCTCACCCTGGTCCTGCACACCTGGGGCTCGGCCCTCACGCACCATCCGCATGTACACGGCATCGTGCCCGGCGGTGGCCCTGGATGCCGATCGCTGGGCGCCCTGCAGACCGGGGTTCTTTCTGCCCGTGCGCGTGCTCTCGCGCCTGTTCCGTCGCCGCTTTCTCCAAGCCCTGGCCGCGGCCCACGGCCGCGGCCAGTTACAGCGCCTCGGCGAGTTCGCTCCCCTCACCGATGCGGCGGCCTTCGCTCAGTGGCTGGCACCGCTGCGCAAGATCGAGTGGGTGGTCTACGCCAAGCGCCCGTTCGCAGGACCTGAGGCCGTGCTGGCCTATATGTCGCGCTACACCCACCGGGTCGCCATCTCCAACTCACGACTCCTGAGCTTGGATGAACGCGGCGTCACGTTCCGCTGGAAGGACTACCGGGCCAAGGGCCGCACGCGCCACAAGACCATGACCCTCACTGCCGAGGAGTTCATGCGCCGCTTCTTGCTCCACGTCCTGCCCGCCGGCTTCCATCGTCTTCGCCACTACGGGCTGCTCGCCAACCCAACCCGCAAAAAGAACATTGAGGTTGCACGAGCGCTGCTGCACCTCCCAGCACCACCCGTGCCGGCCGATCCGGCCACCATCCCAGCCAGCTCAGCCCCTCGGCCCACGTTCGTGTGTCGGCACTGCGGCGCGCCGATGTTGATCATCGAGACCTTTGCCCGCGCT
>Ga0137358_10002272_pt1 | contig 10845 bp, 5 predicted proteins | sample Mad1_20_16metaG_FD_105551 | JGI IMG/M metagenome (GOLD analysis project Ga0137358, IMG submission 105551) | Vadose zone soil microbial communities from Angelo Coast Range Reserve, California, USA - Mad1_20_16 metaG | ecosystem: Environmental > Terrestrial > Soil > Vadose zone | place: USA... | reverse complement strand
AGCGCGACATGCATCGTGGTTACAACGGATATCTCCTGGAGAGAAATGGTCGGCGCATCCTTTTTGCCGGAGACACCGCCCTGACGAACAGTTTTGCCGAGCTGCGTCAAGACGGGAGCATCGATCTCGCGATCATGTCAATCGGCGCTTACAATCCGTGGATCCGATCGCATTGCACGCCCGAGCAGGCAATTGAGATGGCGAACGCCGCGGGCGCGCACTTTATCATGCCGGTGCATCATCAAACATTCCCGCTCAGTTTCGAACCATTGCGGGAACCGATTGAGCGCTTCCAAGCCGCACTGCAGGATGCACCGGAGCGCATCGCACTTCGCGAAATCGGCGAAACATTTGTATTGCCCCAATGATGGATGCAGAGGCGTTCCTCAGCGACAGCACTTGCTCCCGGCCACTTCCGCGCTTCCCGGCGGTAACCAAGTGTATTACCGTTGTGTCGTTTCCATCGAATTGTTCGAAAAAAAAGTATGGCCAGTGGCGATTCGACCTTAATTGACCATGAGCGCGTGCTGGGGATCTCTTTCTTCAACGGCACTCCTGCGGAAGCGGTGGAGCATCTCAAGCTCACAGGCGGTCTTGCAGTGATGCCCGCTGCGCCTGCGCTGATCAAGCTCAATTATGACACGGATTATCGACTCGCCTTGCAGAAAGCCGATCTCGCGCTGGCCGACAGCAGCTTATTGGTGCTCCTTTGGAAGCTGGCGAGGAGACGGCGGCTCAACAAAATTTCTGGGATCACCTATTTGAAGTGCCTGCTGAGGGACTGCGAGACTCGGAAGGAGGAGAAACTGTATTGGATCGTTTCCTCCGACGCCGCCAAACGCAAGGCGATCGCCTGGTTGCAGGGACGCTCGTTCCCGATCGACGCTGACGACTGTTACGTGGCGGACCGGGAGGCGCCGGAGCACGCACACGCGCTGTTGTTTGCGATCGAGAAAAGCCGTCCCCGGCACGTGATCATTGCGATCCGCGGGACTTCTCAGGAAAAGTTGGGGTTGTACTTGCGAGATTTTCTGCTTTATCGGCCGAACATCCATTGCGTCGGAGCCGCCCTCGGATTTCTTACCGGCGAGGAACGTCCGATCCCTGATTGGGCGGAACGCTACCATGCGGGATGGTTTTTGCGGCTCATGTCACAGCCGCGGATGTTGCTGCCGCGAATTGGCATTGCCTTCACCTTGGCGCGTATGGTTTTCGCGTACCGCTCCGAATTGCCGCCCTTGCGAGAACGCTGGACGGATGTGTAGGCAATGACGAATGACGAAACCCGAATGACGAATGAATGGCAATTTTGCCACGGATTGACACGGATGAAACACGGATAAGCAGAATGTTAGAAATTCAGGACGAGCATCCGGACAAATTGGTGCATCGAGCGATTACTGAGGCGATCATCGGAGCCGCATTTGAAGTGCATCGCGAGCTTGGATATGGATTTCTTGAACGAGTTTATCAGCGGGCTTTGCAGGTTGAAACTCAGTCGCCGTGGTCTTTCCGCCGAGATCGAAAAACGCATTCGCGTGCAATACAAGGGCGTAGTTGTCGGCGATTACGATGCTGATTTGGTCGTTGATGACTGTGTGGCGGTCGAAATAAAGATCAATCCCCAGTATGACAAACGCGACGAAGCCCAGTTGCTTAACGAATTGAAAGCAACTGGCCTAAAGGTGGGATTGCTCCTCAATTTCGGGCGAAGCAAAGTTGAGTACAAGCGCCTGGTCTTCTGAATCCGTGTTTCATCCGTGTTCATCCGTGGCTAGCAATTAATGGAGTTGTCTTCCGAGAAAAAGGACCGACCGGAACAGACTGATCAATCATTGTAAGGTAAGCTCAAGGCCAGCACATTAGAATCGCCTTATGTCTCTCATCCTTGGCTTGAATGCGTACCACGGCGACTCGGCCGCGTGCCTGATCCGTGACGGAGAGCTTGTCGCTGCGGCTGAGGAGGAACGTTTTCGCCGGATCAAACATTGGGCCGGATTACCGACCCAATCGATTGATTATTGCCTCGCCGAAGGAGGCCTCTCGTTAGGCGACGTCGAACACATCGCCATCAATCGAAAGCCCGGCGTGAACAACTGGCGCCGGCTGGCGTTTGTTTTAACGCATCGGCCCGACCCCCGGCTGATGCTTCAGAAGATCCGTAACATCCGGCACGCTTCCTCGGCCAACGAAGCGCTGGAAAAGGTCTACGGGATTTCGCTCAAGGCGCAGATCCATCACGTCGAACATCATCTGGCCCATCTCGCTTCGGCCTTTCTCGTTTCCCGTTTCGATGAAGCTGCGTGCATTTCCATCGACGGCTTCGGCGATTTCGCCAGCACGGCAATGGGCTTTGGGCGCGGCCGCTCGGTGACGATTGACGAGCGGGTTTACTTCCCACATTCGCTTGGAATTTTTTATTCGGCGCTGACGCAGTTCATCGGGTTTCCCCACTACGGCGACGAGTACAAAGTGATGGGGCTGGCGCCCTACGGCAAACCAAATTACCTCGCACAGATGCGCCAGATCGTGCGCGTCCAGCCGGACGGAACCTTCCGGCTGGCCCTGAAATATTTCCGGCATCACACCGCCAATGTTTCCTATAGTTGGAACAATTGCGCGCCCGAAGTCGGCACGCTCTACACGGAGCGCCTGATCGACCTGCTCGGTCCAGCTCGAAAATCGGGTGAACCTCTCGAGCAAAAACACAAGGACATTGCCAGCTCGGTGCAAGCGATGTACGAGGAAGCGTTCTTTGCCTTGCTCGAAGCGCTTCACGCCCGATATCCATCGCCGAATCTTGCCCTTTCGGGTGGCTGCGCGATGAACTCCGTCGCCAACGGCAAAGTTTATCTTCGCACCCCGTTCAAAAAAATGTATCTGCCTGCCGCGGCGGGCGACGCCGGCGGCGCGATTGGCGGGGCCAGCTACGTCCTGTCAATGATTGCGGACGGCAGGCCTCGCCTCAGTTTGGACAGCGCCTACAGCGGACCGGCATTTTCGGACGGGGAAATTGGAAAACTAATTGAAACGAAGCAGCAGCAAATCACGGATGCGGGATGCGCGATGCGTTGGATCGTCAATGAGAGAGAGCTTTGCCAGCGAACCGCCACGGCAATTGCAGAAGGGAAAGTCATTGGCTGGTTTCAGGGCCGCATGGAATGGGGCCCGCGCGCTCTGGGCAATCGTTCCATTCTTTGCGATCCACGCCGCGCCGACATGAAAGAGATCCTTAACGCCAGGATCAAACGCCGCGAATCGTTCCGGCCGTTCGCGCCGTCGATCCTGCGCGAAGCCGTCTCCGAGTGGTTCGAGCAGGACGACGACGTTCCGTTCATGACGGAGGTCTTCCAGATCCGTCCGGAAAAACGCTCGCTGGTTCCGGCGGTCTGCCACGTGGACGGCTCTGGCCGGTTGCAAACCGTCCATGCCGACACGAATCCTCTTTATCATCAACTGATCGCTGAGTTCAGCCGCCTGACCTCCGTTCCCATGGTTCTGAATACTTCCTTCAACGAAAACGAGCCGGTCGTTTGTCGTCCGGAAGAAGCGCTTGATTGTTTTTTGCGCACGAGAATGGATGTGCTGGTTCTTGGAAACTTCTTTATTGAGAGACAAAACCAGGAAGCTATCGCATAAATGGCAGGGACGGACCGCCGGACAGTCCGCTCCGTCCGAAATTTCGCGTCAATTCGCGTGTTTCGTGGGCTATCACGTCGTGTGATCTTTTCTGCCCGCGAATCACACAAATTACACGAAACGAGACGAAGCTATTCGTGTCGATTCGTGGTTAAGAACGACCTGCTGGCAGTATCCTGCGCTGGTCTGCGCTTTGCTGTGAAATTTGGATTGCATGCGCAGAGGGAAGTTTTGTTTTGCCACAGATGGACACGGATCGACACGGATGGTGTCCAGAGTAGCGCGGCGTTCTCAGCCTCTGCTGAATCTGTGTTTCATCTGTGTAAATCTGTGGCTAAGGCGCCCGATTTTGGACCTCTGACCTCGAGCGGGCCACCCGCCTTCGTGCGGCTCCGGCGATGCAGGCAGGCCCGTGGCTGCAGTCGTCGCGTTTTTTATATTTCTCGAACGACTTCTGGAATATTGCTGAAATGTTAGCCTTCTAACTTTCCCGTCTGCCAATTTCCGCCTACAATTTCTCAATTCATGGAACACGAAATCGTCATTGAAGCCGGTCGCACCGAAAGCCAGTACTGGCGCGATCTTATGCGCTATCGCGAGCTGTTTTATTTTCTCGCTTGGCGCGATGTGCTGGTCCGCTACAAGCAGACGGTGATCGGCATTTTGTGGGCGGTGCTGCGTCCTCTTCTCACGCTGCTTATTTTCGTCTTCATCTTCGGCAGAGTCGCGAAGCTGCCGGCGCACGGCATGCCCTACCCGGTGATGGTCTTCGCCGGGCTGCTGCCGTGGCAGCTTTTTTCGACTTCGCTGACCGAGTGCTCCACCTCGCTGATCACGAACTCGAATTTGATTTCCAAAGTTTATTTCCCTCGTTTGATCGTCCCGGCCAGCGCGGTGATCGTGTCGTTGGTTGATTTCGCGGTCTCGTTCGGGCTGCTCGTGCTGTTAATGATTTTTTATCACGTGTGGCCGACGTGGCATTTGCTCGCCCTGCCATTCTTTACATTGCTCGCGCTCATCGCCTCCACTGGCGCCGGTTTGTGGCTGGCCGCGCTCAATGTGGAATATAGAGATTTTCGCTACGTTGTGCCGTTTTTCGTGCAATTAGGGCTTTACGTTTCGCCAGTCGGATTCAGCAGCGCGCTTGTCCCCCCGAAATGGCAGTTGTTTTATTCGCTGAATCCGATGGTCGGTGTAATCAACGGTTTTCGCTGGTCAATTTCCGGCGGTGCCACGCCGATTTTTGTTCCAGGAGTGATCGCCAGCCTCGTCGTGATGTCGCTGCTGCTCGTTAGCGGCGTGTGGTATTTCCGGCGAATGGAACGCACCTTCGCAGACGTAATTTGAAGAAGTGTAGGGGGCGCGTGTCCTCACGCGCAGACGAAGGGTGTAGGGACGCGTGTCCCCCACGCGCAGACGAAGGGTGCAGGGGCGCGTGTCCCCACGCGCGGAGAAGGGTGTAGGGGCGCGTGTCCGCACGCGCAGAGAAGGCTGTAGGGGCGCGTGTCCCCACGCGCGGAGAAGGCTGTAGGGGCGCGTGTCCGCACGCGCGGAGAAAGGGTGTAGGGGCGCGTTTCCCCACGCGCAGACGAGAAAGGTTGCGGCTGGGGACAGCCGCCTCTACACCTGAATTGTGATCAAGGGGCGACCTCCGCGATTAGCCCAAATCTTTCAATCCTATGGCGCGCCATTGTTCTTCGTCACGATCTGCACGTTGCATCGCCGCAAAATTCCATCGCTGCCGGTTGCCCAGGAACTTTTAACCACATACGGCAAGCGAGCGATGTCAGAGTTCAATGTCGCTCTGGGTCGGTATGTGATCATGCCGGACCATTTGCATTTCTTTATTCGTGGCGACCAAAGCTTTGTTCTCGGTGATTGGGTCAAGGGATTGAAGCGAGCGATGTCGGGGGCATTTCGAAAGGAACAACCACGCTCTGTCTGGCAGCCCGGATTTTTTGATCATCTATTGCGTAACGATGAAAGTTACGCACAAAAATGGGAGTACGTTCGCGAGAATCCGGTGCGCGCCGGATTGGTTAAGGTCGCGGAAGATTGGCCATACCAAGGCGAGATCGTTCGTATCGATCGCGCGTGAAGTGTAGTTGTAGGGGCGCGTGTCCTCACGCGCAAATAATGGATGCAACGTCACGTTGCTCTGCGGCTGGGGACAGCCGCCTCTACACCAACATTACGCTGCGCGCAGCAAACGCGCAAAGCGTCGTCGCTGCGTGTAAGCGAGCGCGGCGACTGCGAGCGCGCCGCCGATCCATGTGCTCGGCTCGGGCACAGCCGTCACCGAAGTCAGCGCGACGTCGTTGCCTGAGCCCCCGACGTAACTGATTGTGAATGCGTTGCCGCCGGAGTTGAATCTCCCTCCTTCGGCTAAATTAGCGAACGTGCCCGTGACCGCATCGGGGCCTTCATTGTTTATAATCGTATATTGGTCCCCGATAGTTAATGTCCCCCCAACTGTGACCTTAAGATTGCTGCCCGTAATATCGATGGTGCCGGTCACGATGAGTTGGTCGTACTGAGTGCCCACAGTCGCGCCGTTGATATCGACGCGAAAATTGGACGTGGCTGCCAGCGTGACTGAACCGGTGGTGGTGAGAATCCCGGGGGAATTTCCCGGGGAAAGGTTTCCGCCGGAATTGACCATCACAGTGCCGGAGATTGTGCCCGTTCCCCCGAGCGTGCCGCCACTGTTCACAGTAACGGCGGACGCACTGGAAGTGCTCCCGTTTATTAGCAGCGCCCCGCCATTCACCGTTGTTGCGCCGGTGTAAGTGTTGGCTCCGCTTAAGATGAGCGTCCCCGTGCCGGTTTTGGTAAGTGCAACCGTGCCGGTTCCGGACGAATTATCTGCGATCACGCCCTGGTAATTACCGCCTGTGCCATTGCCATTGCCGATGGTGAACGTGACGTTGGTTGCGGTTAAATTATTGAGAATCGTGCCGCCGCTCCCGGTAAGGTTCCCGACACCCTGATTCGTGCCATGCAGATCAAGCGTGCCGCCGTTAACGGTTAACGCGCCGCTGGTCGATCCAAGCGTGCCGAGGCCGGAAAGCTGCAATGTGCCCGCGCTAACGGTGGAGCCGCCAGTGTAAGTGTTCGCGCCCGAAAGTGTCCATGTGCCGGTGCCGCTTTTCGTGACAGCAGTCGCGCCGCTGCCGTCAACAATTGCGCCGCCGATCTCGCCCGTTCCGGCGCTGGAGCCTTGCAGGGTGAGGGTTTTGCTGCCAACACCGGTCGCTATTAAAGCGCTTGTAAAGGCAAGTGACCCCGTGCCCGATTGATCGATCACCGCGCCACCGGTTGTGCCAGTGAGGTTGATGACCTTGTCGCTTGTTTCACCAGCGCCAGTGTAGAGCAGCGTCCCCGTGTTTGCGCCAGAGCCGATATTGATTGTTCCGTTGGTGCCAAGATTGCTGTCTCCCCCGGTATTGCCGATCGACGCGACGCTGACGGCGCCGTTACCAATTGTCGTCGCCCCAGTGTAGGTGTTCGTGCCGCTCAGCGCCAGAGTGCCCGCACCGGCCTTGGTCAGTCCCGCCGCGCCAATGATCTGCGCCGAGATGCTCATGTCTGTCCCGGCCGTGCCGTCGTCCACCGTGAAGGTGCGCGTGGCGCCATTGAGATCAAGCTGGCCGGGGTTTGCAGCCGCGCCGCCGCTGGTGATGCTGGCCGTGGATGTAGTGCCCGTGTAAAATACATCGCCGTTCAAGACCAGCTTGCCTGCCGTCGTCGCGTCGGAGTTCAACGTGATGTTCATGTCCGCAGGGCTGCCGGCAACCTGTTGGAAGGTCAGGTTCCCTGAGCCAACGGTCAATGTCCCCGCACCGCCTGTGCTCGTACCGGTAACGGTGTTGGTGCCGCCCTGGACGACCAAAGTCCCGAACGAAGTGTTGCCGGACACGGTATTCGTGCTGCCCGGCGTCCAGGTGGGGTCAGTGATCGTCACATTGCCTGTGCCGTAGTTGACCGTGCCCGCGTTGATGAGGTCAAAGAACGTTTCGTTCTTATTGTTGAAGTTGACGGTGCCCCCGGAGGCAACCTGGATGCTGACCGTGTCGTCAATTTGATCGTTCGCCTGCCATCGCAGTGTGCCAGAGCCGTTGACCAGAATATCGACGGCCGGACTGCCCTTGGTGGCCACACCGTCGCCGACGATTGCATTCACGCCCGCCGTTTTGCTTAAGTCCAGGATGCCCGCGCTCACAGTGGTCAGGCCGCTGTAGGTGTTGGCGCTGGCGCCGCTGAGGATAAGCGTGCCCGCGCCTGCTTTGGTCAGGCCAAACGTACTACCGCCGATCGCACCGCCTACCGTGAGGATGCCTCCATTCACTGTCACCGTGCGACTGGCGCCCAGTGTGACTGCGCCCGTGCCGAGGTTCAGATCCTTGGTGCCGGTGAAAGCGAAATCGCCATTCCAGTTTTGCGCATTGTTGTTGCTCAGCGTCACCGCGCTGCCGCTGGTATTGTCGATGGTGCCGCCAGCGATGGTGAATGTGCCGGTTCCGGGAGCGGCAGCGTTGTTGAGGTTGAGTGTACCGCCGTTCAGCGTCAGGCCGCCGCTGAAAGTGTTCGCGCCCGAAAGCGTAAGCACGCCTGTCCCCGCCATGGTTAAGCTGCGGCTCCCTCCGGATTCGCCAACTACGCCGCCTAACGTTAGAGGCGCGGTGGTTGGGTTGACTGTGGCATCACCGGTGAGGGTGGTGGCGCCGAAAGAGAGCGCGTAACCGTCAGCGCCGGTGACGTTGAGTTGATTGGCTCCGATGCTCAGCGTGCCCATCGAGAACGTGTTCCCGGTGTTGGCGCTGTTATGATCGACATTGATTGTTGTATCACCGCCTACGACAACATTGTTTCCCGTCGCGATGGTTTGAGTGTTCCCGCTGCCGTCGGCGCGCAATTGCAGCGTGCCGCCGTTCAGATTGATCGGGCCGGTGCCGAACGCTTGTAGCACGTTGGTAGCGCCGCCATTAAGTCCTTGCAAGATTCCGAGTGTTAACGTCGTCGTTCCCGCGTAGTTGGTGTTTGCGCCGGAAAGAATCAGATTGGAGCCGGCGCTGTTTTCGGTAATACCGGTCACGTTTGCGCCGATCACGCCGCTGATGGTGGTCGTGCCGGTGCTGGTGCCGGAATTAAGAATCGTTCCGGTATTATTGACCGATCCGCTCAGCCCAATCGTCCCAACGCCGTTCGCGTTAAGCGTGAGGTTGCCGGTGTTGGTCCAGTTGCCGCTAAGCGTGCTGCTGGTGGCCCCCTGGTTCCAGGTAACGTTCATGGCCCCGGAGAACGCGCCCGCACCGGTCGAACCATTCCCGATCGTTAGCGTGGCCGATGATCCGCTGTCGGTGATCGTGCCGCCGTTGGTCACCAAACCAAGCGTCTGATTGTTCCCGTTAATATCGAATACGCCTGTCCCACTCGTGGTCAGCGCATTGCCGCTATTGATGCTGCCGCCTGCGCCCAGCTGCAGCGTCCCGGCGTTGACGGTTGTTAGCCCAGTGTAAGTATTCGCGCCTGACAGCACCAGGGTTCCGGTGCCAGCTTTGGTAAGTGCGCTGCCGGTGCCGTTGGCGATCACTCCGCCCACTGTCAGGACTCCGGCGGAAGTCGTGATCGTTGGGTTGGCGTTCAACGTTACATTGCCGGTGCCGAGGTTCAGATTGTTCGAGCCGGTGAAGGTGAAACTCCCGTTCCAAACCTCAGCGTTGTTGTTGGTCAGCGTGATCGCGCTGCCGCTCGTGTTGTTGATTGTTGTGCCATTGGCGATAGTGAATGTGCTTGCAGTGGCTCCAAGGGCAGTGCTGCTGTTGATGTTGAGCGTTCCCGCGGTCAGCGTTGTTCCGCCTGAATAAGTGTTCGCTCCGGAGAGCGTGAGCGCGCCCGGGCCTGCTTTGGTCAGGCTGTAAGTATTGCCGCCGTCACCGATCGCGCCGCCAACTGTGAGCGTGTTGTTACTCACCGTCACTATGCGATTGGCGCCCATTGTCACCGCACCGGTGCCGAGGTTCAGGTTATTGGTGCCGGTGAAAGTAAAATCGGCGTTCCAGCTTTGCAGATTGTTGGTGGTCAGAAGCTGATTGGTGAACGTAGCGGTGCTGTCGATCGTGCTGGTGCCACCAATCGTGAAGGTGCCCGTGCCAAGCGCGGAAGCGTTGTTGATGTTGAGTATCCCCGCGTTCAGTGTCAGCCCGCCAGTGAACGTGTTTGCACCGGAAAGGGTGAGCGCGCCCGTGCCAGTTTTGGTCAGGCTGCGGCTCCCGCCAGATTCGCTGACCACACCGCCCAGGGTCAGATTCGCAGTCGTCGGATTAAATGTAGCGTCGCCGGTGAGCGTGGTCGCGCCAAAACTCAGCGCGTAGGTGTGCAGGCCAGCGTTCGTGGAACTGAGCGTGAACGCGCCGATGCTCAGGGTGCCCATTGAAAATGTATTTCCTGAGACGGCACCTGTGTTGCTGAAGCGATCGACATCGATTGTAGTTGAGCCGCCGACCACTACGTTGTTGCCCGTCGCAATCGTCACACCGCTTCCGCCGCCGTTGGCGCGCAGTTGCAGCGTGCCGGCGTTCAAGTTGATCGGGCCGGTGCCGAATGCCTGGAGGACATTAGTTGCTGCAGTGTTCTGGCCCTGCAGCGTTCCCGCGGTCAGCGTAGTCGTTCCCGTATAGGCAGTATTCGCACCGGAGAGGATGAGATTTGAGCCGGCGCTGTTTTCGGTAATACCGGTCACGTTTGCGCCAACGACGCCGCTGATGGTGGTCGTGCCGGTGCTGCTGCCGGAATTGGTAATCGTTCCGGTATTATTGACCGATCCGCTCAGCCCAATCGTCCCAACGCCGTTCGCGTTAAGCGTAAGGTTGCCGGTGTTGGTCCAGTTGCCGCTAAGCGTGCTGCTCGCGGCGCCCTGGTTCCAGGTAACGGGCATGGCGCCGGAGAACGCGCCCGCACCGGTCGATCCGTTCCCAATCGTTAGCGTGGCCGATGATCCGCTGTCGGTGATCGTGCCACCGTTGGTCACCAACCCAAGCGTCTGATTGTTCCCGTTAATATCGAATACGCCTGTCCCACTCATAGTCAGCGCGTTGCCGCTGTTGATGCTGCCGCCTGCACCCAGCTGCAACGTCCCGGCACTGACGGTCGTTAGTCCAGTGTAAGTATTCGCCGCGCCAAAGATGAGCGTGCCCGCGCCGGTTT
>Ga0137358_10002268_pt1 | contig 10857 bp, 8 predicted proteins | sample Mad1_20_16metaG_FD_105551 | JGI IMG/M metagenome (GOLD analysis project Ga0137358, IMG submission 105551) | Vadose zone soil microbial communities from Angelo Coast Range Reserve, California, USA - Mad1_20_16 metaG | ecosystem: Environmental > Terrestrial > Soil > Vadose zone | place: USA... | reverse complement strand
CACAGGGGGGGCTTTCACGGCGGGCGTTTCGGGGGGTTTCACGGCCATGGTCGTTTTTTCGGTTCCGGTTTCTACGGGTACCCTGGGTGGGGCTGGGGTTATCCCTACTATTGGGGTTACCCGTACTACCCCTATTACCCATATTATTACCCGCCGTACTACGGTTACTATGGGTATGGGTACTAGGCGATCGCCACAAGACGGGGTTATTTTCGCTTCGGCGGCTGCCCATGCGCGTCAATTTAAGGGCTTGCGATCTGGATTGTGCAGGTCCGTTGGTGGTTAGAGAAAATCAGTCCCGCAGGGACCTGACGAAAGTAGCCCAGTACGAAGTGCTGGGTTAGCTTTTTTAAAGAGTATCCGTCCCGGACGGGACGATCGACAAATGCTGGCAATCGCTGAGCCGCGTGCGAAACCGAAAGCCGAGTGTTTCTATCGTCCCTACGGGACGGACTTGCCTTTTGCTTCATTTCCCAGCCTCGAAAGCTTTCGGGGCTGGGCTATTTTCACTGAGTCCCTCCGGGACAAAGTCCTCACCGTACAATCCTAGCCCTTAAGTTAACGCGCATGGGCGGATGCCGGACACGCCCTACCACATCTTGCCGGGCGACAGGCCTACTTTCTTGAGCACCGACGGCGTTATTTGCGCTTCGGCGGTCGCGGAGCGACACGCGCTACCTTTCCCGATTGCTTCGCACTAGCCAAGGTCTTCAATCTGCGAGCAGCCTTGGTTGCATCCTCGTTTCCATCAAAGCCAAGGTAAACCACAAACTTCCGGCCGACGACGGTTCCGGAGACGCCGCGCAGGTTCACTCCTGAATCCGCAATGGCTGAGGTGATCCGAGACCCGAGTCCGGGCGCATCGTCCCCCTCTACTTTCAATGTCGCAAGCTTTTCGGCAGGTGCGAGCCCTTCTGTTTTAGCGGCTTTTCGAACATTAGCACCCTTGACGGGTGTGAGAAAAACAACGCCTTTGCCAGTTTTTGAGGGATCACGCCGAGCAACCACGCATTCCAGGTTGGCGCCCGCGCCACCAAGTGCTCCTAAAAGTTTCGCTATGCCGCCGGGTTTGTCTTCGATTTGGGCGGCCCAAACATCCACTTTCGTGACTGTCAGGTTCATAGAACTTCGCCTCCTTTCGGAATCTAAATCGTCGCACCACTGGGGCAAGCTAATTTCAACGTTTCCGAAAACGAGAGAAAAGCCGATTCGGTTTCACATTGTCGCGCCGATAACCCACGGCACGAACTCGTTTTGACCGTACCCCTGTTCTTCACTTTTGGTTTTCTCGCCGGAAGCGACCGCCAGGATTTTGCGAAAGATCTTTTCGCCCGTATCCGGCAACGATGCTGTCCCGTCGAGGATTTCGCCGCAATTGATATCAATATCGTCCACTTGACGAAGATAAGTCTTGGTGTTGGAGGAGAGCTTGATTGAAGGCGCCGGTTTAGCGCCGAAAGCAGATCCGCGGCCGGTGGTAAAACAGATCAGGTTAGCGCCTCCCGCCACCTGACCGGTCGCTGAAACGGGATCATACCCAGGCGTGTCCATAAAGACTAAGCCGGCGGTTTTGACCTGCTCGGCGTACTCATAGACTTGCATCAATCCGGTTGAGCCGCCTTTGGCAGCAGCGCCGAGCGATTTCTCCAGGATAGTCGTCAAACCTCCCGCCTTGTTGCCAGGAGACGGGTTGTTGTCCATCGTCGCGTCGTTCCGCGCCGTATATTCCTCCCACCACCGGATCCGTTCGACGAGTTTTTCCGCAACCTCTCTGGTCGCAGCTCGGCGGACCAATAGATGTTCGGCGCCGTAAATCTCGGGTGTTTCGGATAAAATTGCGGTTCCGCCGGCCCGAACCAGGCGGTCGACTGCCATTCCCAAAGCCGGATTTGCAGTTACTCCCGAGTAGCCATCGGAACCTCCGCACTGCAAGGCAAGAACCAGGTGCTTCGCGGAGACCGGGGCCCGGGCACTTCGATCCGCTGAAACAGCCATTTCCTTGATGAGATCCATACCCATCTTAATTGTCTTGGCGGTCCCTCCAGATTCCTGAATGGTAAATGTACGCAGCCGGTCCGATTCCTCGAGGTTTTCCGCTTTGAGCAGGGACCGAATCTGATTCGATTCGCAGCCGAGCCCGATAAGCAGCACTCCGGCAAAATTCACGTGACGGGCGTACCCGGCGATGGTGCGGCGCAGCAATCGAAGTCCAAGGCCGTCAGACATCGCGCAGCCGGTCCCGTGGGTGAGCCCGACGACGCCGTCGATATTAGGAAATTCGGCCAACAACTCTGGCCGGTAGGTGAACGTATCCGCGATTGCACGCACAACCGTGGCGGAACAATTCACGGAACTCAAAACGCCAAGATAGTTGCGGGTAGCCACTCTGCCGTCAGGGCGAACGATGCCGGAGAACGTCACGCCCGGGTCGGACTGAGTCGACACATAATCGTCTCCGAATCGGTAATCACGGTCGTGCTCTCCCATGGCGAGATTATGCACGTGCACATGTTGTCCCGGAGCGATGGCTCGGCTGGCAATGCCGATTATCTGCCCGTAACGGCGAACGGATTCACCCGAGGCGATTGCGGCGAGAGCGACTTTGTGGCCTGCCGGGATAAGGTCCTGGCAAGTGCTATTTTCCAGTGGCGTGCCAGGTTCGAGGTCGCGGCAGGCAATGGCGACCTGATCCTGCGGGTTCAGGCGAAGATAATCGGCGTACGACATGAGGAGTCCAATGTTGATCTGAAACTGTCCGCGGTAAAGTAATCGGCTATTCGCGCAGGCGGGCGGCCCGTCCGTAGATTAGCAGCATGCTCAACAACACACCTCCATAGATGATTTGTCGGCCCGCTTCGGGCATCTGCAGGACCGAGAGCATGCTCTGGAGGAGCACAATCAAAAGAACGCCAATCACCGTCCCGACGTACCGTCCGCTTCCCCCGAGAACATTGGTGCCTCCGAGCACGATCGCCGCGATCGCCGGTAACAAATAGGCGTCTCCCATGCCCTGATACGCTTTCGTGGAGTAACCGGTCAGCATGATGCCTCCCAGCGCAGCAGTAATCCCGCTCGCGACGAAGGCGCCGATGATCACTAGCCGGGTTGGGACTCCCGACAAGTATGCCGCCCTCTCCCGGTTACCGACCGCGTACAGGTAACGTCCGAACTGGGTCCCGCGCAGCAGAAATATCAGGACAGCTGACACCGCAATCCACACGAACAAGGCATTGGGAATGCCGAAGGTTCGATCGACCGCGAGGATAGACATCAACCGCGTCGCATGACTGGCCGGAGCGGCTCCCCCGGTATAAAGCACGACCAATCCTTGCAAGACCGCGTTCATCCCCAGCGTGAAGATCATCGAAGGTACCCGCAACCACGCTACGCCGAGTCCATTAATTAGTCCGACCAGGGCTCCGCAGCCCAAGCCGACCGGGAATGGCAACAGTCCAGCCGTCTCCTCAACATGAGCGACGGCCGTTCCCATCATCGCTCCCATGGTGACTGTCCATGGGATGGAAAGATCGATGTGCCCGAGCAGGATGACTAACATCGAGCCTCCGGCAATGATCCCAAGGAACGAGGCCACCTCCAATTGCTGCAAGAGGTAGTTGGGTGAAACAAAATTGCGGTTGATCGTCGCCCCGATCGCCAGGATCACCAGGATACAAGCGCTGGCCGCGAGAATCGGTTGATTTGCTTTTGTGAAAATGCGGTTCACTGAAAGACGTCCATTTGGTTTTTGCGGCGAAGCACTCGAAGCGCGCCTAGACAGACTGCGCCCAGCAGGATAAAGCCTTGAAACAAGGGCTGCCAGAGCGCCGGAGCGTTGAAGACGAAAAGGAGATCACTGATCGTGCGCAGTACCAGGGCGCCGCAAATCGATCCGATGATTCCTCCTGACCCGCCGAACAGAGAGGTGCCTCCAATCGCGACGGCTGCGATCGAGTTCAGAGTGTAAAAGCCGCCCTGACTTGCACTCGCCTCGCCCGACAGGGAGATGAGGGACAGCAGGAGCCCTCCGGTCGCCGCCAGCAAACCAGCAAGTGAATAGGCCGCAAACCGAGCTCGCCCGATGGCCAGACCCGACGTGTAGGCCGCTCGTTCAGAAGATCCCAGCGCATAACAATTACGGCCGAGGACAGAGTTGCGAAACGGCCACCAGACGAACGCGATGGTCGCCAACAGCAAGAGGAAGGTCGTTGGGACGCCCCCCAGGTCATACGTCAGAGCGTTGCTCAGATCTTCATTGACGCTGCCCCCCGGGCTGGGCCGCAACCAGAGAGCAATCCCGAAATAGATCGCGCCGGTCGCCAAGGTTGCGATGATCGGCTGGATCCGGCCGAGAACAACGATCATGGCGTTGATGACCCCGGCAAGAAGCCCGCTCGCAAGTACCGCCACGGCTCCCAGAGCGGTCTGACCAGGTGAACCGTTCAAAACCACCGAAGCCAGACAGGAGGCCATCGTCATAACCATTCCGACCGACAAATCAAAACCGCCGGTCAGAATCACCAGGGTTTGGGCAATGGCGACATACGCGAGAACGGCGCCTTTGTTGGAGACGGATGTCAAGACGTTCGTGGACAGCCCGTTCGATTGCTGCGAGGCAAACAGGATGAACATGATGGCGAAAACCAGGAGGCTCAGCGCCGGTCCGGCGTTGCGTTTCCAGAACCGGTTGAGATTCTGCCAAGCTGACGTTTTTGGCCGGCTGGTCTCCAGCGACTTGCTGCTGGACTCCGTTGCCGCACTGCTCTCGCCCAAATTGAGCGAGGCAGTAATCAAGTTGTGCTCGTTCAGATCGGGGCCGCTAAGTTCGCGAACAAATTTGCCTCCGTAACAGACTGCGACCCGGTCGCACATGCCGATCAGTTCTTCGTAGTCGGTTGAATAAAAGAGAATGCCAATGCCGCTCTGCGCCAACTCGCGCATCAGCCGGTACAACTCCTGTTTGGTGCCGACATCGATGCCCCGGGTTGGATCGTTCAAGAGCAGGATTCTTGGATTCTTCAGCAACCACTTCCCGATAACGACCTTCTGTTGGTTACCTCCGGATAATGTTCTTACCGGAGCGGCAAGGTCATTGGCCCGAATTTGCAGTTTAGCGACAGCTTGATCAGTAGCCGACCCCTCCCTGGCTCGATCGATGATGCCGAATTTACTGAGGTCCGGCGCAGCTGCGAGAACCAGATTATCCTCAATTGACATCGGCAGGAGCAACCCCTGGGTTTGCCGATCCTGGGGAATGAGCGCTAAACCTATCTTGCGCGCTTTGGCCTGCCGCGGGTGTCCGATCGTAAAGCGCCGGCCGTCAATGAAAACCTCGCCCCCAAGCCCACGGAGCACACCGAACAGCGCCAGTAGCAGCTCGCTTTGGCCTTGGCCATCCAGGCCTCCGAGGCCGACGATCTCCCCAGGGGCAAGCCGAAGGGATATACCGTGAAGAACGTTACTCCAGGTCAGGTTCTTGATTTCCAGCAGAGGCCCGGCTTGACGTTTTTGTTGCGCAGAGTCGACCCGAGTTACCGAGCCGCAATTCGTATCAGTCTTCGCCGGATAGGCTCTGGCCAGTTCGCGTCCGATCATCATCGGCACAATCTCTTCCGTCGTCCGGCTGGCCATCGGGAAAGTGTCGATATGTTTGCCGTTCCGGAACACCGAACAGGTATCGGCAAGAGCCGAGATCTCCGGCATACGATGAGAGATGTAAAGCACCGCTAAGCCTCGGTCGCGCAGTTCGCGGATAATTCGGTAGAGCTGCTCCACGTCTCTCGCGGTAAGAGCGGACGTGGCTTCGTCCATGATGATGAGGCGCGGATTACGAACGAGCGCCTTCGCAATCTCGACCATCTGTTGGCGGGAGAGCGGAAGATCCTTGACTCGCTCGTCCGGATGAATATCCGGGCAACCAACCTGGCGTAGGACTCTCTCAGCAGTTCGCCGTTGGCGGCGTCGATCGATCAATCCGAAATGTCTGGGCGGGTCTGCGATCGAAATATTGTCCGAGACGGAAAGGTCCGGCAGGAGCGACAATTCCTGAAAAATGCAGGCTATGCCCAGCCGGGCCGCCTCAGCCGGAGAAGCGAACTGCACCGGCTGATCCTCCAGATAAAGCTGACCTTCATCTGGCCGGACGACGCCAGCGATAATCTTCATTAAAGAGCTCTTGCCGGCGCCGTTCTCGCCGGCCACGGCGTGAATGGTGCCGAGTGAGCAGGCGAAATCGACGTTCGACAGCGCAGTCACACCGCCGTAACGCTTAGTGATCCCTTGCAAACGCAAAAAGGGTCTGCGTACCGGCTCGGTCATTCGGGAAAAATAAGTGCTGGCTCTGCAGCCCTCGCATCAGGCTTTCCCCGCGCGAGGGCGCGTTCGAGTGTGGCGGATTAGTTGTTGGTCTTGGCTGCGTTCATCAGTTTGCCCGCATCGAGCGTGATATTGCACTGTGGGAATCCGCTGGCGACAAAGAAGTCGTCCGAGAGATCTGGAAAATAGTCCACGCCCGGCTTCATATTTGTGTAGTCAACCTCCGGGATCGGTGCGGAGATATATTGGGGCAGACTGTTACCCTGGAGCGCAGCGAGCGCCGCCTTGAGCGAGATGGCAACGAGAGCAGGCGACTGACCGTAAGACCAGCCTTTCAAGCCTTCCTTGGCGTGCTCGGCAATCAACTTCCGGAAACCGTTTTCGGCTTCGCCGGCTACGGGAATGAAAGGATTCTTGGCATCGATCAGTGCGCGCACGGCTCCAGTGGTACCGCCCTGGCAAGTCATGCCATCGAACTTGCCGTGCACCGCGATGGCATCGGCCACTGCCTTCTGGGCGGTGCCGTCATCCCAGTTCCCGACCACCTCGACGGATTTGATGTCTTGCTCTTTGTCAAGGATCTCGCGCAACCCTTTGTGGCGTTCAAGATCAACGGGATTGCCAGCGACGCCACGGACTTCGACAATGTTCCCCTTGTTGCCCATTTCCTTCAACATCCAGCGACCCATCTTACGACCGACCTCGTACTGATCTTCGTTGACCGCCACGATTTGATCGCTGTCGATCGTATTATCGTACGAAATCAGGAGCACGCCAGCTCGCTTAGCTCGTTCAACGACCGGCTTGAAGGCGGTAGGGCTGACTGCATTGATCAGGACCACGTCGTAGCCAGCGTTGATGAAGTTATCAACCGCCCCTATCTGCGCCGCGACATCGGTGCCGGTACTGACGATTTTCAATTCTTTGATCAAAGGTTTGATCTCCGGATCTTGGGCGTAGGCCTCCAGGCATTTGATCATCTCGATGCGCCAGGTGTTGCCAATGTAACCGTTGGCCAGAGCGACCCGGTACGGAGGTTTCTTGGCTTTAAACTGCAGCATTTTTGTCTGAGGAGTAAACGGTTTGAAACAATCCGCAGCAGAAGCGTCCGCGGCTCGGACCGGAGTACCGAACCCAGTCAGAGCGACCGCGCAGGTCACAGCGGCGAGGGAGGTTCGTTTGTTCATAGTATGTAGGTTGATAGAGGGATCTGGCGAAGGGTGGCCTGGCGGCTGCCTGCTTCGGTCAGGAACGCTAAGCATTTACTAGCACAACACAAGACGATCTTCTGAACCGGAGTTAGCAAAGGGTCACATCGCGGCATAGCCTCAAGCAAAGTGAGAGGTGAGAGGTGACTCACGCATGCCGACTTGTCCGACGGAGCCTTTGTCCGATCATTGAACTCCGGCTACCGGGTTCTGCGAAGTCGGACGCCTTTCCCGATGCCGAGTTGACCAGGTAGGGCTGTCGCTCCGCGGCCGCCAAATTGATTAGCCATTGCCTTGCCAGGCTTGGTCAGGTGACACCAAATTCTAAATTCCAGATTCTTGATTCTCCATATATTTGTCCTGATAACGACAAACACTACGATGAAACCTTATCTTACCATGGTCGGAGTTCTTCTTGCCGGGCTTAACGGCCTGCTCCTTCTTCCGGCCACCAGGGCCTACACCGTTCCGGTCGCAGCGATAGGCCTCGTGCTGGCACTTCTGGTCGTGGCGCTTTCCCTTGTCGGAAGCAAGAGCAGTGCGGTTTCCGAGCCCGCTCCGGCTCAGGCCACAGTTTCGCCTCCGCCGCCGGTGACAGTCCAATCTCCACCGCCGGCCATGAACCAGGCCGAAGCGGAAGTTGTGGCATTCTTCGCCCTTCTTCAGGAGAAGGGTCGCTTAGTGGATTTTCTGATGGAGGAGCTCACCGCGTACGACGATGCGCAGGTCGGAGCAGCCGCGAGGGTTGTTCATCAGGGGTGCCGGCAGGTTTTGCAGGAGCATTTCAAGATCGCTGCGGTCTCCGAGGCTGAAGAAGGTTCCCAAGTCACCGTGCCGGCCGGATATTTCGTGGACGAGTACCGGTTCGTTGGGAAACTCAGTGGCGCGCCTCCTTTCGCAGGAAAACTTATCCATAAGGGCTGGAAAACCGAATCCGTGAAACTCCCGCGAATCGTCCAAACCGATGATAAACGCCTGCCGGTGATCGCGCCTGCAGAGGTCGAACTGAAGTGATCCGCCCGCACCTCGACTCCGAAGTGCTGCTTTTTTCATGATCTGGACCTTTTCTAATCTGTGTTAATCTGTGAAATCTGTGGATCCTAGTTGGGAATCTGGGTTAAATGAGCACACGATTTAGTCTGGGGATCGATCTGGGTACCAGCAACAGCGCGGTTGCACTCGAGGATTTCGACAACGGCCGCACCGCGATCGTTGAGATAACCCAGCTCCTTGGTCCCAACAAAGTCGGGGAAAAGCCGACGCTACCTTCGGCGCTTTACATTCCGCATCCTGAGGAATTTCCGGAGGAAAGCTTGCGGATGCCGTGGTCCAAGAACGTGGGCGGCCCCATCGTGGGCCACTTCGCGCGCGATCACGGGTCTCTGATTCCGGATCGTCTAGTTACCTCGGCGAAGTCGTGGTTATCGAACTTCCACATCGATCCGAAGAAACCGGTCCTGCCATGGAAATCCGATGTTGAGAAGCTTTCCCCATTCGAGTGTTCGCGACTGTATCTCGAGCATATCAAAGAAGGGTTCCTCTACGCGGAACGCGCACAAGGTCGCGCGTGGAATATCGACGAAGGCCAGATCGTTCTTACTGTTCCCGCATCCTTCGACGAAGTCGCGCGGAATCTCACGGCGGAGGCTGCCGATGCGGCGGGCTTTGGGAAGGTGGTGCTCCTCGAGGAGCCCCAGGCAGCCTTTTATGCATGGACCGCCCAGGTCGGCCGCGACTGGCGGAACCAGGTCAGCCGGGGAGATATCGTCCTGGTTTGCGACATCGGCGGCGGCACGGCCGACTTCAGCCTGATCGCCATTTCTGAAAAGGATGGCAACCTCGAGGTTGAACGGATCAGCGTCGGCGAACACATCCTTCTGGGCGGTGACAACATGGATCTGGCACTCGCATATACGCTCCAAGCGCAACTGGAAGACGCCGGGAAGCCGATCGACTCGTGGCAGTTGTTGGCGTTAATCCATGCTGCTGCCAATGCCAAGGTCAATCTGTTCACCGACGTGTCGCTCAACCAAGTCTCGATCGCTGTCCCGTCTCGAGGGTCGAGCTTGCTCGCCAAGACCCTCTCAACCACGCTGGACCGTGCTACGGTTGAACAGGTGGTTTTGGACGGTTTTTTCCCGCTCACCAAGGTCACCGATTTGCCACAGGAATCCCGGGGCGCCGGCCTCCAGGAGTTCGGTCTGCCCTATGCGTCGGACCCGGTTATCAGCAAGCATCTCGCCCGGTTTTTATCGCGAAGCCTAATCAACGTGAAGGCCAGCGAAGCGTTAACCTCGCTGCTTAGTTCTCGCCCGGAAGCGCTCGAAGGCGAGTACCTGAAACCGACGGCTATCCTTTTTAATGGGGGTGTATTCAATGCAGCGCCGATCAGGAAGCGAGTGCTCGATCTGCTCGCTTCGTGGAACAAAGACACACCAGTTCGAGAGCTTGAAGGATATCAACCGGACCTTGCTGTCGCTAAAGGAGCTGCGGTATACGGGCACAATCGCGCTACCGGACAGGGGATTCGTATCAAGGCAGGCACCGCGCGGTCATACTACATTGGGTTGGAATCCTCGATGCCCGCGATTCCGGGATTCAAGCCACCAATCAAAGCCCTTTGCGTCGTTCCGCAGGGCATGGAGGAAGGCACCGAATTCGTGATCGAGGGCCGGGAGTTCGGATTGATGACCGGCCAGCCAGCGGAGTTCCGCTTTTTCGCATCTGAGGTCCGCAGCGGGGACGCACCTGGTCAGATCATCCCGAACGCCGAACGCGAACTCGAAGAGACCAGTAAGATCGAAGTGACGTTGCCGGCGGTTGAAGGATTCCCCGAGGGTCAAGCGATCCCGGTCGTCATCAATCCGGTTGTCACTGAGCTTGGAAACCTTGAGCTCTGGATGAAGCACAGCGGATCCGACCGCCGCTGGAAGGTCGAGTTTCAAGTGCGGATGGAGTGAGACCGCAAGGGGAGAGGGCGAATGGGCGAGTGGCGAGAGGGCTAATGGGCGAGTCGGCGAGTCGGCGTTGTCGATGGCGCTGGGAGCGTAGACAACGGCCCGAACGGCCAAGAAAAGATAGCCCAGGCTTTAGCCTGGGTAGCTCGCCCCCAACGGTTATAGCTGCTGTAGGGGCGGGAGCTAGCGGACCGGAAATGTGAAACGACGTAACGTTTTTTTGACAAGCGCGATATCGAAGATTGATCGGCGCATGAGCTTCTTCCGCCCTCACAGGGCTTAACGAGTTTCTTTGGCCAACCCAGGCTAAAGCCTGGGCTATGTTTTCCTGGCCCTTCGGGCCGTTGTCTACGCTATCGGCTATCGTCTATCGATGTGTT
>Ga0137358_10002263_pt1 | contig 10868 bp, 8 predicted proteins | sample Mad1_20_16metaG_FD_105551 | JGI IMG/M metagenome (GOLD analysis project Ga0137358, IMG submission 105551) | Vadose zone soil microbial communities from Angelo Coast Range Reserve, California, USA - Mad1_20_16 metaG | ecosystem: Environmental > Terrestrial > Soil > Vadose zone | place: USA... | reverse complement strand
TATAAGTTGCGGCGAGTGATCGACGTTTACGTATCCCCCCAGGGGGAAGAACTCAGTCGAGTGGCCGCTGCTGTCAATCGGGTGGTCGATCAGATTGATAAGCCGGCTGGAATCGTCGTTCATGTGCGCGGAATTGTTGGAGCGATGAATTCATCACTTCAATCTTTTGGATTTGGTTTGGTACTGGCTCTCTTGCTGGTCTACCTAATTTTAGTCGCCCAGTTCCGATCTTTCGTGGATCCTTTCTTGATCCTTCTAGCGGTCCCACCCGGAATCGCCGGAGTACTTTTGATATTGACAATCACTGGGACGACTCTCAACATCATGTCGCTGATGGGGTTGGTCATGATGGTTGGGATCGTTGTGTCCAACAGCATTCTGATCGTAGAATTCACTCACCGATTAGTGGAGGAAGGAATGGATATTTATAAAGCGGTACAACACGCCGTTAGAGTCCGGCTTCGCCCTATCTTGATGACCTCGCTGGCAACGGTAATGGGATTGATTCCGTTGGCAATAGAGCCTGGAGCGAATGCTCCGCTAGCGCGATCGATTATCGGCGGGTTAGTGGCCTCTGTAGTGTTGACCGTCTTCATCGTGCCTTCAGCGTTTCTAATTATCTATCGTCGAAGGCATCGGAAACAGGCAAGCAACGACGCACAACCCGCGGGAAGTTACTAACCGAGAGGCGGAGTGTGAGAAGAATCTTGGTACTGCTGCTCGTGGTAGCCACGTCGGCTCCCGCCGAAATTTTCCATCATCCCGAGACGGCCCCGAAAAGAGTCAAAAACCGTATCGCGATACCTGATAGACTCACACTCGACCAGGCGGAATCGATCGCTTTGCAGCAGGCACCGAGTGTGGCTGCGGCTAACTACAATACCCAGGCTGCGCAGCAGGTCGTCCGCGAAGTTAGATCCAAATTTTTCCCTGAAGTTCTCGGCGAAATCACGGCAGTCGGAACCGGACATGGTATTGAAAACGCGTTCGACGGATCACCTGGGGCGACGAGGACTATCCGGCTTGGCGCCACGGCAGGACTAAGTGCCTCGACGCTCTTAAATCACGAATCGAATGGGATTAATATTAATCAGCTGATTTTCGATTTCGGCCGAACTCCCAATCTGACCGCCGCATCCAAATTCGAAGCCATGTCGGATGCCGAGCGCGAGCAACGGGCTAAAGAGCAAGTGCTGTGGCAGACCGATGCCGCCTATTTCGATGTGCTAAAGGCGCAGGCATTGCTGTCGGTTGCAAACCAAACCGTTGCCGCGAGGCGAGTTGTCTATGATGATGTAGCCGCATTGGCTGCGAACAAGCTCAAATCGGATCTCGATGTCCTCTATGCGCGCAGCGATCTGCAGAAAGCCGAACAGTTGGTCCTGGAGGCGAAGTCTGCCCTCTCCATAGCGAATGCTGAACTTTCGCGAGCTATGGGTCTGCAAGAGAACCGTGTATTTATTGTGTCGGAGGAGCCGCTGAAGCAACTCCCGGCGAAATCCGCCGCTCCGCTGGTCGCTCGGGCTTTGCAGAATCGGCCTGATCTTATAGCTCTTCGTGATCAAGTCGAGGGCGCTGGGAAATTCGCTCTGGCAGAGCGGGACGCCCGACTCCCAAAACTCCAGGCATTTGGCAGTTTCGGAACAACACCAGTCGGTGATCCTGGCGTGCAGGGTAATTATGTCGCCGCTGGGATCAATGTTGAACTGCCTCTTTTTACCGGTGGCTTGCTTTCATCCCGTCAAAAAGAGGCTCAGCTTCGGGAGAAGGGCCAGGAAGAACAGCTAAGTGACCAACAACTCGAGGCGGTAAAGCAGGTCAACACGGCGTGGTTTGATGCGACAACTGCACTGCAGAACATCGATTTGGCGCAAGAGCTAGCGAGTAATGCTGACCAAGCTTTAGAGCTTGCTGAGGCGCAGTATCGGTCCGGGCAAACATCGATCATTGAGCTGAGCCAAGCCCAACTGAGCGCACTTCAGGCAGAAATCGGCGCAGCGACAGCTAAGTTCGATTATCAGCTTAAGTTGCACCGACTCGATTACGAAACCGGCGATATTGGTCTGAAGCTTTATCGCGGGCAGCCGCGTCACTAGAGCCGAATGGGTGGAGTAAGGCGTGCTTTCTAGTGCACTGAGTCAGAGGCTCGTTGAGTGACTGGTTTAATGCGATTATCGGCATTCTTAACTCTCCAGCGGAAGGGTGTAGCGGTTTTGTTGTACTGCTTGATGTAACGGATCAGCTTTCTGGATAGGTCGGTTGTAGAAGTGAAGATTCCCCGAGCGATGACATCGCGTTGAATTTTGGAAAACCAGATCTCGACCTGATTAAGCCAACTGGAATAGGTCGGGGTGTAATGGATCCGTACCGTATTGGCCTGGAGGAGCTCGAAAACATTCTTGGTTTTATGTGCGGTCAAGTTGTCGGCGACGATGTGAATCTCTCGGCCATCAGGCTGGCTGGCGACGATCTGACCCAGAAAGTCGATAAACTCGACGCTGGTATGCCGAGCGGTGTCTTTCCCGTGACGTCGCCGGTGCGAGTGTTCAGCGCTGCATACAGTGAGAGCGTGCCATGACGAAAATATTCAAAGCCATGTCGTTCGGCTCTGCCAGGGGAGAGCGGCAAAACCGGGTCAAGTCGGTCGAGCGCTTGGATAGCGCTCTTCTCATCGACACAGAACACCGCCGCGTTGAGCGGCGGCTTAAGCTACAAGCCAATGATGTCGGCCGCCTTCTCTTCAAACTCAGGATCATCGCCGGCCATGTAACCACGCAGCCGATGAGGCTGAATACCGAAATGGCGCCAGACACGGCTCACGCTCGACTGGCTAATGCCCAGCTCTTTGGCAAGCCGATAGCTGCTCCAATGGGTCGTACCGTCAGTGGGACCTTGACGCGTGGCCTCCAGGATACGCGCCTCAGTCTCAGCGGTCCGCGTTCGGCGTTGACTACCGCGATAACGCGAATCAAGTCCCGCCAAACGCTCCTCTTGAAAGCGATTCTTCCACTCCCGGATATACTCGTCACTGCAATCCAGTCGCTGTCGAACTTCTCGGTAAGAATGACCCGCTGCTAACATCGAAATGAACTCTGCACGCTTAACTAACTCCACCGCCAGAGACCGCTTCCGCGCCCTGCGTTTCAATTCACGTCGCTCAGGCGGTGCCACCACAATTCTACCTAAACTCACGCCTGCCAGTGTATAACATAATCTCTAAACAAGTCACTGACTTACTGCACTAGAACGGGGACAAGTGCAAGCCTTCCGAAAAAAGTTAGAAAATTCTGTTCGGGCAGAGAAAAGAGTCGGTTGGACCTGCCGACCAAGGTGATCCAACCGACCTTAATTATGAAATGAATCGGGAACGGTACCCAATCACCTTAATAGAACGGGCACCCACGTTAGCTTTCGTGAGTTATCGCCCATTTTCTCGGCAGTAAGACTTTCTCTAGTCGACCCCTACTCCCCTTGTAGAGCCGTTTAGGTTTAATGGAGCGCAACAGGGCTTTGAGCATCTTGTTTGTCTCACAGAAATTGTTCTCCAGATCTATCGGCTTAAGTTTCCGCTGGCCGAATAGTCGAATGGGTGGATAACCGAGAATTTCAAAACAACGGTCCTGTTCTTCCCAGAGTCGCCACAAGATTTTCGTCATGACTCGAAGGTCATTTGCGTTGGTAATCGAGAACGATCGACCGAAGCAGAATTTCATTCCATCGCCGTAACCGTTGCCGCCTCTAATAGACCAGAAGTCATCTTCGCCCGACCGCGTGATATCGGAATTAGCCAAGTCATAAGCCAGCTGCATCGCCAGAAAGCCATCCGAAAATGCGATGTACTTTCCTCGATTATTTAGAGCGTTGAAAATCTCTTCCACGGTCGTGGCATCGCATACACGCTCAACAAGTCCGTCTTCGATCAGCCGTTGTACGAGCCGTAGACTACCTTGGTATTTGCGAGGTATGCTTTGCTATTACGGTCGCCTCCAAAAACCAAACTATCGTTGAACATGTAAGCTCCTCGATAGAGTGTGCCGTTCGTCTCTTCCACTTTGGCTAAGGCGTCCGAATACACCGGGAAGTCATAATTCTGCCAACTCGGCACATCTCCGATTTGCTCAATCAAACCCGCCAAGGGATCGGGAGAATTAAACGCCCTGTACAACGCGGTACGAAAAAACACCTCCACCGGTTCAGCGGATAAACCTGAAGCCTGCTGAAGGTAGATGACGTTTTGGCTACCCTGGTCTAAAACTCGAAACGGATTACAGAACGCATACGCTTCCAACGTGCTTAAGAATTTATCGCCCGGAGGAGCGCCAATCAATGAGTCTCCCGCTAGCCGATGTTCAAAAATTCGATGCGTCTCAACGATCCATCGCCAATAGAGATCAAAATTGTCGTTGGGCTGTATCGGAAGATTTAGGAAATCCCATTTATCGCTCATGCTAATACCTCCTCTACTTCCGGTTGGTCGTCCGTGTACCCCGCTTCGGACAGAATCCCATTCGTGTAATTGGCTACCTTTCCGACCAAGCGGAGATAATCCGCTTTGAGTGAATTTCGCCGCCCAAAGCTCAACTTGTTCTCGGATCTTGGTGAACTCGGATTCGACGTCGAGATCCTCAACCACCTGAGAAGGCAGAATCCGGAAACCGGCCTGACCCGGACTGGAAACCGTCGATGACTGCTTCTGCTTCGCTTGCTTTTCAGCTTTTTGCGAAGCGCGAAAACTGCCTTCGGTCTTTAGTGCCTTCGGTTTAGTGTCGCCATTTGTCGACACTTTCGCTGCCGCCCTTACCGCTTTGGCGTAATCAATCAGCCGGTAAGCGTAGCTGCGGTGATAGTTCCATCGCGCATTGCAGTACTCTTTCCAGTTCCGATACTTCGTCCGGTAGATTGGAAACACCACTTGGAAATCATCACAAACTTTTTGGAAACACTTGTTGGTGGGCCAAGCAGCTATGCCGGGCCGATGCCCATGAAGCACCTGCCACTCCGCTTGCGGGAAGAAGATTTCGAACGCTGGCTTTTCCTTTGGCAGGCAAATTGTCGCGCTCAATTGCCCAGCGATGTCGCGAACGAAATGATCGACGTAGCTACTCATATCGCCAAGAGACTTCGCATGATTCTTGGCATCTCAGTCGACGGTGCTTGAAAGATGGCTGCGGGAGCTCGGATGACAGAGTCGTCGCGGACCAAAACTAACCGGAAGAAATCGCGAAAACTCAGCTACGCATCGGTCCAAATTGCACGCCTGTAGACACGCCGCTCTAATGCCGTCGTCCATGCCGGCTCTGAATTGCGGCGACCGAATGGAGCAGAAAGGAGTTCAATGTGATTGACAGCAAGGCACCGGCGACGATCAGGCTCTGGGATTCGGGGGGAAGCAAACGAAGTGCAATGCCAAGCTCGGCGAGGATAAAGGAGAACTCCCCAATTTGCGCCAAGCTCGCGGCAACGGTGAGAGCCGTGCCAAGCGGGTAGCGGAATACGAGAACGATTAGAAACGCCGCCGCCGACTTGCCCAAGACAATGACAGCAACCACCGCCAAAACCTGGAGGGGCTGCCGCGCGAGAATACCTGGATCAAAGAGCATCCCCATCGCCACGAAAAAGAGAGCGGTGAAAACATCTTGAACGGCTGCAGTTCTACTGCGGCCCGATGACTGTGGTCGGACTCGCCCACCACAACACCGGCAAAAAAGGCACCAAGAGCAAAGGAGAGTCCGAGCAGCTCGGCCGCTCCGAAACCGATGCTCATGGCTGCGGCCACCACCCCAAGCGTGAACAGCTGCCGCGAATTCGTTGCGGCGACCCGTTCCAGCAACCATGATAACAAGCGCGCTCCCACGAGCAGCATGAACAAAACGAATCCCACGAATTTTCCGACGACAATTCCTAGCGCTAACAACAACTGCCCGCCTCCGTTGTCGTGACTTGCGGAGTCGCTACCGATCGGCTGTCCGCCCAGTGCGGTGGCGAAGGCCGGCAGAAGCACCAGGATTATCACCGTCACAAGATCCTCGACAATGAGCCAGCCAATTGCGATTTGGCCACTTACCGACTTCAGGATTCCTTGCGCTTCCAAGCCACGCAGCAGCACGACCGTGCTTGCCACTGACAGAGCCAGTCCAAGAACTAAGCTAGGGCCAAGACTCCAGCCCCACAAACTCGCCACGCCATAGCTCAGCGCCACGGCGGAGGCGATCTGCACCAGAGCACCCGGCACAGCGATGTTGCGCACCGCTAGAAGGTCACGGATGGAAAAGTGCATTCCGACGCCGAACATGAGCAGGATGACGCCGATCTCAGCCAGTTGTGGGGCAAGCCTGGCGTCAGCGACAAAACCGGGCGTAAACGGCCCCAGCGCTATGCCAGCCACAAGATAGCCGACAAGGGGCGGTAAGCGCAGCCTATTGGCAAAGTAACCGCCAATCAAGGCATAGAGCAAGCCAACGGCGATGGTCGAGATCAGCGCGATTTCATGATGCACGCCGAGTCCTCCATCTCCTACTTGTGCGATGCTACATCATCGCGCACACGCTTTTTTTTGGGCACACGCTGAAAGCGCAGTTGGTTGACCCGCCGGGCGTCGGCTTGCTCGACTGTAACAATGTAGTCGTCAATCTGTACCTGCTCGCCAACGCTCGGGAGGTATCCGAGCCGATGAACCAGCGGTGGTGATTATCGAAAATCAGGCAATATTTTGAACAATGGGAAAAAGCAGATTTAACGAAGGGAAAGCATGTGATGCGGTTATTCGGTGGATAGAAATCCGGGAAAGCGCCGCTCGACAGCAGCTCAGATTCCTGGAGCAAGAACGACATCAAGACCCAGTGGAACTCACTTGCGTCATTGGCAATCGCCTTTTCGGGTTCGAACATACTGGAATCGAGCCCTTCGAAGACCAAATCCGTCTCGAAGTCGAAGCTCATTTTTCACCATTGCGACAGGAGTTTTCGCAAGTCGTTCCAGTAGGAGAACAATATGAGTTGAGAGTACCGGCTCAGGCCATGCGAGCATTATCGAAGGCTGAAAGGGAGCGTGCCCTCTCGGCTCTTTCAGATTGGATCCGCGAGCAGGCTGCCAAACTACCACTCGCCCCGGTCGGGCGTGTTGGACAATCTGTTGTCCGACTAGCGGACGCGATCGTACCGTTCGACGCACGCCTTCACCGGAATAGCCTGCCAAAAGTACCTGGCCATCTGTCCGTCGTCCATTTGATCGATAAACTTGACGAATCAAGGACTCGACGAATCAAGCGGGCATGCGAAAAGAAGTTTCCAAAATTGGCAGCTTGGAAAGCCCGGTCCGCGCGAACGGTCCTGGTGTTTGAAGAGAACGACGATCAGCTGACTAATGTGATAGCCGTTACCGAGTCTCTTCTTGCAGCTGAAGCGGATATGCCAAACAAGCCTGACGAGGTTTACCTCGTCACAACTTCGCACACACCTTGGTATGTTTGGTGCGTGCGTTTGGGACGTCGCTCCTTTTTCGATTTCACAACTCCCGATGAACGAGCTTACGAACTGGATCCGGAAGTCCTGATCCCGCTTACAAACCGTTAAACTCGCGATCTTTATTGCAACGTCGGAATGTCTTAGATCACCATTTCCGGCTCGCGGACTTGCCGACGTGCCTGCGTCCGAGCTTTGGCCCGCCGTTTCCGAACATAGTGCTCACGGATCCGCTGCTGGTCCCGTTTTGCTAACTTTGTCATGCGCTTTGCTATGCGGACGGCCTGGGCCAGCGCCTCCTCGATCCGCTCTACAAACCTGGCTATTGTTCGCGTCTCGAGATCACGTGCGGTTACATCCTTGATTAGCGAGCGGTTAGCAACTTGTTGCAGCACGCCGATGTCTTGCACAAACATGCGGGCACTTGCCCGATGCCGGGTAAAGGCGACGTGCAAATCTTCCCGATTGGCCATCGCCACGAGCGAGCGGTTGTCTTCCATCCGAATCATTTCCGTTTTGCTGGCGCCTTGCGCTTTGTACGTCGTCACGGCGTCAACTTGGCGTACCCGGCCATCATCGAGTCGCAGTTCAAGCCCCGACTCGAGCCGGATTTTCTCTGCGGTGATCGCGGCGATCGTTTGGCGCGAGCCGTTCTCGTAAATCTTCCCATCGGCCTTGATTTTGTGCGTCAAGAGCAGTATCTCGCCTGGTCCTCGTTCCAAGGTTGTGCGCTCGTAAACGGCAGTAACTTGATCGAAGCTGATAAGCTCCTTCGCGCCCCTGAGTTGGCCTTTAACCTGCACTCCGTGTGCGGTTACTTCGACGATCTCAGCCATGCGAACAGATTTCTGACCGGCGGGCTGATACTCGATCATTTCGCCCGGCTTGTAGCTCGCCGTTGAGAGTAATTCGGCGGGCTGGAGCTCCTTGGGCTTGAACGCCGCAATCCGGGCCATCGTCAGTTCAGGTCTGGAGTTCTTATGCGCCTCGTGAAGTTCCTCGGAGATTTTCTCGGCCAATCGGTGAGTGGACGATAAAACAATCGTATCCACCGGTTTTGCCGCGCTCCTATTTGCAAGAATCGCTCGCACCGCATCTTCGATTCCACCATGACGGATGGCTCCCCGCTCAATCAGTTCCTCTATCGCAGCGCTAAAGCGCGCAGGGTCACCACTGGATAATTCTCGCGATATGCGTTTGTCTTTGATCGAAAGTTGGCGCCGGGTGACGTCGATGCGGCCCACATGCATACCGAATCCGAGTTCTTTCTCCAACATAGCGAGCGGCTGACCGCGCCCAACAGCCTGGAGCTGTTGCGTGTCGCCTTGGAAAATGACTCTCGCGTCACTCTCTCTGGCCAGAATTAACAGGCCAAGCATGCTTTGATTGTCGAGAAGTGACGCTTCGTCCACGTAGATGTCAGAGCCCTTTAAGGACTCGCGAAACGCTGGGCTGAAACGCGCTTTGTTCAAGAGCCAGGCGACGGTATTCGCCTCACGAAATGCTTGCGCCACGTCCGGCCTGGTCGCTTTCTCCCCCTCAGATCTTAGCGTCACCCGGCTTTGTTCGCCGTATGGCGCAACCAGTGCCACAGGCCGGCCAGCATCGAGCGAGGCTCGTACAAGCCGCTCCATGAAGTAAGTTTTTCCGACACCGCCACCCCCTCGAATATTTAAAAATTGATCTCTGCTGGTCATGACGTACCGGTTCACCGCCTCGTGTTGCTGAAGCCAGAGGGCCGCAAGCTCCTCTGTCATTTCCTCGCCCTTCAGTCCCGCATCATCACAAGCCCTGGCCAAACCATCGTAAGTTACCCTTAGTTCATCCGGCGTGCGGTAATCCGTTTCACTGACGAGCGGGGCCTTCTTCCCCATTCCAGCCTTCACCCCATTGATAATTGCTTCTTCCTCGGAGATGATCGCACGTGTGGTGATCATCTCATGATCACCGATCTTCTTGCGCATAAACTCATGCCGGTTCTTCAGCGCTGCCTCAATCTCTGGTGCGTTACTCGCCTGGCCTGGCGCTAGGCGAACGATCTCGCCCACGAGCAGATCCGTACGCACGATTGACTCCCGTTCGAACACCGCCTGCACTCCTTGATCGATCACCTTATCTAAGGGAACCATAACAACAGGCTCGCTCCGCGCCTTGGGCCAAACAAACATCTCACATCCGTTCTCGCGAAATGAGTTTCGGGCTTTGGCCCGCAATTCCGCGGTGCTGGTAATCTCTTTTGGACGACGGGTGATGAACCAGGCTTGGTAATCAATCTGGTGATCCTCGCTTTCTGGCGGTGGACCTGGATGAATATCCCGCAAGAGATCACGAATGCTGCCCGACGCCCAAAGCTGGCTCTTTTCATCTAGCGTCTTACCCGACAGCACTGAAAGCAGTTGCTCGGAAGTGTATCCTTCTTTCAGCAGTTCTTTCGCTGTCTTGATCTCGCGGCTTCGAACGCTGTGGATCTCCTCAATCGCGACCGGGATTTCTCGTAACCGGAACCCATGTTGCGCTACTTCCACGGTATAGCCCACCGTATTCAGCCTGCGGGCCAGATTGTTGTGGATCCGGTGGTCGAGCGTCCGGCGCATCTCGAGCATCTCGCCGTAACTCATCGCCAATGCCTCGTTGCGTTCCGGATCTATTGTGACGTTCGCGATCAGCACATGAATATGCAGATCCGGGTCTTTCGCTCTCGACGTCTCATGGACAAATGCTGCTGCTAGCATCTTGCCAGTCCTACGCGCCGCCTCAGAATCATACAGCGCTCCCCGCCGGTCCCGGCAACACGCGAAGCTCTTGTACCAGCTGAGCTCCTCGGTCACCGCTATCCCCATTTGCTCGACAATGCGAGTGTCCAGAACGGCAGCAACGCTCACCGATTTCGGAGCGGAATACACGAACTCCATTGCCTGGCGCTCGGAGTTGCGCGGCCGTTTGAGATTTCGACCGCTCAATCTTGCTATATCCAATTCTGCAAACCAGCGGAACCGGGGATCACCCTTAAGAATCGGCTTGTCATTTAAGCCAGACTCTTCTGCTAACGCCCCAATGAACTCCCCTTGAACTTTGCCTTCCTCCAAATGGTAATCGCCATTCGAGAGATGTCGCTCCTCATACCATGTCGGGATATGCCGTATTTGCCGCCTGGAAGGGTGGTTTAAATCCCTCACTCGCATCGTGCAGGCTCGACGTTATCAGCAAGAGGCATATGACGCCTTCGAGTCGGCATCACAAATTCTTCTGCCGTCCAGCGGCATGGCACCGTAGGGCAACCGCCCTGGCCGACGCAGACAAAATCAAAGCCGCCATCGAAGATACCGCTAAGACGGCACGAGCCATCGCTGGCGCCGCGAGTACGATCAGCGAGCGCCTCGCCGTTATCCGACGTTCGCATCTTCTAGT
>Ga0137358_10002262_pt1 | contig 10871 bp, 10 predicted proteins | sample Mad1_20_16metaG_FD_105551 | JGI IMG/M metagenome (GOLD analysis project Ga0137358, IMG submission 105551) | Vadose zone soil microbial communities from Angelo Coast Range Reserve, California, USA - Mad1_20_16 metaG | ecosystem: Environmental > Terrestrial > Soil > Vadose zone | place: USA... | reverse complement strand
GTCGGCGTTTCGACCAGGAACGAATGGATGGTCATCCTGATCCGCCCCTCCTTGTCGGCAAAGTGCGGGCACAGCCACTTAACCTCCCGAAGCGCCGCGGGCGTTGCCTGCGGTAAAATGTACTCCTTGCCTCCGATCGTATCGATCTCAACGAATTGCGTGATCACCACATCGCCAATTTGCCACTTCATGAGGCATCCTTCCTTTCCACGAATCCAGGTCTTGCGGAACCAACGATATGGAGTAATTATCCGGCGCGGTTTCCCGCATCAACGGCGCTTGGCGTCGGAGCCCGCCCGCCGTCCCCCCTGCTGCGCACTGATCCGCGTGGTAACAGGAGCAAAACTCGTGGCGTCATCGCTGGGCTTGTCCCGGCGATCTTGATCAGGACGGCACAGTGCCTGATTATCGGGATGGCCGGGACATAAGGGCGTTTACGCCCGTCTTCGACGGGCTGCTGCCCGGCAATGACCAAGTGCGGCTACCAGGAGTTTTGCCGCTGTTACCCCAATCGTGCATAAAAAAGCGAATAACAGGCGAATTTGGCTGATGCTGCTTTCATTTGATTTATTCAGATATTTTTCCGATAAAAAAAGACAGCGCGGCCTAATTGCCGCCTTATTGCCCCCGCAACTGAGAATGCGGTGTTGTGGCAGCGTTCGGCTGAACATTTTTAGCAATTACTGAACGTCGAGTTGTGGGGGGTTGCAATGCGTCTCGCCGTCGTGGTTCTTTCCGTTATCCTGATCTTCGCAACGTCTGCGCTCCCGGCGGGTGCTGCCGAGTTCGGCACCCGGGAAGAAGCGGCCGCGATGGTCAGGCGCGTGCAAGAAAAATTCAAGAAAGATGGACCGGAAGCTACTTTTCGAGCGATCAACAACAGGGCGGCGGGGTTTGCCGATCGCGACCTTTATCCCTTCGTAACCGAGGTGGCGACGGGTCTTTGTGTTGCCAACGGCGTCACGCCGGCGGTCACGGGCAAGATTCTCATCGATCTCAAGGATCAAGACGGCAGATTCATAATCCAGGAGTTCATTAAGATTGCCGCGACTGCACCCGGACACGGCTGGATTGATTATCGGTGGCTCAATCCGGTCACAAAGACGATCGAAGATAAAACGGCCCTTATCGAGCGGATGGACAAGTATTACGTAGGCGTCGGCGTCTATAGGAATGAGCAGCCCAATGAAAATACGATTGGACTTATATCCGGTAGTCCGAATTCGGACGATACTTATCTGCAGATGGCGTACGATCTTGCCGACGTACTCAACGATGGCGATAACTTGCGCATTCTGCCCATCGCCGGAATAGGCGGCCCAAGAAACATCCGCGACGTACGTTATCTCAGAGGCGTCGATATCGGCCTCACCCAAACCAACATTCTCAACAGCTTCCGCCGTTCCAACGAACGGATGGGGCAATTCGATAACAAGATCGTATATATTGCAAAGTTGTTTAACGAGGAGGTTCATCTCGTCGCGCGCTCAAACATCACATCGATTGCACAGCTTCAGGGCCAAAAGGTTAACGTCGACGCAAGAGGTAGCGGAACGAGCTACTCGATGCGGGACCTGTTTAAGGTTTTCGGAATCGAGATCGAAGAAGTGAGCATGTCGCAGCTCGAAGCCTTCGAAAAGCTCAAGACCGGCGAGATCGCTGCGACGGCTTTGATCGCCGGCAAGCCGGTGCGGTCCATGTCCAGGCTCAACGTCAATGACCGGCTGCATTTCGTGCCAATCCCTTATCCTACCCAGCTTATTGGCGATTATCTTCCGACGGCGCTCAATCATGATGATTATCCCGACCTCATTCGACCCGGTGAGACCGTGGACACGGTCGCGGTGGGTGCGGTCCTCATCGCCTATAATTGGTCTAAGACCAATGCGGATCGCTATCGGCGTGTGCAGAAGTTTGTGGAAGCGTTCTTTCCGAAAATCACCGAATTCCAGAGGCCGCCTCGCCACGTGAAATGGCGCGAGGTCAACCTCAGTGCCTCATTGCCGGGCTGGACCAGATTTGACGCCGCGCAGGCCTGGCTGGACAATCAGCGCAGCGCGGCGGCAGCTACGGAACAAGCCGCTGGCGGTCAAACTGTGGCGTCCAGCACTGCGGTGACGCGATCGGGAGGCCCGGTGGAACGGTCCGCGCAACGACAGGTGGACCCCGCGCTGTTTCAGGAATTTCTGCGATGGCGGCAAACGCAGGGCCGGTAGCTTTTCCGCGCTTTAGAGCGCTTCCGATGAGATGGAATCACCTCTCCAGCGTCATGCCCGTCCCCGGACTTGATCCGGGGATTGTCGCGGGCACCCACGTCTTTCTTGAGGCTGCTCAGCGAGCAAGACGTGGATGGCCGAGACAAGCCCGGCCATGACTCCAGACAAAGCGGTTTCAACATGACGGGAACACCGGCAAAAGCACCGAGAGGTCATTCTCCGTCATGGCTGGCAGGCAGTCAGCGCCTCCCTGGCTGGAAATTTCCTTGCAGCTGTCGATGACGTTATAGTGGCGACCGGCAAATCCGGTCCGACTACGAAACGGTACTCGGCAGGCACGGACGTTCATGATCATCGACCGCAAACGCTGTCGTTCTCTTTGCCGAGGCCACGAATCGGGATTTTTCGCGCCATGGCGCTCAACCGCTTCGGTGACGGCCAGGCGTCCGGGGGAGAGAATGTATGACTGTACCCTTTGAGGCCGATATGACCGCGCTGCCGCTGGCGCTGCGCTATAAGCTTCTGACTGCGCTCGTCGTGCCGCGCCCAATCGCCCTCGTTACCAGTGTTGGTCCCGACGGCATCGTCAACGCGGCGCCGTTCTCATTCTTCAATGTATTCAGTGAGGATCCGGCTCTCGTTGTTCTCGGCCTTCAGGCAAGACCCGACGGTACGCCAAAAGATACGCTCAAGCATGTGCGCGAAACCGGAGCATTCGTCGTCAACCTCGTCGACGAAGCGATGGCCGATCGAATGAACATCTGTTCCGTCGATTTTCCGTCCAATATCAGCGAAGTTGAAGCAGCCGGATTTGGCATCCTGCCCGGCGTCGCCGTTCCGGTGCCGCGCATCGCCGAAGCGCCGGTTGCGCTCGAGTGCCGTCACTACATGACGTTGGAAGTTACTTTCAGACGCCATCTCTGCATCGGTATGGTCGTCCATCTGCACGCGCGGCCGGGCATCATCGACCCCGAGCGACTGCGGGTCAATTTCGATGCCTACAAGCCGGTGGCCCGCCTCTTTGGCAATTTCTATGCGCGCCTCGGCGAGAAATTCGTGCTTAAGCGCCGGTCCTTCGCCGAGTGGCAAGCCGATACAGGCGCCGACGCTCTGCGCCAAGATGAAAGTCTGATCGCATCGAAGTCCCCGGCGCTGGCTGAGGACAATGACGCGCTGTTCTGCGCTCCGACGAATCCCGTTCACGAATGACGCGCACGATTGGGATCCTGATCAAATCCATCGAACAATTTCTTGCCTGCGCCTACCGCGGCAGTTATCTTATCAAAACGTGCTCCAGGCAAAGCGGGTAAATCCGGTGGTGCGACTGCTGAAATTATTTCCTTGGCTTGCTGTCGCAAGTGCAATCGTCTTCTCTATCGATGCACCCCGCATGCCGGCCGATAGCGCCGAGATGATACCGGTCCGGGCCGCGTATATCCCGGTGGTAACATGGCTCCCCGCGTGGATCGCCAAGGATAAGGGCTTTTTCGAAAGGAATGGCCTCAACGTTTCGTTGACCGTTACGCAAAATCTTTCCGTCCTGCCGGGAACGCTCGGCCGCCAGTTTGACTTCGCGCCGTCGACTGCGCCCGACCTCATTAAGGCCGTCGTTGGCGGTATCGACGTCGTCGCGGTTGCCGGGCAAGCGATCGAGACCAAGGACAATCCAAGCACGCATGTGATCGTTCGCGCCGATTCGACGATCCAGAGCATGCAGGATCTGAAGGGCAAAGTGATCGCAACGCCGACGATCGGCGCCATCATTCATGTCTCGCTGCTTCACACTCTCAAGAAGAACGGCGTAGATCCGGCTTCGATTCGTGCCGTCGAAGTGCCATTTCCCAACATGGCCGACCAACTCAAGGCCGGAAACGTCGACGCCGTCGAGGCCCTTGAGCCGTTTGCCGGACAGTTGCTTGCGGCCGGCAACAGATCGCTCGGAGATCCGCTTCTGGCGGCGGGCGGCGACGAAGTGCTATATCCATTCTGGATTTCGCAGAGCAAGTGGGCTGAAAGCCATCGGGGGGTGATCGAGGCCTGGGTCGTATCGCTGGAACAGGCCAAGGAATTCATCGACGCTAATCCAAGCGAGGCGCGCGCGGTTCTTGCCAAATACACGAGGCTCCCGACACCGGTCGTGGAAAAAATACCCTTTCCGACGTATCGATTTTCGCTCAGATCGCAGGACTTCGCTATTTGGGTGACGGTACTGAAGGACCTTGGTCAAATTGCAACGTCTGTCGACGAGAGCCGGTTGGTCGTAAATTTCAAGTGAGCGCTGCCGTGTCCATGGCCGGTGGAGAGACAACGGGCCGGCAGGAACACGATTTCGTTTTCTCTTGCCGATCGGTCTCATTGAAGCTGCCTTATCAAGGCGGAAGCCGATGGATCCTTGCGGATATTTCGCTCGATATCCGGCGCGGCGAACTGCTCACCATCGTCGGACCGTCGGGTACGGGCAAGACCTCGTTGCTCCGCGTGCTTGGCGGATTGACATCGTGTACCAGCGGATCGGTCCGGATCAACGGGGAGGAAATAGCTGGTCCGCCTGAGGGCGTTATCATTGTTTTCCAGGACTATTCCCACGCGCTCCTGCAATGGAGAACAGTCTTCCTCAACGTTGCATTGGGTATTGAAGGCCGGATAGCGGCATCCGAGCTGCGGATCAGGGTCATTGACGCATTGCGGCTCGTGGGGCTGGAGAAGAACGCGGATGACTATCCGTGGCAATTGTCGGGAGGCATGCAACAGCGCGTGCAGATAGCCCGTGCCCTGGCCGTGAGGCCCGCGGTGCTGCTGATGGATGAACCCTTTGCGGCGCTCGACGCCATGACAAAGGCCTCGCTCCAGGACGAACTGCTGCGCGTCAAGCAGGAGACCGGCTGCAGCATTGTGTTCATTACCCACGACATCGAGGAGGCGGTTTATCTCGGTGATCGCATCGCCGTGATCAATGGCGCCCCGGGGAGAATCGAGCGGACCTTCGACGTCACATTGCCGAAGCCGCGCGATCAAATTCTCACGCGGCAACTGACCGAATTCCTGAAATTCCGCTACGCGGTCCATCAGGCGATAGGCGGAATAATACGATGACCGCGCGGCGGTTTTCCGGGCGGCTTTGGTGGCGTCCAAATATGGCCGGGCTCCTCACCATGGCGGCCTGCGGTCTTGCGTGGGAGCTGACAATCCAGGCCGGCATCATTGACTTTCAATATCTGCCGGCGCCGTCAGCCATTATCCAGGGCGCACGCGAACTCGTGGCAAGCGGCGAACTTGCCGCCGCGACGGTGCACACGCTTGAATCGGTGTTTCTCGGCTGGGCGATCGCCGTCGCCGCAGGAGTTTCGCTCGGCCTGCTCATCGGTTTCTCGCCGCTATTGCGGCGATATTCGCTGGCGACGATCGAGGTCCTGCGACCAATGCCGGCCATCGCATTTGTTCCGGTGGCGCTGCTGCTCTTCGGTTTTTCGATCCAGACGGAACTCATGGTCATTGTCCTTCCATCGCTGTGGCCGGTGCTGATCAACACCATGGGCGGGGTGATGGGAGTCCATGCGCGTCTTGGCGACGTCGGCCGCACCTTTCGGCTGTCGCGCGCCGCGGTGTTGTACAAGGTATTCCTGCCGGCCGCCACGCCCGCCATTACGGTGGGCGTCCGGATCAGCCTGACGCTTGCCGTGGTGCTGGCTGTGCTTGCCGAAATGGTGGGAAACCCCGAGGGCCTCGGTTATGGCGTCGTAAGCCAGCAACAGGCGTTGCGGCCCGACCTGATGTTCGTCTACGTGGTGGTTATCGGCCTGCTTGGCTTGGCGTTGAATGCGCTTCTGATCGGGGTCGTGTCGGTGTCTTTTCCCGCTGCCGCAACGGAGCTCAAGGGATATCGGCCGTGAAGCGAGGCGAGCTTGGCGCGTTCCTGCGCATGGCCGCGGCGGAAATTCCGCCGGCCCGGGGCCTTGTTCCGCTGCTCGCGCTCTTGACGTTGTGGCAGCTGCTGGCGCCCGGGCCGTCTGCCTACTTCCCGGCACCTTTCGAGTGGTGGAGGGCGGCCCTGCTGCTGTGGGACTCCGGTCAGCTGCTGCCTGCATTTGCGGCGACCGTCACGACCTTCCTCGAAGGGCTGGTCCTTGCGGTCGCGATCGGGGTCGCACTCGGCATCGCGATCGGGACGTCGAGGCCGGTTGAACGGGCGCTGGGGCCGCTTCTTGAATTCATGCGCGCCATTCCGCCGCCCGTGACGGTACCGATCGCGACATTGCTGCTTGGCTACGACGTAACGATGAAACTCCTAGTCGTCGCCTTGTCGGCGATCTGGCCAATCTTGCTAAATACCTCTTCGGCAGCTGCCCATGTCGAGCCGCTCTTGCGCGATGTCGCCCGGACCTTCCGCCTTTCCACAGCCCGGTGGATCCGCCAGATCGTCATTCCATCGGTGGTTCCGTCTATTCTGCTTGGAATACGCGTTGCGATCCCGCTGGCAATCGTCGTCACTTTGCTGGTCGAGATGCTGACGTCATTGCCCGGCATCGGGGCGCTGATGATCCAGTCCCAAAGAAACTTCCAGTCCGCCCAGGTCTATGCGCTCCTGGTCGTGGTTGGATTGTTCGGGTTCATCGTCAACGATCTGTTCGCTATCATCGAAGCGATCGTGCTGCGGCGATGGCCGGCCCGGGGCGGGTTTCGATCTGGTTGAGCGGCCGTGCTCCCAGGCTCGCGTGGGTGGCGCGGCGCTTGGCCGGTGGCTCCTCCTGCGGGTACAATGCTCGCCGGAACTCCAACCGCTCAAGATTTGCTCATCACCTTCCTGGCTGGCCACGTACGCGTCACCGCTTAAGGCAGCATTTACCGTCAGGCGACCTTCGGCGTCTCGCCGGCCAGGATCCGCAGATAGACCGACGCATCGATGTTGCCACCGGACAAAATCACAGCAACCCTCTTTCCGGTCATGCGATCGCGCTCTTGCATGAGCCCGGCAAGCGGCGCGGCGCCGGCGCCTTCCGCGATATTGTGCGTGTCTTGGAAATAGGCGCGCGCCGCTTCAGCAATATCGTCCTCGCTCAACTGCAAGACGCGAGCCGCGCCGCGCCTGATGATCGTCACGGCCTCTTGCCGCGGATCGCGTGTTGCCATCCCATCGGCAAAGGTTTGCGCCGAGTTGGTTGGTACCGCCTTCCCGGCCGCGAACGACAGAGCCATAGCTGGCGCGTTGCGGGCGACGACCCCGACGATTTCGGTCCCGAGGCCGAGAAGATCGCGGGCCGTGATGAGGCCACAGATGCCGGAGCCCATGCCGATCGAGACATAGACCGTGTCGAGGTCAGCGACGGTGCCAAATAGTTCGAGCGCGTACGTGGCGACGCCTTTGACCTGGTCTCGATTGAACGGCGAGATGAAATGCAGATCCTGCTCGCGCGCGACCCGATGGCATTCGGCTAGCGCCTCGTCGAAGTCCCTGCCGAATTCGACCACGGCCGCGCCAAATGCGTGCATGGCGGAATTCTGATCTGCCGAGTTGCCGTAAGGCACGTAGATCGTCGCCGGAATGCCCGCCCGCGAGGCCGAAAACGCGATGGACTGGCCATGATTGCCGCGCGTGGCCGAGATGACCCCGGTCACTTTTTCCCGCGATCGCCTCAGATTGTCCATGTAGACGATGCCGCCGCGCACCTTGAAGGCGCACGTCGGCGTGTGGTTCTCGTGCTTCACCCACACTTCGCACCCGGTCCGCTGGGCAAGACGCCGCCAGGCATATTGCGGCGTCGGGGGCATCGTCCGATGCACCAGCTGAGCGGCGGCTTCCAATACGGCCAGGGTGAAGAGCGGGTTGGGCGCGCCCATCAAAACCTCCGAGCAAGGCGGAACGGAAGTTAGCTCGGCCGCCTTCGCCGCGCTTTCACGTGCTTGACCTATAGTGTTGGTCCGGGCTTTGAGGCCGTTGCGGTCGCGAGCGCTTCGGGCTACGGCAACGCATCATGTCGGGACCGGAACCAAACACGGTGACCCTGCCGCATCGCTCGGCACTGCACAGTGAGGGCCTGGGCTTTGCGGTGACGGCGCTGCCGGCGTCGCCCTACGAAGTGAGCTACGTGCCTGCTCACCACGTGATCGGCTTTACGTTCGAGGGTCAGAGAGGCGTCGACGCCTTCGGCGGCGCCCGGCGGCGGCCTTTTGATGCCGAGCCTTGGCGGCTCGCCTTCACGCCGGCGGGCTGCGACGTCTTTTCGGCCTCGGACAGGGGCGGGGAGTATTTGGTGCTGAGCGTCGCGCCGGAGATATTCGCCCGACTTGCGCCAGGAATTCCGACCGGCCGGCTGCAACAATTTACCAATGTGGCCGATCCCCTATTCACCTCGTTGGCGACTGGCCTGCGGCGGGCCACGGTGCTTGGCGTGGCAACGCCACCTTTGGCGATGGAGACCCTTGTCGCGGCCGCGGTCGAACGGGTCTCAGCACTGCTCGGCGCCTGCACGCAGCGAGCCCAGCCTGGACGTCGCATGACTTCCCGACGCTTGAAGCGAATTCTCGATCATTTCGAGGCTCGACTCAGCGAAGGCATCCGCCTCGCGGACCTTGCCAGCGACTGCGGCCTCTCGGAATCTTATCTCGCCCGCACGTTCCGTGCGGCGACCGGCACGACGCTGCATGCGGCGCTGGTAGAGCGGCGGATCGCCCGAGCGCGCTCGCTGATGGAAGCTGACTCGCGCCGCGGCGTCCCGGCAAGTCTCGCGGAGGTTGCCGCCGCGACCGGCTTCGCAAGCCACGCCCACATGACGACCGCCTTCCGCCGCGTGCTTGGCGTCACTCCGAGCGAATGGATGCGAACGTTTGGCAGCCCTCCACCACTCGGACCAACGGGTCACAGCACCGCCAGCTGATTCTAGGTCGAACATGCGTTCAGGATATAACCGATTCGCGCCGGAATTGCAGGTCAAGCACGGGCTGTGCGGAAACGCTTTTGGTTCTTCAAACTGGTGGCGATTTGATTGCGTGACGGTGGGGAGGCTTGCCCTATTTGCACAAGCTCTTGAACGAAAATAACGAAATCCGGGTCACATCCGTCGATTGTGGACCTTTTGTGCGCTCGGCTTGCGGCCGGTTAGGCTTTTCCAAATCGCACTGCAACGAGAGACGAATCTAGGAAGCGCTGGGTCAGATTGACCGCGCTTCTTTTTGAGCAATGTTGGGTCAATACGTTTTGCGGCAGTTATTGCAGCGGCTTCGATTTCTGCGAGTCGCTTTAAGAGGGTCATTTTTCCAAAGAAGTCGATGCTCATCTGTTCTCTGTTGTCGTTTACTTCGCTCGAAATTCGGCCGGCGGCGGCTTGCGTGATAAAAGCATCTAACCAAGCAAGATGAGAACGGCGAAGGGGCGCGTTTGGATCCGTCAGGCGATTTGCAAACGTTTGTAGCGAGCAAAGAGCGGTTTGTAGGTCGTGGGCTGATTGTTTGATCTGAGATAAGAGTTCAATGACTTCTTCCGGCTTCAATTCATCTGTGTATTTTTCGTGTTCACGTTTTTCGAAGATATATAAACTGATCGCGACCGCTGCCCAAGGCCAATGTCGTCGGGCTGAGCTTTCGTCATGTTGAAACCGGAGGAGTAGCGGCTGAATCCTGCTTGGCGGGTACTCGTTGCAATATCGTTCTAGGTCGTTTCGATTCATCGGGATTCCGATGTCGGCTGGTCCGCCCTGTTCCTCACAGAGTTTTCTAAATTGGGATTTGATCGAAGACAGCGAGGGCGGAAACCGGCGTTTGGATGTTGAAGGATGATCCATTGTTATGACCTGCTCTCGTAGAGCTGGAAACCATTCCCGGCCTATCGCAGGAAATGTGCAGAATCGTTGGCTACAGTTCACACCCGCGATCTTGAAAAATCTTTGCTAGCAATCGCAGGGGTCCCTCAACGTCGTGAGGGAACTGCCAGCAAGGCAAAACCCGCTGGGCAAGATCAGCGGGACGGCTGCAATCCATTCAAGACCGCCAATCACCAAAGCGCCGGCTGCACGTTTGTGCACCTGTATCCCAGGGAACGGACCTTTGAGCCGTTTCCGGAGCTTGCCCAATGAGTCATTGTAGCTGGCATCAGTGGGAAAGGTGATCGAATACCACCACCTCGATATTGGGCTCATTTTGGACTCGGCGGCTGTGGAAAACTCAAAGTCATTGATTCCATTGGCGCGCCCGAAGAGATTCGAACCCCTGCCCCGCAAATTCGTAGCTAGGAGACCTCGTCGATTCGCTCACCCCCGCCGCGGCTTGAAGCCGCCGCGCATGCCGGGTCGCCCGAGTGTCGAGCGCGGCCCCGGCTTGGCCTGGGGGATTGCCTCGACGCCCGGGCCCATCTGGTCGAGCGACGGCTTGTGTGGGCCTTGCCGATGGGCGCGCTGCCGATGCGGACCTGCGCTGCCTGGGACGGGCAGGCCGGTTTTCGCCGTCGGATCGTCGGTCACGGCGAGTTCGGTCGCGCGCAGGCGCTTGATCTCGTCGCGCAGCCGCGCCGCTTCCTCGAAATTCAGGTCGGCGGCGGCCTCGCGCATGCGGGTTTCGAGGTCCGCGATGACGGCCTCGAAATTGTGCCCGATGGTCGCGACGGCGCCGCCGAACTCGCCGGCATCGCGCCCGCCGGTCGATATCAGCACGTGGTCGCGCTCATAG
>Ga0137358_10002259_pt1 | contig 10877 bp, 6 predicted proteins | sample Mad1_20_16metaG_FD_105551 | JGI IMG/M metagenome (GOLD analysis project Ga0137358, IMG submission 105551) | Vadose zone soil microbial communities from Angelo Coast Range Reserve, California, USA - Mad1_20_16 metaG | ecosystem: Environmental > Terrestrial > Soil > Vadose zone | place: USA... | reverse complement strand
GTCTACGACAACCTGATTCAAGGTGGCACGAGACGCTACGTTCACCAGACTTACGCCCTCGGCTGCCGGATGTCGTATGAACTCATGCAGGATGACCAGACGGGGATGATGGAGCAGGCGCCCAAGGGCCTCGTGCAGAGCCATATCTTCGCGCAGGAGATGACGGGAGCTAATGTCTTCAATCTGGGATTCTCAGCAACCGGCACAATCACCGACGATGGAGTTTCCCTGTTTAACAACCAGCATCCATTGCTGGGAGGAATCCAGGCAACGAATATTGCGCCTGGGGCCAGCAACTTCTCCACCGCCGCGGGGACTTACCCTAACCGTCCACAGACTGACGCCGACCTATCGTTCACAGCTCTCCAATTTGCAACCATGACGTTCCAGCGCATGCCAAACGCGCGCGGCATCCTGGTTGCCGTTCGTCCGCGGTATCTCCGGATTCCTCCGGAGCTAGAATTCATCGCCATCGAACTGCTCGGCTCGGCCGGCAAGCCTTACACCTCGGACAACGAGCCCAACGCTCTGCTCTCCACCGGCATGAGCTACGAAGTGCACAACTACTTCACCTCGGCTTCGGCATGGTTCCTGACTGGCAACAAGGACGAGCATCGGCTGATGTTCTACGAGCGCCAGCCCATCGTCGGCGACTACGATCGCGACTTTGACCAACAGGCACTCAAGTATCTGGCGATTGCAAGATACAGCGCTGGAGCTGATGTTTGGCTTAACACATTCGGAAGTCTCGGCCCGTAAGGAGTTGTTATGGCTGGCGGGATGTGGGCTGGAAAGAAGATCACAAGTGGGGCATGGTTTTACTGTCAACGGTCCGGTGTTAGAACAAACCTCGATCTGGGCATTTGGGAACAAGGGCGACTGGTAGCACCGGAGTTTTCGGACACAGTGCAAGGTGGAGCGTTTGGATTGCTAGGCTCTCGAGATGCCGATATCGCACGACGGATCAAGCAAAACACGAGCGACTTGCAGCCACACCCGAAACTTGCCTTGCCGAACGAACCAGACCAGGATGTGTACTTCGACTGATGATTATTAAACCAAAACCCGGTGCCCGAATCAGCGAGAACGATCCACTTTGCGCGGTCAAGACGACTGCGGACCTCGTGAACGAGGACTATTCCCCATTCGAGAAACGCTCGACAGCGGCAGGAGAGGCCATGGCGCATCGGTTTATTCCGCTCCTGAATCACTGTCACGACAAAGATCCGCGTATTCCCCAAATGGATGATGGAGTGAGAGACATACCGGTAGACCAGCGGGACGGCAAGGGCGGCCCAGTCTGGACGAAAAAGTAGTACGAAAAGTAGTACCTCAACGATACCCATGTGCCGGTGAGCCGCAAGGCCCGGTGGGAGGCAAACTAGGATGTCCCGCACTCAAAGAACGTTCAATCAAGACAATCCCCAACTAGACGGCCATATTTACGTCCCCGTTCTGCTCACGGAAGTCACTGGGGCAGGCGCGGCCATCTCGAACTCGGTCATCGCCAATACGACCTCGATCTCCCTGCCGACGACGGCGACCGCGTATGTGGCAACCATTCCCCTTGGACCTACCCTTTTCCGGTACGGCGTGCGGGATGACACCCAGGAAGCCTTTGGCGCGGGCGGAATTGGGGCCACAGTAGGCTCGAACGCCTTGGCGGTAGGGAATGCCTCAACCCTGATCGGAACGACCGTGGCAGCCTCGCCAAATGCTGCCGTGGCCCTTCCTGTGACGACTCCGCAATCGACGGTGGGCTTTGTCGTGGGACAGCACGTTTTGATCGATACCGGAGCGAATGCAGAGATTCAGCAGATTACGGCGATCTCTGCCGGCGTCTCGATCACGGTGGCCAAGACGCTGATTGCGCATACGGCGCCCTTCCCGGTGGTCCAGAACCCGTTTACGAGTCCAGTAGGGGCCTATGGGACGCCTCCGTTCACCGGTCAGACCCAGTTGACGCCAGCGACAGCTCCGCGGCCCAAGGGAATCCAGATCAACGCTATTTATCCTGTCTATCAGATTGGGGCAGTGAATGCGACCGTCAACACCATTGCCCTCAAGCGCGCTTCGTTCGCGAACAACGTGGCGCCTACGGTGTCAGACCTTATCGCCTCGGGCGCGAACGGCTTGCAGACGGCTTTCCAGGCAGCGACCTTGGCCTACGTCACGCCGATCGTGGTACCCACGCCAGCGTTCGAGGTGACCAGATTCACCCAGGTGTACATGATCTGGTCAATCACGACTGGCGCAGCGGGCACGGCCGCCATGTTCGGAGTGTTCGTGGATTGTTCGTTCAATTATTCCTAGGACCTATGGCGAAAAGAGGACATCCGAGCGAGGCTCACGAGTACAACGAAAACGACCAGTGCGTCCATTGTTCGATGTACCGGGTCAATGTCGAGCGCCTGAGCCATGTGTGCACTCCCGAGCGCGAAGCGCTAGCAGATTCCGGAGCCTTGGACGAGAAGCCGGAAGAGGAAGGAGGGTAGCTATATTGCCAACTCAATTTCTGGAAATGTCTGGCGCATAGATACCTTGCCATTCTCCTATGCCTTCCCAGTGAAAATTGTCGTGGCGCAGTGGACGGACGCGACCAGCGCGGGGGATCAAATAGTCGTGCAAAACACGGCCTCTGTCCCCATCATCGATTCACAAGCTAGTTCGCCCAACTTCCAGCAAAACTTCGGCTTTCTGGGCTGGCAGAACGGGATCAAGGTAACGACCCTGACGTCCGGGGTACTCCAACTCTCAGTCGGAGGCGGGAAGTGAAATGCAAAGTTCTTCTCATTCTGTTGTTTCTGGTCTCTGCCGCGCAGGGCCAGAGCACCTATTTCCGCTTCATTGACTCGACTGTCTCCACCAGTTCCACCATCAACCTCCAGAATTCCGGTTCCATCTTCCACCAAATTTCATGGACAGTTTCCGGCACAGTCGCTACGTGCACGGTGGCAGTCGATTCCTCAGCAGACGGGATCTCGTGGTCGGCGGGAGGAATCATTCCGGCCAAGACTTGTACCTCGAACGGCGACTCTCTTCCCCAGACACACGTTGTCGCGAACTTTGCACGCATAAACGTGACCGCTATCAGTGGGGCTGGTGCCCAGGTTATCGTCGTTTACACGGCCTACACGACTGCGGCGGCAGGTGGCGGCACCGTCACGAGCGTTACAGGAACGCCTCCGGTGACAAGCTCCGGGGGAAATACTCCAGCCATCGGCTGTGCGACTTGCGCCATCGGACCTGGGACTTCGGTCGCGAACCATGTGGCTAAGTTTAGCGGTACAGACGGTGTAACCCTGATTGACGGGGGAGTCGCAGGCGCCGGGACCGTAACCTCGGTAGGCGAGACGGTGAACGGTGGGGCTTCGTCGGGCATCTTTACCATCACTGGCAGTCCGGTGACAACCACTGGAACTCTAGATATCGGACTCGCCGGGACCTCTGGAGGCATACCCTATTTCTCAAGTGGCACTGTTGCGTCATCATCCGCCGCGCTGACCTCAAATGCTCCGGTGCTCGGGGGCGGGGCGGGGGTAGCCCCAAAAACCGCCACTTTCCTTACAACCAACGGGACGACGACTCTGACTGTGGGTGTCGCGGGGGGCGGGAATGGAGTCTTGGCGATCGCAGGCAATACCAGTGGTACATCAACTTTTACGGCCAACGCAGTCGCAGGAACGAGCACAAACGGAGTAGTCAGTAGTAATTCTCTTTACGTTCCGACCGGCGATGCTACGCACATGGCAATCGGAACCGGACTTCTTATTGGCATGTTGTTTAGTGGGATAGTTCCGATTCTAGACAATAACGGCACGCAAATTATGCAATTCACTGCTACTGGTCCGCTGATTACAACAGGGGATTTGAGAACCAATACGAATTGTGCGGGGGTGGGAACAGCAGCCAATCCATCAGTTGTCACCTGCACTGGCGCACCAGCAGGAGCGTTCTCGTGCGACGTCGCCGCATCCGCTGGAACCTGCACGATCAATACGGCCGTCGTCACAGCAAACAGTCAAATTTTCGTTACAGAAGTGGCGTCCGAAGGGGCGCGGTTGGGCGTCACTTGCAATACTGCACCCACTGTCACCCCAGCGATTCTCCTGGCGAGTAAAAGCGCCGGCGTTAGTTTCACCATAAATATGCCTACGATCACGACCAATCCGGCGTGCTTCGATTTCCTCATCGTGAACTAAATGCGAGGAATCCTATTTATCATCGCCTTGCTCAGTTGCATGTTTCTTTTGGGACAGACTACTTCGATTCCCACGACTGGCTGGGTTCAGGGGCAGGGCTATACGACGATAGGCATTCCGAGCGGACTGGTTGCGTTGATTCTTTCGGGAACTTGTCCAGTGGGATGGTCAGAGGTTGGTGCGCTAAATGGCAAGATACTCCGAGGAACCTTGAGCGCCAATGGAGATGTCGGAACGACAGGCGGAAGTGCGACCATCACGCCCGTAGGTACGAATAGCACGACGACGACCGGAGCCACCAGTGCAGGTACGCCCGCAGGAACCAATTCGGCTACGGCGACTTCGGGGAATTGTGCAGCCACGAATATCGCGGCGGGCACGGGGTCCACAACCGCATGTAAGGCTACCGCTCCAAATCTAACGGTCCCAGCCGAGACCTTCACGGGAAGTGCCCTATCGACCCATACGCACACAGTTCCGGCAGAGACCTTTACCGGAAGTCCGATTGACCCAAGTCCACCCTTCGTGAGAGTGATTTTTTGTTCAAAAATATAATTCAAATCGTCATCCTAATGTGTGTGCCCGTGTGTCTTTGGGGACAGACATCCAATGTCACGGCGACGTTGACAGATCCAGATGGGCAAACATGGAATAGCGGAACTTACACCATCAACTTCGTCCCGACGCCGGGAAACTCTGGTCCCTATACATGGAATGGCGGGCAATCTTTCACGCAGCAGTATAAGGGCACGTTCAGCAATGTAGGCGTTCTAACCATCAGTCTGCCATCTTCTAATTTCATCGCGCCTTCTGGAACGAAGTGGCGGTTTACGCTTTGCCCAAATGCCTCATTCCCCTGTCAGGATGTCGTCCTTGCGGTGACTGGAGGTGCCCCGAATCTATCGGCTCAACTATCTGCGGGCCTGCCTCCCATCCGAATCGCTCCCGGACTTACAGCGTTCGCATATCTGGATCTCGAAGTCGGCACTCCAGCCCAGCCTCTTTATCCGGGTGCGATGTATTGGAATGTCGCGAGCCTAGTAGAGAGACAGTGGAATGGAACTATTTGGCAGACTTTGGCTAGCGGTGGCGCCGGGGGGAATATTGCAGTCGGAACCAATCAGAGTCAATTCCCGCACTGGGATACCGGCACGGCTACATGGCAACCGCAGAACAAGGTGCTTTACGATACGCGCGATTGGATGACGTGCGACGGGAACGGCTCAACCGGCACGGATGCGTCGGCGGGCATGAATGCCTTGCTGTCTACAATCGGCACAACCGAGGCAACCATTCACGTTGCGGGTTCCACGACTTCTACCGCAACTTGTCGGATTGGCAATACGTTCTTCGGTCAGAACATCTCGCTTGATTTCTCGGGTGGGGGCGCAATTCAACTCATCAGCTCTACGACTCCGATTGGTGGGGGAACCTACGTCAGTGGTACGAGCGTGGAATGTGGCACCGGAACAACATGTTCGTTGCCTGCTCTGACAGTAACGACGGGAAACACGATCGTAGTTGCGGAAGCTCCCTATCCTGGATTCAGCCCCAACAAGACCACGAAGGTTACAGACAACTGTGGAAACTTCTATATTCACGTATTTCAGTCTCTGTTCAACCAAACACGTAATCAAGGGGCTTGGGTTGCTTCGAGTGCAGCTGGCGGCACTTGTACGATTACCGCCACTGCCAACGCTTCATTGACCACACATATGATGCTGGTCGCTCAGATAGCGGGTATGGGGCCGGTGACTTCGCTCGACGCCAGTGCTTCCAACAACAATACCGGGCTCACTATGAGCAGCGGCTCGGCGACGACGCTTGCGGGCGCTTTTCTATTCGCGTTTGGTGGGCAACCTTTCACCTTTCCGGAGACTTGTACAGCCGGGGCTGGCTATACGCAGCCAGCAGGGATTGCTGGCCAATCGAGCCCAAATGGTTCGATCTGTGCTGAGTATAATAACTCCTCTGCCGGTGGATCAACCTCTGCCACGCAAACGATTAGCAGTAATCCCTCTCCCGGCTTCTGGGTCTACAGTTTGATCTCGCTAAAACCGGGGAACGCCACGGCAACGATCTGGGGCGGCATTATTAATCCGGATCAGCACCAAATTTTCTATAACGCCGACAGCGCAACTGGCCACGGGGTTGTCGATTTTACTGGTTCATCGATCACTCAAGATGTTTATCCGGAGTGGTGGGGGGCGTCTGGTAATGCTACCGCAGTCGTGAATACTCCTGCCCTGCAAGCCTCGATCTGGGCAGCATATGGCGGGGGGCTTACACAGGCACGTACTAATGCTAGTGGGCTCTCGATCTATAACCGTCCTTTGCGCATCGGCGCGCTCTATTCGATCAACGATGAGCTCAAGATGTACGACACCCTTGGTTTCAAGATGAACGGAGTCAACCGTCTATCTTCCGGCTTCGTCCAGACTGCAAGCAACAAACGGATTATTGACGGTCAATCTAACGCTTACGGTGTGTTCGACAATCTGACTTTTAATAGTGCCGCATCCAGCACACTTTGCCAAGTCGATCTAGACTGGAACGGGATAGCCACTCCTGGAGATTTGAGACCTCAGTTCATTGACTTCAATCACGTAAACTTTATCGGAAATACTCAGGCTGCATGTGGTCCGATTATTGCTAAGTCTGGAGGTGGAGCGCAAGGCTCTAATATTTACTTTCGAGATGGTGCATGGCAGGGATTCAACACGGCCTGTGCTCAGATCGGCACATCTACCGCTTTTGCAACCAATGCCCTTGCCATCGGTTTCAGCGGTGACATGCAGGGCTGCCCTGCGGCTGGGATTCTTTCCTTCGGGGGCGGTTACATCTCGTTTGGCGATGGTGTTGAAGAGTCGTCTATGGAGAATGGTTTCTCCACACAGACCGGCTTCGATATGGTGTGCGTCGGCACACAAGGTCCATGCTCGATGGACTATATGCGCTCCGAGAGTCGGCGCTTGATTTCCGGCAACGATATCGTCCTACATAAATCGCGCACTATTAATCAAGCCCAGTTTCTACCACCAGGACAGACGTTTCCCGTCAACAGTTTAATGACAGGGAGCGTTGTGGGTGGCGATGGCGCTTTCTATAAGGTCACTAGCAATGCGAGTGCAGCCGGTGGAATCGGTACGCCTAGCGCTCCACTGCGGGCAAGTAGCGGAACCGGCACGACGTTGGTAGATACAAATCAGACAATCGCGGGATCGGTCACAATCGGCCTATTTAATGCTGCGGTAGGTGAGGTGATCACGCAGGCAGTCACGGCTGCGACTGGAACGGTACTATCAAATCCGTCTTCGAACGCGACTATCTCTGGAACGTTAACCAGCGGCAGTTTTGCTTTCGGCCACACCGGACAACAAGCAGTGACTGGGGTGACTTGCACCATCGGCTCGGCAAATACAAGCGTCTTATTCAACTGCACGAACTTTAGTGGAACTGCTGATGCGACTCACGTCTGGACGGATCTTACGACTGCAGGAACGTTTGCCCCTAGCGGAGCACCGGTGTTTGCCGCAACCAATCTGTTGACGACAGCCACGGTAGGCGCACCAGACAACACTCACGATTGGGTAGGAGCCACAAGTGGAGCGCATTTCACTCCCACAGCAGTTCCCGTCAACCAGGCTAACTTCACCGTGAATGCCTTCGTCGGTTTCTTTGTCTCCGTAATGGCTGGGAAAAATACTGGCTGCTATGGAGTGGTCACGGCTAACACCGCAACTGACATCACGTTCGCGGCGGGCTGGACGACTCGCTACGCAAAATTAGGGTGCCCGCTGCCTGACACGACTTCAAGCTTCATCGTTGAACCGGGATGGAATCATGGGACCGTTACGACGGGTGGTATGACTCTGCAATATCTCGACGAGAATGCGATCGATTGTCAGAATCCGCTTGGTACGTCGAATTGTAACGCTAATGGCCGTATGGAGGACGTGATTATCTCAGGAGGAAAGGTTAGAATAACTCCTGACTTTACGATTGATCATCTGACGGTGGCTCGGCAGGACTGGTTAGATAGTGCTCCCGGTGATCCCCAGCAATGTTGCGAAATGATCAACAACTGGGATGGTGTGAAGGTTTTCGCTACCGTGCAACCGGGAATCGTTCCTTATCAGGGTACATTTTACCAGTCATGGACTGTGCCTTCAATCACTGGCGTTCCCTATAACGGCGCCATGCAACAGCGGCTTGGTACTAAGGCTCTGGTGTGGGATATCGGTAATGTCGGTTCGCAAAATCTTCCGGCTAACACTTCGGCCAATTCAGTCTGGATCGGCGGAAGAACGGACGGTGGAGCCGGTACAACGGCAACCCGTAATATCCTGGAGTTCGGTGGGATGTTAGGCCGTGGCGCTCCCCTACCAAGTGTGGCAAATAGCTTTAACACGACTGACCAGGCAGGATCCGATACGGATATCATAGGTGGTCCATCTACTGGTACGGGTGCAGGTGGAGCAATCAACTTCTGGACGTCGAATCCTGGGGCCTCAAGCGCAACGGTAAACTCTGGTTTGAAGCGCTGGCTGGTTTCGGCGGCAGGTCACCTCTTTGCCGGCCTCGACAATACTTACGACATAGGCGCCACGGCTGCGAATCGTCCTCGACGCGTATATGCAGCGACGGACTTCGTAGGACCGATCGGGGCGACGACGCCGAACACTGCAAGCGTTACAACTTTGACGGTCGGTAGTGGGACAGGGGTATCTCTTATCAAGTTCGCCACTGACACCCCTGGCGCAATCACGGTCAATGCTGGGACATGTACCGATCGAGGCGTGGCGATTGCTGGATCATCCGTCACGGCGACCATTCAGATTTCAGCGGCATACGCGCTTGATGCGAACATCCTTGTTTCCCCGGCTCAGGCTGTGGCGGGTACAGCCCATTACAGAATTTGCAACCCAACAGTGGCAAATATCACGCTGAACGCGGCGGCCGCCTTCAACATTTCGGTGATCCAGTAATGGCCGGCGCGAAAGGTGAATGGGAACAGATATTTGGCGGTCCATGGGGCGGCATCGATTATTCCCGTCCCTACAACGTCATCGAAAAGAACTCTCTCGCGCCCGGCTCCGTCAATACTCAGCAGATCAACGGCTTTCTAACTTCTTCTCCCTGGGTGGCGTCGTCTCCCTATTCCACAACGTTTGCCGCGGGTGAGGTTGTCTTCGGAATTTTCGAGGTAGATTTTGGACAGGGGCGCGGTCCTTATGCTCAGTCTCACCAAACACTAATCGTTACCAATCAGGGCGTGTATGAATCCACAGGTGGCGCGACCGGAGGTGCGCAGTACACCCCCAAGACACTCCACCTCGTTCATGCGTGGGCTCCGGGAGAAGTGGAAGCGAACGTAATCGGAAATGGTAGCCTGGTAACCTTCGTACAGCTCTGGCAAGGCGCGACTTCTTTCCCAACGATATTTTTCACGGCACATTGGCTGAACGGAGTGTTTAAGTATGCTCCCCTGCCAGGCGGGGCGGGCACACTTACCACGGCAACGCTCTATGTATGTGGTGCTTATTTAATAGAGTTAAGCGGGCGCCTTGTGATTGGCGAGTGCCGGTTCCCGACTGGTGGTGGGCCTTCTGGGGTCAATGTCCTAAGTGCAACGATTGCATGGTCTGGCGTAGGAGCGTATGAAGGTGCCGGAGTAAATGATCCGTGGAATCCTGCCAACTTCGCCACTCTGCTAGGAAACGTGGGCGGATTCAATCTGTTAACGGATGTTCCCGACCAAGTTACGGGGCTTGCCTCCATGGGGCGATCTGCCCTGATTTTTAGGGACAATGGCATCTCGCAGATGGACCCTGGTCCGTCTGGAATTGATCCGTGGCTTTTCTATCATCTCTGGAATTCAGTGCAGGGAGTCGGTGCATCGCCGAATACCGTGTCCCAATTTGGCGAAACTTGTGTGTTCCTGTCGAGCAACAATGTTTATGTGATCGGGATGCAATCCGGGGTGTCTCCACTGGGCGATAAGATCATTGCGAAGATTCTGGAAGATGCGAGGATTGCAGGGCTGAAAGGTGGAGTGGCGAACGACGTAGGCGGAGCGGGGACGACGTTTCCTTACTGGTATGTGTCGAACATCGTCAACATTGCCGGAGAACTTCATTACTTGTTGGTGTTCTCCTCTTTCACGGTTCCTCTTCCGGATGGCTCGCTTACGGGCACTCCTACATGTTATTGCTACGACTTGAATATGTCCGAGGGCGGATGGAATTTCTGGGATTTTGGTCAATACTTCCAGCAGGATGGTACGACCAACGCAGGCTTTTTGACTTGTTCCTTTCCGCCGACGCGTGCCATCGACAGCACTCTGAGCGCCGTGGTGGTTTCAGGGACGCCTGTGGGACTGACCACGATAGCCCGTCATCTGTTGTTTGGTGCCTACACCGCTGTTACTGCCCCTCCCACGCCTATTTCCAGGGGACAACTCTTTCAACTAGTGCCCCTGGACTATGACGCCAACACGAATCCATATTCCAATTATTGGAGTCCGATTTATCCTCCCTTGGCGATACCCGCGACGACTATCAAGTTTCGCGGCGAGGTGATCTCAATTGGCCACAAGGTCACGTTCCGACGTCTCCGGATGCAGAGCATGAATGCTCCCTTTCCGGCCACCGTAGCAGGCGAGCAGCAGCACAT
>Ga0137358_10002258_pt1 | contig 10879 bp, 10 predicted proteins | sample Mad1_20_16metaG_FD_105551 | JGI IMG/M metagenome (GOLD analysis project Ga0137358, IMG submission 105551) | Vadose zone soil microbial communities from Angelo Coast Range Reserve, California, USA - Mad1_20_16 metaG | ecosystem: Environmental > Terrestrial > Soil > Vadose zone | place: USA... | reverse complement strand
GGCCTATCCGTGGGTGCGAGTCGGTTTGAAAAAGCGAGGATCGCCGGATTGCCACAAACGCCTGAAACAATGCCCGCCACCTCGTCGAACGGCAGGTGGAAAACAAACAGACCGAGGATCACGACCGGGAGAACGAGAGCAACCAGCACAACGGTACCAAGGCCGAGCATTTGGAAACCGGCTTCCGAGACCGTTGTCGCGAATTTGGGTCCGGACGACATTCCGACTTGTGCGAGGAAAAGGGTTAACCCGAAATTTCTGAGAACTAGGTTGGCGGAGAGCGGGATCGTCCAGTTCATGGCGCCGGTGCGGCGAAGATTTCCAAGTATCAGTGCCACGATCAACACGCCCGCCAAACCCACGATGAGCTTCCCGACAATCGGGAGCGGTACTTGCACAGCACCGATCAGAAAGCCGAGCGCCATGCCGAGACCAATGGAAATGTAGCTAAACTCGGCAGTACCCTTGATCGAGTCGCCGAAGAATTCCCGCATTGCCATGAAGCGCTCGCGATTGGCCAACAAGCCGACACGGTCGCCGAACTCAAGCACCAGATCCGGCTGTGGCATGAGATCGGCATCGCCGCGGCGAACGTGAAGGACGACCGAGTCATTCTCTCCCGGCAGGATCAGGTCGCCCAGCGCTCTGCCAACGACGGCAGGACGAGACGCAAAGACACGGAGATAGTCCAGATGCTCGCGATCCTTGATGATGTGCCCGGGGGCCTCCTCGCCTAGCCTCTGGCCCGCTTGACTGAGCTCTTCTTTGCTGGCACCGACGGCGAGCAAGATATCATCCTCGGCGACCACGGCGGTGGGGGAAGCCGTCTCGTTAATGCCGGCCCTGCGCCGTGCAACAATCTGAATGCCGGTCGGCAACGTGGTCATCACCTCGGCGAGTGTCTTGCCGGCCAGGCCAGCGTTCCGTACCATAATTTCAAGCATTTCGAGCCCAGCGTTGGGCGACATCTCGATCTTCGGCTTCAAGATCAAAAAAGCCACATAGAGGAACAGGATGGGACCGGCTACGCCGATTGGGTACGAGACCGAGTAGCCTACGGCAGGATTGTTGTTGTGAAGGGCTTCAATCGCGGCCTGAAGCGCCGGCGTACTGGTTCCCGCTCCCGCAAACAGTCCCAGAGCATTTTCCACGCTGACGCCGATCGTTTTCATCAAGAGAACGCTGACGGCACCCGCGAACAGAACGCCGCTTAACCCGATTAAGTTCGCGCGGCGCCCGTTACGACTGGTTAGGCCGCTGAAGAACTGCTTGCCGTATTGCACACCCACGCTATAAAGGAAGAGCGCTAGCCCCAACGTTCCAACCATTGCTGCCGGCACGGACTTTGGCGCGAACCAACCCATGGCGAGGGCGACGAAGAGAACTGCGCCTACTCCGAGAGAAAATCCCTTGATGTTAACCTCGCCCACGAGATAGCCGATCGCGATGGTGAGAAAAAGTGCCATCATCGGCTGCTGCTCGAGAAAGGTCTTGATAAATTCCACGATGGTTCCTTCTCTTGCGAGTCAATACACGGTCAATCCGCGATTGCGAAACTGCCCGCGGACACGTTCCGTGAGTTCGACGCCGGGCGGTGCGACATTTGCCAGCGCGTACTCAAGACCGAGCTTTCGCCACTTGTCCTGGCCCATTTGATGGAATCGAAGAATCTCAACTCGTTCAACGGACTCAAGCCCCGCACAGAAGTCGGCTACTCTTTCGACATTATCGTGGTCATCAGTGAAGCCCGGCACCAGGACAAAACGTATCCACATGGGGCGCTTCAGCGTTGCCAGGCGCCGCGCAAAGTCGAGCGTGGGTTGTAGGGGCTGGTTTGTAACTTTCTTGAAGGTATCCGGATCACCGGACTTGATGTCGAGAAGGTGAAGATCAATGTCCATCAATTCCTCATCGGTAAACCGATCTCCGAGGCGACCCGAGGTATCGAGGCAAGTATGGAGCCCGAGCTGTTTACAGTGGCGAAAAATACGGGTCACGAATTCCCGCTGTAATTGGGGCTCACCACCGGAGAGCGTAATGCCTCCGTTACTGATTTTGAGAACTTGCACGTAGTTGCCGATTTGCCGCATCGCGCGGGAAACCGACACAGGATGGCCGTTGTATTTGTGCCAGGTGTCCGGATTGTGGCAGTACAGGCAGCGCAGCGGGCAGCCCGTCAGAAAGCCAACAAAACGTAATCCCGGGCCATCCACCGTGCTACCCACCTCCCACGAATGCACGTATCCGGTGACATCTTCCTCCTGCTGAACCTCTTCGATGTCCCCCGGATGCACCGCAAAGTAGTCACGCGCCGCCTTGCTCTCCGCTGCCCCCTTGCGCGTGACGTGAAGATCGTAGCGGCTGCCGATGACTGGCTGGCTCATGCAATTCCTCCTACATGGTGCCGTGGAACGTGCGATTGATCAGGTCAAGCTGTTGTTCTTTGGAGAGCCTGACGAAGTTGACTGCGTATCCGGATACCCTAACCGTAAGTTGCGGATATTTCTCAGGGTGCTTCATCGCGTCTTGAAGCATCTCGCGGTTCAACACGTTGATGTTGACGTGGAAGCCGCCACTCGAAAAATAAGCGTCGAGCACGCCGGTACCGCGCGCGATGCGATCACTTTCGCTGCCCAGTGCGCTGGGCACAACCGACAGGGTGAGCGAGATACCGTCTTCCGCATCCTCATACGGAATCTTGGCGACCGACATCAGGGCAGCAAGGGCGCCATGCGTGTCCCGTCCGTTCGACGGATTGGCGCCAGGCGCGAAGGCTGCCCCCTTGGTGCGCCCATCGGGGGTGTTACCTGTTGCCTTGCCATAAACCACATTGGAAGTGATGGTGAGTACCGATTGGGTGTGAACGGCACTACGGTAGCTCGGGTACTTGCGGAGCTTCGTCATCATCATCGAGACGAGCATGCGAGCGATGTCATCTGCACGGTCGTCATTGTTGCCAAAGCAGGGAAATTCCCCCTCAGTCTCAAAGTCAACCATTATTCCCCGCTCGTCGCGGACCGGCTTCACTTTCGCGTACTTGATCGCAGAAAGGCTGTCGGCCGCATGGGAGAGGCCCGCGATCCCACAAGCGAGCGTCCGCAGTACATCGCGGTCGTGCAGGGCCATCTCAATCGCTTCATAGCAGTACTTGTCGTGCATATAGTGGATGACGTTAAGCGCATTAACGTAGGTCTTGGCTAGCCAATCCATCGTCTTCTCAAAACGATCCATTACTTCGTCATAGTCCAAAACGTCAGCGGTGATTGGCGGAAGTTTAGGTGCGACCTGCTTTCCGCTCATCTCGTCGCGTCCGGAGTTCAATGCGTACAGGAGCACCTTCGGTAAATTCACGCGCGCTCCGAAGAATTGCATTTGTTTGCCAACTCGCATCGCTGAAACGCAGCAGGCGATGGCGCAGTCGTCACCCCATTTGGGCCGCATCAGGTCGTCGGATTCGTACTGGATGGAACTTGTATCAATCGAGGTCTTCACCGCAAAGCGCTTGAAGCCATCGGGAAGCCGCGGAGACCAAAGCACTGTGAGGTTGGGCTCGGGCGCGGGTCCGAGGTTATACAGGGTGTGCAGCATACGGAACGAGGTCTTGGTAACTAGAGTCCGTCCGTCCTCGCTGATCCCACCCAACGACTCTGTGACCCAGACCGGGTCACCAGAGAAGAGCTGGTTGTATTCGGGGGCGCGCAGAAAGCGGACAATGCGCCACTTGATCACCAGATCGTCGATGATCTCCTGGGCTTGGCTCTCAGTCAGGGTACCCTCGCGCAGGTCGCGCTCAAAGTAAATGTCCCAGAAGGTGGAAAGCCGACCTGCCGACATGGCTGCACCGTTCTGTTGCTTGATTGCAGCGAGGTAGCCAAAGTAGGTCCACTGCACCGCCTCGCGTGCGTTGCTGGCGGGACCAGCGATGTCATAACCGTAGCATGATGCCATCTCCTTCAACTCCTGGAGCGAGCGGATCTGTTCCGCGAGTTCCTCGCGCAAGCGGATCACGTCCTCGGTCGCATGGTAGTCGTCCAACTCGCGCTTCTCGCGCTGCTTGTCGGCAAGGAGAAAATCCACTCCGTAGAGCGCAATTCGTCGATAGTCGCCGATGATTCGGCCGCGGCCGTAGGCATCCGGCAGTCCTGTGATCAAGTGTGCCGAGCGGGCTTTTCTGATGTCGTCCGTGTAAGCATCGAATACCCCATCGTTATGCGTCTTGCGGTACTTGGTGAAAATTTCGCGGAGGCGCGCGTCCGGTTCGTAACCGTAGCCCTCCAGGCTCGCCGCAACCACCCGCCAGCCACCAAAGGGCATGATCGCGCGTTTGAGCGGCGCATCGGTCTGGAGGCCGACAATGATCTCGCGGTCCCTGTCGATGTAACCAGGCGCATGCGCCAGGATGCTGGAGGGAACTTGGTCGACGTCCAGGATGCCCTTCTCGCGTTCCTGCGCGAATAGCGGCTGTAGCGTCTTCCATATTCCGAGCGTGCGCGGAGTCGGCCCCTGTAGAAAGGTTTGGTCCCCCTCATATGGAGTGTAGTTACGCTGGATGAACTCGCGGACGTTGACGCATCTCTGCCACATGCCCGGGGTGAATCCGCGCCACCCAATCTCTGCTCGGTCTTCCACAAATACCGGACTGGCGGCCATATTCTCCTCCTTGACTCTTTGAAAATTAAGCGACTGCGACTGCAGATCCAATGACCCGCCGAGTGTGGCGCGCGATCATGAGTTCTTCGTTTGTCGGGATGGTCCATACCGAAACTGGGCTTGATTCGGTGCTGATGCGGGTACCGCCCGCGTTATTAGCGGCGGCAACTTCGAGTTCCACTCCAAGCCATCTGGCGCCACGACAAACCCGTTCGCGAATCACGGCCGAGTTCTCGCCGATGCCTCCCGTAAACACCAGCGCGTCGAGGCCGCCGATCGCGGCAGCCAGGGAGCCAATTTCCCGCCCGATTCGGTAGACGAAGAGATCCACTGCAAATTGGGCACGTGGTTGCGGGCTCTCCAGCAGGGTGCGCATGTCGCTAGAAATGCCAGAAACACCGAGCAGCCCCGATTGCTGGTAAATGAGTTTCTCAATCGCGTGTGATTCCAGCTTAAGCTCATTGAGAAGGTAGAGAATCACCCCAGGATCGATCGAACCGCAACGTGTACCCATGGGTAGGCCGTCCGCTGCCGTGAAGCCCATCGTGGTCGCTACACTCTTGCATGCGCGCAACGCACACATGCTGGCCCCGTTTCCCAAGTGCGCGATCACGACCCGTCCCAATGCAGCTTTTGGCTCGAAGGCGGGCAGCACGCTTGCAATGTACTCGTAGGACAAACCATGGAAGCCGTAGCGGCGCACGCCACGATCAGTAACGGAGGCTGGCAGTGCGAATGCCTGCGCAACCTCTTCCTGGGAACAGTGGAAGGCGGTGTCGAAGCATGCGACCTGAGGCAATTCCGGCCGGCGCTGGTTGAGCAAACGGATCGGCACCAGATTGTGAGGTTGATGCAGCGGAGCCAGCGGTATGTATCTCTCGAGTGTGCTGAGTACCTGCGGGCTGACGAGCGTCGGTGATGAGAAATCACGGCCGCCGTGTACGACGCGGTGCCCCACGGCGATCAGGCGGTTGTGTTCACGCTGGCCGCTCAGGAATTCAGTCAGGTAGGCAACGGCGCCTTCATGGCCAAGTCGCTCGCCGTCACCCCACTTGTGCGCACCGATTTCCGTTCCTGCAGAGTCTTTGGCTATGAATCTAGGCCAAGAGTAGAGGCCCTCGATTTGCCCGCGAAACTTAAGTTCGATTTGATCCGCACGTTCGACGAATACCGAAAACTTGATGCTTGAAGAGCCGGAATTCAGAACCAGAATTACATCATCCATGAGTCACCTGTTTGCCGGGCAATTGGGGCGTGTACTTATGCTGCGTGGCCTACCGTTCGACTTGCGCTGTCGCGACGAGCATTGGCAACGAGACCTGCCACTGCACATGAGGCCAGTCGGGTCATGACGGAGTCGGCGCGGCTCGTCAGGATGATCGGAACGCGCGCACCGAGCACGATGCCTGCAGCATCTGCATCCGCGAGGAACGACAGGCTCTTTGCAAGCATGTTGCCGGCTTCAAGGTCAGGGACTACCAGGATGTCAGCACGACCTGCCACTGGTGATTCGATTTTCTTGATCTTTGCTGCATTCAGGTTGATTGCGTTATCAAGGGCGAGAGGGCCATCGAGGATTCCCCCCGTGATCTGGCCCCGGTCTGCCATCTTGCACAGTGCGGCGGCCTCGATGGTTGATTGCATCTTGGGATTCACCGTTTCCATCGCTGACAGGATCGCTACCTTGGGTTGCGGCTTGCCAAGTGCATGAGCTAAATCAATCGCGTTCTGGACGATGTGAACCTTGTCCTCGAGTGTGGGAAAGATATTCACGGCTGCGTCGGTGATGATGATTGCCTGTTCGAGGATGGGTACGTCCATGAGGAAGCAATGGCTGATGCGGCGCGCCGTCCTGAGACCGGTGTCGCGTGTGACCACCGCGCCCATCAATTCATCCGTGTGGAGACTACCCTTCATCAGCATTTCGGCCCTGCCTTCACAGACAAGGCGGACAGCCGCTTCTGCGGCAGCCTGGCTATGAGGCGTGTCGACGAGTTCGTAGCGCGAGATGTCTATACGCGATTGATGCGCGACGGCCTGGATTTTTCCGCGCGGTCCGACCAGGATTGGTGCAAGAAGGCCGAGAGCGGCGGCCTCGATTGCGCCCCTGAGCGAGGTTTCGTCGCACGGATGGGCGACCGCGGTCGGTGTGGGCGCTAGCAGCTTGCAGCGCTCGAGTAGACGCTCATACTTCGCATGCTTCGTCTCCATGACCAGCTCCAATGTGTGTGCGGCTCAGCCACCAAGCGCGTTCGAATTCTGCAGTGCGACAGCGACCCTGACACACCTAGCCGGTCAGGTCGTGAACGTTGAAGTGTCTCTATCTTCAGCAGAATCGGTTTGGTTGTAAGCTGCCAAAACTAACAGTGCGCAGCTGCATGAGATTCGTTACTCGGGCCTCCTGGACCAGAGTCGCGCCTGTGGTCCGGCTGACATTGCCGATTCGCGCCGGTGGCTGCAGTCGTTCGACAGGTGAACCTAACTGCCCGCAAAGGTCCAGTGGACTATTGCACTTGATTTGCAGGGGACACAGAGGGGACACAATAAGGTGTTTCTTACTGCTCCTAAAACGCCATGCAATGCGCCCGTGTCCCTATAGTTTGTTAAAGTTATTTTGAGCCACCTTTCACGGCGGTAACACGGGTTCAAATCCCGTCGGGGACGCCAACTTTATCAACCACTTGCAGATCCCCTCCAGAATTTTGTAGGTCCGTTACGGTCCGATAAGCCTCGGCGCTCGCTTTTTCTTCGTTTTTGTCGAGCAGCAAGCTCACAACCCGGCTCTGCGCGTCACGCTTCAACTGCGTGATCGCTTGCGCGTAGATGTTCAACGTGACCGAGATGTTCGCGTGCCTCACAAAGTTCTTGCACAACCTTCACGTCCTCGCCATTCCCTTTGAGGAGCGTCGCGTACGTGTGGCGGCTATCTTGGAGCCGGAGTAGCCGCCACACGTATTCAACCCTTCTGCGCGCAAACAGGGCGGACATCAAGGTTATGCAGGAACTGCTCAGGCACGCCTCCAGTCGGGTCACTATGGACACGTATACAGAAGCAGTCACGGCACAAAAAACGCAAAGCGCAGAGTGGAGTGATTCGTTTGCTTCGCGTCCGCGCAATGGTGCCTGCAACCGGGGTGTGATGATCTGTGCCTTTTTGTGCCTACGAAAAAGCCGACAAGTCTTGGGAAATGCAGTTGTCGAACGGCAGGACGGACAGATCTAGCGGTTCTGCTGTTCCTTTTTGTGCCTGCGAAAAACCGTTTCTATTCCTCTAAGTTGTTGATCAGATTTGGCGTCCCCGACGGGATTTGAACCCGTGTTACCGCCGTGAAAAGGCGACGTCCTGACGGCTTTACAAGAACTTAGTCTAGCCATTCGCGATTCGTACTGTCGTGCTCAAGCGTTGAGACGAATCGCATCTGTCCTAACTCACCCTTGGCGCAACGTTCACGCTCGTTGCACCGGCTCGTTCTTTTGGGGAGGGTGAATTGTCCTGCAAATCGTGCCAATCAGACAACGTGCGCAACCTCAACGGAGAAATCGCCATTCATTTTCCTGGGCTCAAGGGTCTGGACAAACCCATCGTCTGGGTCTTTCCAAAGCTTCTGGTCTGTTTGAATTGTGGCTTTACGGAATTTGCAATCCCTGAAGCCGAGTTACGACGACTATGGAAAGCGATAGGGCAGCGTAACGTGCCGCGGCGGGAGATTTGGCGTCTTCACTTGAGCCGGAGGGACTCGGTTGCCAGCCGCGTAGACTTTCAGTGCGCTTTCACCGGGAGTGAACGGCTGAATGTTCTGCACAGATTCGTTGGAAGATCTGGCTGTCCATCCCGACCTGAACGCTACCTAGAGAATATCCGCACAGAATATCTATGTCGTATGTCTTAGCTAGGTGGTTGCCAAGTTTTTCGACCTGAATCGCTGCCTCTGCGTGACCTTGTGCCCACAGGAGATGGCACATTTCCCCGAAAATCGCAATGCGTGCCTGTTTACCCTTAACAGCCGTAGCGGCCGTCGAAATGAGGTTACCTAACGCTTTCAAAAATCGAACCGGATCAGGCACGTCACGGAGCATGAACGTCGGAAGCGCGTCAGCAGCGTCCAAGGCGATGTATCTCCCCTGTTCAACAGCGGCAGCAATATCCACGCCGTGTGCCTCCAATCTCGGAAGAAGGCGATCCCGGTGTGACTCGGTCGCGACAACTATAGCCGCATTCCCGGCTCTGAGAGCAGCGCCGACGAACTGCGTGATCTCATCCAAAAGATATCGCTCATCAGAATAAAACCCAGCCTCGTGGCAGCGGATCTCCACCTTTTGCTGGAGCGAAGCGAAATTACTAATGCTTGGGTCGCCTTTGGAAACCCGTGCATCCGAGGCTCCGGTGAAATCATGGCCTGCGAATCTGCTGCCGACAAACTGCTCGCCCCGAAGGACGACGTCTACAGCAGTCAGTAGTTCGCTTCCCGCATCCACCTTAACAACGTAACCTGATGCACCTGCACTGAAAGCCCCTTGAACGACCTCTAGGGAAGATTCTTGGCTAGAAAATATGATCTTCGATCGCGGGGCGAGCTCGCGGATTCTTCGTGCCGCTTCGATTCCGTTCAGCTTCGGCAGTCCGATATCCAACAGAATCAAGTCCGGTTGCAGGGCCTGCGCGAGTTCAATGGCCTCCTCTCCATCCGACGCTTCGACAATGGTCTGCAATTCCAGTTTGTTCTGAAGGGTTGACCGCAGGAACTGCCGAAAGGGTTCGTTGTCATCTACTATCAAAACGCGAATTGGTGATGTTCCCAAGAAATCTCCGTCCACTCGGATTTGAGCTCCAAAGCCACAAAAGGGGTTGTTGAACCCAAAACAAACGAGAATCGCATACAGGAACAGTACAGTCGTTGCGCAGGAGCAATGTTCTGATTGCTTCTAAAGCGCAGTTGTAAGAAGTGACCGGGAGCAGATTGCCGCCGTCTGTTTTGCTCACAAGTCTTCAGAGCAAAGAGGCGCAACAGCACGTGATAGGACATTCCTCGCCCCAAAAGATCCGGAGGTCTATTTAATCGGTTTAACACTGAGGTTGCAAATGGCCCGGACGGGCCACCCCGGAAAATGTAGCGACCCGCGCTACATTGACGCGCTCAAACGCATGGGCCTGCCGCAATGACCGACTTCTTCGCGGCCGGGAAGACGCGTGTATCCCGATGCTCTTAACTGTCTAACCGCTGATCAGGCGTTAGCACAAGCTTGCGTCGTTTCTTCGCCCTCTCAGCAGCCATTGCGCTCAACATCCGCCTTACTGGTGTAGGATTTCCGACTTTCAACGAAAGATCTCGCCCTGTTTCCCATTCCTGAAGCATCGCCTCCCCTACATCTTTAAATTCGGGATGCTCCGTCACGTATTTCCGTAGTTCCTCTGCTGTATCAGAGAGCGCTTCAGCAATCTGCTCGAACAACATTTTGATTCGAGATGGCGTGCTTTGCGTTCGCGTTTCTCCAACTCTTTGGAGTGCCTTGGCGGCTGGCCAGCGAGTGGTTCCATTCAGAGTAAGAGCCATATTATCTTTGGCCTTGCACACTGTGGTGGTCACAACGTCGTAAATTGGCGCCAACCGAGCTTGCTCTTGAACTTTGTCATAAACAATCCCGAAATTCTTGAGGCGAGCGTCCCCATTAGTAGCGCACAAGTGAGAACGATGAGAGTAAATAGCTTCTCTACATCAACTGAGAATTCTTCCGGTACTGCAAAATCCGCGAAACGCTTCAAAACCGAAGTCTCATAGCTCCCGCTGTATTTGTGATCGGTTTTGCGAAATTCTCGGAAGGGGGCGGCGCCACCTTGCTTTTGCGTCTTGTAACCATTCAACCGACTTACCGATCGGCCCCGCGTGCTTGGCACCGAGTCACCCATTACACGTTATGCCCTCGGATAACCAGAAATAGCCATAGGCCACGAGCCTCGCATAGAACCATGGTTGCCTCGGTAGCAACCAACCCGCTTGCCGCTCTCTCAAACTCGATCGTATCGTCACCATCAGCAGAGAAGCTCACGAGAACCAACAACAAGCCAAACTTCTCCAGAGAAGTGCAACTACAGTGGGCCGGATCTCGGGAAAGAATCCCCACTCCGGTCGAGGCGGAGTTTTTTCTTGACATCCCTTTTTATAGAACTCATTGACCGGGGTTTGAGTGTATTGACGACAGTTACCTCCTGCGATCCTCTTGCACCGGCGTC
>Ga0137358_10002257_pt1 | contig 10880 bp, 7 predicted proteins | sample Mad1_20_16metaG_FD_105551 | JGI IMG/M metagenome (GOLD analysis project Ga0137358, IMG submission 105551) | Vadose zone soil microbial communities from Angelo Coast Range Reserve, California, USA - Mad1_20_16 metaG | ecosystem: Environmental > Terrestrial > Soil > Vadose zone | place: USA... | reverse complement strand
TAACCGTATCGATTGTAGATCGCTGTCACGCTGCCATCGGAGTGCCCGAGTACGCGCTTGATCAACTGCTCGCCGCCCACACCGAGTGCTTCGGCGATCCGCGTTGCCACCGTCCTGCGCCTATGTCTCTCAAGAGATAGGCGGCGCTATATTTCCTTCCGAACTATGTCGCATGGGGCAAAGGAATCGTCAGGATCACCTGGGCAACCCTGGATTTCGACGAAAATCGTTCCTGCAATTGCAAGACATAGTTTCACCTCACTACAGGCCGTTTAGGAAGTCCAGCAGATGGGCACCAGGCTTATATCGCCCCGCCTTGCCTTGCGGCGGAACGGTCCGCGCAAGCGCGCTTTCCTTCATGGCGAGAGTCGCCTCCAGATAGATTTGTGTAGTTTCCACGGAATTATGCCCGAGCCACAGCGCCATCACTGAACGTCTTACACCAGCTTGAAGTAGGTCCATCGCCGCGGTATGTCGAAGACGGTGAACCGTGACGCGTTTACCTTTTAGTGACGGACAGATCTTCGAGGCAGTCAAGCAATGCTTGGTCAAAAGGTACTGTACGCCGTGAACGCTAAGGCGCTCACCTTTGGCGTTCGGAAATAACACTTGATCCTTTCCTCGTTGTGGTTCGCGAAACCACGCTTTCAACACCTTGCGTGTAGATTTGGCAATAGGGGTACAGCGTTCCTTACGGTTTTTCCCGATCACACGGACGTGAGCGCCCGTGCCGATTGTGACATCCTCGCGCTTTAGACCAGTCATCTCAGACAATCGCAGACCCGTCTGGACGGCGGTAAGGATGAACGCGTGATCGCGTCTTCCAAACCACGTGCGTTGATCTGGGGCGTCGAGCATGGCATCGACCTCTGGGCGCGTGAAAAAGGGGACCAAGGTTCGCGTGAAGCACTTGCTGGGAATGAATAGCACGCGCTGGATTTGCTCGGAATGCGTCGGGGCTTCAAAAGCCACGTAACGAAAAAACGAGTGAATAGCCGTCAAACGTAAATTGCGGCTGCGAACGCTTATGCCTTGAGCCTTCTCCAGGTGATCGAGAAACGCGACGATCAATGGGGCGTCGATCTCTTCGAGTGCCAAATGGTCGGGAGACTTGTGTAACCGATGTTGAATGAACTTTAACAATTGGCGAAACGTGTCGCGATAGGAACTGATGGTGTGCGGACTCGCATCGCGCTGCTGTATCAGTCGGTGCGTAAAGAAGCGCTCCAACAACGGGGCAAGGTTGGTGCGGGTGATCATGGACGATTCCCCCGACGTGTTTCAAGCCGGGCCATCGCCGCTCGCATCAGTGCGGGCGAGGCACTGAGGTAATAAAATGTATCGGCTACGTGGACATGACCTAAAAAGGCAGACAAGATGGGCAAGCGTTGCTCGGGGTCATCCCCCGATTCATACCAATTTTCGAGAGTACGGGTCGCGAATCGGTGCCTCATGTCGTGCAAGCGCGGCCCGTTTGAAGCGGTGACGCCTCGCAGACCGATTTGCCGAGAAACCACATAGAACGCCCGACGGATCTGCCCGAAATCCAACGGTGTGCCCCTACTCGACACGAATAGATAGGGAGTTACCGGCCACCGCGCCCAAAAGCGTTCGCGCCGCGCGATGTAGTCGACGAGTACATTGCGGGTGGAGGCATGCACGGGGACCAGGCGATCCTTCCCACATTTGGAGCCGCGAATCGTCAGAACTGCTGCTTTGAGATCGACGTCCCGAAGTTCCAGATTGCGCGCTTCGGCGATGCGAAGACCCGACACGGAGAGTAATCCAAACAGACAGTGGTAGACCCAAGGCAACAGTGCACACCGTTTGTGGTGTGGTGACGGTATTGGCATCTTGAGGGTTGCACGGAGTAGTTCCTGAATCTCCTTGTCCGTGTATAAATACGGCCGCGCTCGTTTGGGCCGGAATGGCAACAAGCCGACTGGCGGAATCTGCGTGCGAGGATCGGTGGCACTGCGATGGCGCGCAAACACGCGCACATACATGAGTCTTCCTGCCCGGTTCGCTGGCTGCGTGTGCGCGGGCTGTTGAGCCCACTCAAGGGCCAACGCCGAGGTGATGTAAGAGGCGCGACGCTGCTCCATGAACGTTACGAATTTGCGCAAGGCTTTGCCATCTTGCTTCAGCGTAAATCCCAAACCGCGTCGCAGCGCCAGATACTCGTCAACAGCCTCTCTTAAAGTGTTCATCGCACACCTGCCGGCCAGGGCAAGGCGAGCGTGCGCAAGGCGTTGATGTCTATCTTGGTGTAGAGTTTAGTTGTGTCTTGACTTCGGTGCCCAAGCAGCTCTCCGATTTCGCTCAACGAGGCTCCATGGCGCAACATCTCGCCGGCCAAACCATGCCGGAATTGATGCGTGCTCTTTGTGGCTGCGACGATACCGGCACGAGCAAGGGAATGCTTCACGATCGAACTTACTGCACCTCGATCTATAAAGCCGCGGATGGGAGCCTTGGCGCGCAAAAATACACGACGGCTGGCGCTGCGCGGTCGCCCGTGTCGCAGATAGGCCGCGATTGCCTTCCCGACATCCGCAGGTAACGGCAATACGAGTCGCCGATCTCCCTTGGCCTTGGAGTGTACGTTCAGGCTCCCAGCCTTCCAGTCGATATCGTCAAGTTCCAGATGCGCAATGGCGTTTGAGCGCAACCCCAACCGCGCCAGCATTAGCAAGATCGCGAAATCGCGGCGTCCGACAGGGGTATTTCGATCCACATCAGCCAATAGTCTGCGCACTTGATCCGGTTGAATCGCTCGGGGAATCGACGGCCTCGACCAATTAGCAACGCTCGGAACGGCTGCAGCCAAATCCATCGTGGTTTCGCCGCGATAGCGCATGTATCGCAGAAAGGAGCGCAACGCGGAGATCAGGAGCCGCGCTCGACCTATATGCAGACGCCGCGTCTTGTAGTGTACAAATCTCACAACATCCTGGGCGCACAATCGCGACAGAGTGACTCCCTCTTTACCGAATTTTCGCTGGAGGAACTCACGGACAAACGGCACGTAGTTGACGACGCACGCTATTGTTACGGCGCGCTCTTCGCGCAGATATTGAGCATATGCTTGAGCACATTGCTCTACGGCGCTCAATCGCGGTATCTTTATCTTCAGCGCCGGAAGTAACTGTTGACCGCGTAGATAATCGATGAAACGTCTGAGCGCGGCGCGTTCGCTCCCGAAAATGCCCTGCGACCGAGCCCGATACCTCAGGAAGCTTTCGACATCCTTCAACGACACATCCGACAGCCTGATCTTCTTTCGCCCCAGCCATCGGCTAAAGAAACCAACGAGCCGAACTTGATCGTAAGCGAGTGGCCAAGGCCCATTGAGGGGCGCCGGCCTACCTGTTATGGACCACGGCGCCGTTTGATCTCCGGCAGCACTTCGTCGACGACGGTATTCTCCGCAAGCGCCTTCCCGAGGGACGCATCCAGGCGTTGCAGCAGGTCGGCGACCGTTTCATGGTCCCGGCACACGAGCGCGACGCGAACTTTCTTTCCCTCCGCGGCCAGGGTCGCGCGGCGGATGGGCGGTATCTCACCGATCGTGATTTGACCGCGTGAGTTATCGAGGAAGGCCTGGATATGTTTGAAGGACGCGGCGGATGAGAATGGGCTTTTCATCAGGCCGCTAACGCCGTCGTAACCTGCGTGGGTTGATTCAATTGATCGACCACATTCCACGGCAGCAGCTCCTCGATGCGATTGATCGGATGATCGGCGATGCGCTCGAGTACGTAATGCAGATAGCGTTGTGGGTCGATGTGATTGAGCTTGCAAGTCTCCACGAGACTATAAATGATCGCCGCACGCTCACCGCCGCTGTCGGATCCGAAGAACAAATAATTCCGTCTTCCGGTTCCGATCCCGCGAATGGAGCGTTCCGCAATATTGTTGTCTATCTCCAATCGACCGTCCTGGGTATAGCGGCACAGGGCTTTCCAGCGATTCAGTGAGTAATGAAATGCAGCGGCGAGATCAGATTTTCTATCGATCTGCGAGACGCTCTCAATCATCCAAGTATGCAGGGCATTGAGCAGCGGCACCGCGTATCGTTGACGTGCCGCCAGGCGCTCCTCGGGCGAACTACCGCGGATATGATCTTCGATCTGATACAGACCGCCAATGCGCTCGAGTGCCTCTTTGGCCAACGGCGAGTCCAGGGCGACGTACAGATCAAACATTTTTCTCCTGGCGTGAGCCATACACGAAATCTCTTCGATGCGCGCAGCTACCCCCGGCTTCGTCGGCAAGAACAGCGGCTCGAAGCCGGCGTACGCATCGACCTGCAGCTTCCCCTCGAAGCTCGCCAAATGCTTTTGCGGATATTTGCCATGCCAACTCGGCGAGTACTGATACCACACCGCCGGCGGATCGGTGGACCCCCACGCGGTACCATCGCGAACATAGGTCCACAAGTGACCGCGTTTGGTCTTGCCGGAGCCGGGGGCCAGCACCTTGATCGGGGTGTCATCGGCGTTCAAGTTCGGGGCCGCCAATACGTGTTTGGCCAATGCCGCTACCAAGGGACCCAGCAGTTGACTCGATGCCCCGACCCACTGCATGAGGGTCGTGCGACTTAAGGTCATACCCGCGTGGGCGAAGATCTGGCACTGCCGATACAGGGGCAAATGAAAGCCGTACTTCCAAGTCAACACCAGGGCGAGGAGCGAGGCACCGGCAAAGCTGCGCTCGATCGGACGGGAGGGCGCCGGCGCCTGGACGATGCAGGAGCACTTCGCACAACGCCTCTTGGGGCGGATGTGCCGGGTTACCGTGAAGGTGACCGTCTTGACGTCCAGTACTTCGGCTTCGTCCGGGCTGCCGAGATCCTGCAGCTCGCCGCCGCAATCCGGGCACGCACACTCAGGTGGTGCAATGAGGTTATCGATGTGTTCGAAGTGCGCGGGTAATTTCTTGCGGCGGACCGGCTGGCCTTTGGCCGCCTCGGTGGTCTCGAGTGTGGCCGCGAGCTCGGCCTCGGCCACCGCGGCCTTGAGCTCCTCAAGGGTCAAGGGCAGCTGCCCGCTCTCCATCTGCTCGGAGGATTGGCCGAACCGCGCACGGCGCAGCTTTGCCAACTGGAACTTCAAGTGTTCGATCTGCTGATCCCGCTCGCGTAGCTGAATATCTTTGGCTTGCGAAGCGGCGTGATGCTCGACGACGAGGCGCTTGAGTCCCGCTACATCATCAGGCAACGCATTTATATCGAGCACGAATAAATTATACCCGCAGCACGTGATGTGCGCACGTGTTTTCGCCTATTTTTATAGGCTTTTTGTTATTTGGTTGCAGTCGCTACATTGCCACCATCACTGCCATCCCGCGCGCCTCTACACGGCACGCGTCGGATGGACGCGATCCGGGTCCTGCGGTGCCGGCGCAGTGCGCTTCGGTCGTCGCCAGTCGATCCCTTCGAGCAACATCGAGAGCTGCGCCGCGCTCATCGACACCGTGCCGCTCTGCGCCTGAGGCCACACGAATTTGCCGTCGCTCAAGCGTTTGCAGAACAGACATATCCCATCGCCGCTGTGCCACAGGATTTTTAGTTTGTCGCCGCGGCGGCCGCGAAACACAAACATCTGACCCGAGTACGGGCTCTCATGCAATGCCGTCTGTACCAACGCACTCAGGCCGTCCATGCCTTTGCGAAGATCCGTGAAACCTGCCGCCAACCAGATCCGCGATCCGGACGGCAAACCCATCAGCACTGCGATAGCTCCTGCAGCACCGTGCGCAATAGCCCGCCGTCCACCACCCCGCGTACCTTTAATCGCCGGCCGGCGGAAAACTCCACCTCGATGACGTCGACCGCGGTGACCGCTGCGACCGTGGCCGGCCGACTCGCCGCTCGCGATGGCCACGCTTTGCGAAGCCGCACCGGCAACAACCGCGCCGCGCTGACTGCCTTCTTGGCACCGGATGCTTTGACCCGTTGCTCCGCGCGCCATCGGTTCAACACGCTCACATGAACTCCGTGGCGCTGCGCGACCTCCTGCCTCACCGCACCCGGTCGTTGCGCCTCGCGCACTATCCGTCGCTTATCTCCCGCCGTCCACTGCCGACGAATCCGTTTGCCGGGTCCGACTGGTTGCGGTCCCTCGCTGTTTGCCTCGACTCCGTCCATCTTGCCCCTCGTGCACCGTTACGGTGTATTGCTACGAAGAGACCATCATCACACTCGCGCGTGACCCGATCCACGGGTCCAGGCCACACGCTTACACTTGATCGCAGGTCGACGAAAAAGCAAATCCCGCGGCGCTGATCCATTTTGCAAAGGGAGCCATATGCGGCGCGAGTGGACCGTCAAGTGTGTCGTTTAGGACTCCTTGCACGCTGATGATGTACGGCATAGTGGACTCCTTCGCTTCGAAGTAGAGCGGAAAGAAGCCAAGACTATATCTATTGAGTGCTTTGCACTGGCCGTAAAATCAAGGGTTTCGTTACGCGACTAGACATAGTAAAAAAGGGAATATAGCTGCGCCTATGTCTCTCAAGAGATAGGCGCAGGACGGTGGCAACGCGGATCGCCGAAGCACTCGGTGTGGGCGGCGTCGGGCGGCGTATGGCGCACCGGCCCTGAAGGGGCGTAGTCTAATTGTTGCCCTGCAGGCAGCGAGACGACCAGGGAAGGCATTCTCAAGGAACTGGAGCGTGTAAAATGGTTCTTGTGGCGCGGCAACGTGTTTCGCGCCGATGAGACGCTGAGCGATCTGATGTTTGAGGTCGACGGCGCGATTGAAGAAGATCGCGAGGCGCGGCGGCCCGCCCCACTTGGTATTGAAGAAATTGGCACGCGGCCGAGGAGTTCGGGAACTATATCGACAACAACCCATCGGGTATCGTCAACTATGGAGAGCGGCATCGATGCGGGGAACGTATCTCAACCGGCTTTGTGGAATCGACAATCAATCAGCTGGTGGCTAAGCGATTCGTCAAGAAACAGCAGATGCGCTGGACGCCGCGCGGCGCCCATCTGCTTCTGCAGATCCGAGTACAAGCACTCAATGGCGATCTTCAAGGAGTCTTTGATCGCTGGTATCCGGGCCTACGTCGCAAAGATTCGCAGCCGCTTGCCGCATACCCCAACTTTCAGGTACTCTCCGGCCTGTGCGCCGGTGGTCCATCGTGCTGGATCCCCCTCGGACGGGAGTCACCGGTTCCCTGGGGTGTCAGCCGCACCGGCGGCCGAGTGAGAGGTCAGCGGTTCATTTCGCGCTAGGTCAAACCCCGAAAGATATTGGCGAGCAAGCCACGAAAGTGGTGCACCGTACATACAACGTGAATTGAAGCGCGGATAGTGTGGTGCGCACGAGACCCGTTGTGTAGCGTCCGATTCAGACAGTGGATGTCCCATCAAGTGAACAAACCGGTCAACGTCCTGAGCCATCAGGACGTCGAAAATTACCTGCAGTCGGCCCCGGAGCCGCTTCGAGGCCCCCGGGTCGAAGCTGCGCCACGGGAGATACGCTGCGCACTCGCTGTCTTCTTCCTTCGCAGGGCGGTCTCCCGAGCCCTTGAAGCTGAGTCTGGTGGGGCAGAACTTGTTCCAAGACGGGCACGCCGAGTCGAATGACACCACTTACCCGCGTGAGATCCTCGCACCTGAAGGCGCAGCGCTTATGTGAAAAGTCAGCGGGCGACCTTGAGCACTCGTGCGCGTAAATAGCGGCATGCGCCGCTGCGCTCTTGCCCTCTCCCTCCTCGTCTTAGGCTTGGGCACCCTGGGACACTCACGCCCGAGCGGTGCGGATGAGGCCGACGTTCGGCGCGAGACGCAGTTGAAGTCGGGTTACCTGCTCAATTTCGTGAAATTTGTCGAATGGCCCCCGACGACACCCGATACGCCGCTGACCTTGTGCTTTTTGGGCGGTGCGGGAATGCGCGAGACCCTGGAGAGCGGAATCGAGAACAAACGCGTGGGCTCCCGGCCCTTAGCCGTGCGCCAGATCCAAGACTCCGGCAAAACGGCGGGCTGCAACGTGCTCTATGTGGAGGAGAAGTGGGCGTTAACCCTGGCCGCCTCGCGCGAGCCGCCACCGCCGATGCTGACCGTGAGTGATGCCAAGGGGTTCGCTCGCAACGGCGGAATCATTGAGCTCTTCACCAATGAGAACCACCTCAAATTCATCATCAACGTTGATAACGCACGCCGCGCCGGCCTTCGCATCAGCTCAAGATTGCTGCAGCTGGCGGCCACCGTCGAACAGGAAAGGCTTTAAAAATGAAGAGATTCAAACACTGGCTCGGAGCCTTGCCCGTTCGCACCAAGCTCATGCTGCTCGCAAGCTTCGCTAGCGGCATGGCGCTCATCCTGGCGGGCATCGTGCTTACCCTCACCGACTACCAATCAAACCGGCGCGCGCTGGTGCAGCGCCTCCAAGTCCAGGCCGAGATTGGCGCGCGCAACAGCTCGGCGGCGGTCGCTTTTGATGACGCGAAGGCCGCCACCCAAACGCTCGAAGCCTTGAGCGCTGACCGGGCGATCCTCGCCGCGGAAATTCTGCGTAAAGACGGGACACTGCTGGCGAAGTACGGGCAGGCCATGAGCGATGCGGCTCAGAACTATCCCCGCGGCAGCACCGGGCACACGGAACCTGAGGGTGTCATTAAGGTGAACGCCACGGTGAGCTTGGGCGAGGTCATCGGGACTTTAAATCTGTTGGCGACCCCTGCGGAACTACGGGTGGCGCTGCTCGAGCACAGTGCGATCTTAGGGGCGGTCATTTTGGGCGCGCTCGCGCTGGCGCTCTTAGTCGCAGCGCGCCTGCAACGCTACATTTCCGATCCGATTCAGGCCTTGAGCCGTGCAGCCGAGCGGGTGAGCAGGGAGAAGGACTATGGGCTGCGCGTGCCGGCGCACGGAACCGATGAAATCGGCCGCCTCATCGGCGCTTTTAACGACATGCTCGAGCAGATCGAGGAGCGCGATGGGCAGCTGCGCCGCTCACAAGATGAGCTGGAGAAGCGCGTCGATGAGAGCACCAGAATGGCGGCGGTGGCGGCGAGCGCGAATCGCGCCAAGAGCGAGTTTCTCGCCAATATGAGCCACGAGATTCGCACCCCCATGAATGGCGTCATCGGAATGACCGAGTTGCTGCTCGACACGAGCTTGGATGCCCTGCAGCGCGACTACGCCGAGACCATCCGCGACAGCGGTGCAGCGCTCTTAACCGTCATCAATGACATTTTGGATTTCTCCAAAGTCGAAGCGGGCAAGCTCGAACTCGAAGAACTCGATGTGGATTTGCGCGATACGTTTGAGGATGTGGCGCGCTTACTCTCGATTCAGGCGCATGCGAAGGGCCTGGAAGTGACCGCCCAAATCGATCCGCGGCTCCCAGACTTCGTCAAAGGCGATGCCGGGCGCATCCGCCAGATTCTCTTGAACCTCGCCGGTAATGCGATTAAGTTTACTTCCCAGGGCGAGGTCTCGCTCGAGATCAAAGTGCTCGAGAGCGCGACCCCAGGGACGCGGGTGCGGTGCGAAGTGCGCGACACCGGCATCGGCATTCCCGCCGATCGTGTGCAGTCCTTGTTTGCCCCCTTTATGCAAGTCGACACCTCGACCACACGGCGCTTCGGCGGCACGGGCCTCGGGCTCTCTATCGTGCGCCGCCTGGTTGAGCTGATGGGCGGTGAAACCGGGGTGGATAGCATCGAAGGCGAGGGTTCGACCTTCTGGTTCACCGCGCATTTCGCACCCGTCGTCCCCCTCAAAAAGCGAGAGCACTCTCAGTATGCCGCGCCCATCTCGATCAAAGGCCAACGCGTGCTGGTGGTCGATGACAACGCGACCAACCGCAAAGTGCTCATGAGCCAGCTGCTCATCTGTGGGGTTGAGCCCATGTCGGCGATCTCCGCGGATGAGGCGCTTACCCTTATGCGCCAGGCCCATGCCACGGGCCGCGCGTTCTCGGCGGCGCTCTTAGATCATCTGATGCCGAATTGCGACGGGGCGCAGCTCGGGCGGATTATTGTCAAGGATAAGACCCTCAACTCCACGCGCTTGATTCTGCTCACCTCATCCGGTCAACGGGGCGATGGGGCGCTCTTTGCGGACATCGGCTTTGCGGCGTATTTGTTCAAGCCCGTGGCGCAGCGCGACTTGGCGCACTGTCTAATGCTGGTCCTCGCCAACACCGCAGACTCCTGGCACTTGCGCAGCCAGCCGATGATCACGCGGCACGCGTTGCGCACGCAGCGCGCTCAGACCCGCAATCGCATCCTGCTGGCGGAGGATAACATCGTGAATCAGAAGGTGGCGGTGCGGTTCTTGGAGAAACTCGACTACCGGGTCGAGGTCGTCGCCGATGGCGAGGCGGCCCTCTCGGCTTGGATGAGCGGCCATTTCGATCTTATTTTGATGGATTGCCAAATGCCGAAGCTCGATGGGTATGAGGCCACCCGCGAGATCCGCAGGCTCGAGGATGGTAAGCGGCATATTCCGATCGTTGCGCTCACCGCGCATGCCATAAAAGGCGCGGAGGAGAAGTGTCGCGCGGCCGGCATGGATGGCTACCTCACCAAGCCCATCGATCGGGCCAAGCTTGAGGCATGCATCGGGGATCTCATCCCGAATACCTCCACGACCGGATTGATGCACGCGCTGAAAGAACTGGCGAGCGACGCCACCGAAGCCCGAGGGCCGAAGGCCGTCGAGGCACCCCAGGGCGCGGAGCTTGCGGACCTCCCGGTCGACTGGATGGCGCTCATAAACTCGCTCGATGGCGATCAAGCCTTCGCGCGCGAGCTGGTCGAAGCGTTCATCGGGACCGGTGATCGGGAGCTGGCGCGCATCGCCGCGGCGCTCTTGACGGGCGATAATGCAACCATGCGAGAATCCGCGCATTCTC
>Ga0137358_10002249_pt1 | contig 10892 bp, 10 predicted proteins | sample Mad1_20_16metaG_FD_105551 | JGI IMG/M metagenome (GOLD analysis project Ga0137358, IMG submission 105551) | Vadose zone soil microbial communities from Angelo Coast Range Reserve, California, USA - Mad1_20_16 metaG | ecosystem: Environmental > Terrestrial > Soil > Vadose zone | place: USA... | reverse complement strand
TTGCCTTCGCGGAGGGCGCCGGCCACTTGCGGGGCGAAGGCGCGCGATTGCTTGCGGGCGGCGCTGAACGCCATCCAACGGTCAATCATCACGCCGATCGACCAGCCCGACATGATAAACAGAATGATAACCACGATTTTCGCCAGAATTCCCATCGACTTGACCAGCGAAACCAGGTCCCAACCCACTTGGCCTTCCTGGACCACCCAGGCTGCCACTGCGGGCACATGGTGCACGGCACTTGCTAGATTGGCTACGAACATGAGTTGCTTTTCCTCCTCAGGAACTCGTCACATTCCGCTATTTCGCGTCGTTACGGTATTGCAATTGCCGGAAACTGTTCTCGGGCTTTGAGGACGCAGTGGCTGGCATAAGGCGCTCCATCCCGCCCAACCCAATCACCGCTAAGGTGGGAATGGGGAAGGGCAACGCCATCGTCAACTACCGCGAACCAAAACCACATGCACCACCGATTAGCCGCCCGACAGCGTGAAATTCACCTGAACCTGTGTTTCGACGGCGACCGGTTCGCCATTCAACATGTACGGCCGGTACCGCCACTGCTTCACTGCCTCGATGGCCGCTGGCGCCAGCATCGGGTGCCCGTTGATCAATCGCAGGTTCTCAATCGTTCCGTCCTTGCTGATTTCGGCCTGCAAAAGTACGGTCCCTTGGATGCGCGCTTGCCGCGCCAGGGGTGGATAATTTGGCTGAACTTTCTTAATTAGAAGTCCCTGCGAGACACCCAGCGATACCCGAACGCGCTGTGGAGTCGCCACGTGCGGTACGGCCACCGGGGTCGAGCTGATGATGCCGCCAATGACGCCGCCCATCTGTCCGCCGGGTACGCCACCGGGAACGCCACCCACGACGCCTGCCATCGAAGTATCTGGCGGAGGCGCATCTTCTTCCTTAATCATCTGGACTTTTTGGGGAATCTTGGTGGGCGTTCGCAGCTGACCGTTGACCAGATCGCTCTGGATTTGTTTCACCACTCGTACCGGAGCCGCAGCCGGCGGTGGCGGCGGCGGTGGTGGCGGTGGCGGCGCCACCAGAAATGTCATGAGTTGCTGCTTCGGCAACGCTTCCGTGAAAATCAGTGGAAGCAGAACCAGAACGCCGACCAGTAACGCCTGCAACACAAATGAAATTGCAGTCGTCGCTCCCCGCTTGGTCCTAAGTCTGCCGCCCGATTCAATAAGGCTATCTTCGAACATAGGCTTCTCCCTACAACAGACCCTACGTATTCTTAGACACCAGCTCGCTAATCTTTGCTCCCGAAAGAACTGGATATTACTCCCAAAAGCACCTGAGTTTCCTGCCACGCGGCTGCCGCCGTCCGGACCCGTGTCGGGCTCGAAGAGATCCCGATGAATCAGCTACTTACAGACCAAGGCAGCCACGGGTCGTTGATGGACCTGCAATTCTTTGTAGCCACGAACAAAAAATCTTCCCTACCGAGCCAACCAGCGCTTTGCCTTAGGACTAGACTCCGGCCTTCGCCTTGTCCCGCTTCCCTGGATCCACAGGCATAGCAATCGGCTTCTTTCCGCGTCCACTGCGCCATTCCTGATACGCCACTAGGATCGGCGCCGCAATGGCGATCGACGAATACGTCCCGATCAGGATGCCAATCACCAGCGCGAACGAGAACCCGTGCAGCACCTCGCCGCCGAACAAGTACAAGGCCAGCACAGTAAGGAACGTCAGCCCCGCCGTCAGGATGGTTCGGCTCAGAGTCTGATTGATGCTCCGGTTGACGATGTCGGCCAGCTTCTCGCGCCGCATCAACTTAATGTTTTCGCGGATGCGATCAAAAACGACGATCGTGTCGTTGTTCGAATAACCCACCAGGGTCAGGATCGCCGCCACCACAGTCAGCGAAATCGGCTGATTCGTCAGTGAAAACGCGCCTACCGTGATGAGCGTGTCGTGGAACACCGTCACCACAGCAGCCAGGCCATAGATCCACTCGAACCGCACGCCGAGATACACCAGCATCCCAGCCAACGAATACAAGACGGCCAGTTTAGCCTGCGTCTGCAACTGCTTCCCAACCTGCGGGCCAACAATTGCCACGTCTCGCACACCGAAATCCGAGAGAAAGAATCCTTCCTGCAACGAAGCCACCGCGGCCGGACCAGCTACGCCCTTAAGCTCATCCAGCGAATGCAACACACCGCCCTGGCTCTTATCCCGGTAATCCACGATGGCCTGCGCCAACGCGGTGTAACGCGCATCCGCGTCTGTTCCAAGATGCAGCGGATCCTTCTCCATCAAGTAGTTTTTAATGGTCAAAGAGCTGGAGTTATTCAGATCCTGTTTGCCCGCAGGAGCGTTCGTCTCCAGCGCGCTAATGATTTGTGCCTTCCCTTTATCAAGCGAGGCCTCGTTCTCTTGTTCGGCCAAGTCGATCAGAACTTCATTGTTTGGCGCCGGGCCGTAACTCTGAATCTTGGCATTGGGCAGTCCAACCTTATCCAAGGCCGCACGAATGGCGTCGTTGTTGGGCGGGTGCGCGAACTTAACCCGGACCAGCGTGCCCCCTCGGAAGTCTACGCCCAGCGGGATGCCATGCCAGAAAAGCATGGACAGCACACCCGCCACGCTGAACACCAGTGAAAAGGCGAGAAAATACCACTTTTTCCCGAGAAAATCTATGTTTGGATTGCGAAATAATTCCACGTGCCAAAAACCCCTTTTTTAGGTTTCAAGGTGGCAAAGGTTCAAGGTTTCAATGCCTGAAAAACCTTTGCCCCTGCCGTTGATTTTCGAAACCTTGAAACGTTCGAAACTTTGAAACCTTAGGTTCGGTTTCCGAAATCACTACCCGATACTCAACGCTTCGCCACGCTGCTTCCGGCCCAGCACGTAATCGAAAATCACGCGCGACACAAATACCGCGGTGAACAAGTTCGCCAGCAGACCAAATGTCAGCGTCACAGCAAAACCCTTCACGGGGCCTGTCCCGAAAATAAACAGGATGAAGGCTGAAACAATCGTGGTCACGTGCGTGTCCACGATCGTGATCCAGGCATGACTGAAGCCCTGATCCACCGCCGAAGGAGGCGTTTTTCCATTCCTCAGTTCTTCCCGGATGCGCTCAAAGATCAGGACATTCGAATCTACGCCCATGCCGACCGTAAGAATCACTCCGGCTATCCCCGGAAGCGTGAGCGTGGCTCCGCTGAATCCCAGGAAGCCCAACAGGATAATCAGGTTAAGGATCAGCGCCACGTCCGCGTTGATCCCGGCGCCGTGGTAGTAGACCAGCATGAAAATCAGAACGGCCAGCATGCCCACGACCGCTGCCCGCACGCCCGAGCGAATCGAATCCGCTCCCAGCGACGGTCCCACGGTACGCTCTTCCAGGTACTTGATGCTCGCGGGCAGAGCTCCCGAATTCAGGATCAGTGCCAGATCCTTCGCCTGCTGATCCGTGAACCTGCCCTCGATCACGCCCGAATCGCCAATCTCGCTCTTGATGACGGCCACTTCCATCACCTTGTTGTCGAGCACGACTGCGAGATAGTCCCCGACGTGAGCGCTGGTGAAGGCAGAAAAGCGTCGTCCGCCCTCAGCCGTCAAGTAGAAGTTCACTTCCGGAGAGTTGGTCTGACTATTGCGGCCAACGCGCGCTTCCCGCAGGTCATGTCCGGCCACGGCCGAAACCCGCGAAATAATGTAGACCGCGTCTCCTGCCTCGCCGCTGGCGCCGATACTCCGCCCATGCATGAGCACGCTGTTGTCCGGCAGCACCCCGTTAGTCGCCGCCAGGGCAGCCTGCTCATCCTTGTAGCTCGCCCCACCATTCATCGCCTGCCGGATTTCCAGCATGGCAGTCGACTGCATGATCTCTTTCACACGCGCCGGATCGTCCACGCCCGGTAATTGCACCAGGATCTGATACTGCCCCAGCCCGTGCTCTTGGATGATCGGCTCGCTTACACCCAGTTTGTCGACGCGATTGCGGATGGTCTCGATCGCTTGCGCCACCGCCCGATTCTTCAGATCCGACAGGGCCTGCGCTTTCATGGTCAGAACCCAGGAATTCTCCGGGCCGGAATTCGCGTCGTATTCCGGCAGACGGTCGGCCACGAGCGAGCGAAAATCCGAGGTAGCCTCCGGCGGCACGCCCTTGACGACCAGTTTGTCAGGACTATTGACGGGATCGGGCTTGCTGACGTCGGCGTAAGCGATCTTGCGATTGCGCAGGTCTTCTTTCAGCCGTTCAATCGCGCGGTCAGAGTCCGCGTTCACAGCGTCGTTGACTTGCACCTGCAGAATCAGGTGGGTCCCACCCTTGAGGTCCAGACCCAGATGAATGCGATCGGTCATGGACGCGAGCAATCCCTGCCCCGACCAGCTCTTCGGAATCCCGAAGATCCCGAACAGGAAGACGAGCAAGGTGACGATAATGACAATGACTTTCCAGCGTAAATTCTTATTCATGAGTGATAACAAGAGCCCAATCGAAAACCATACCCAAGATCCTCCGCGATCCCCCTGTGCCCTCTGGCGTTAAGGATCGTCTTCGCCATCCGGGCGAAGCCTTAGCGTCCTTTGCGGTTAAAAGCTTTTCTTCTACTTGCTGGAAACCGTTTCCTCCGCAGTCGTTACTGTGACAATTGACCCCCGGCTGACTTCCAGCTTTAGGTTGTCCGGAGGAACCCGCAAGGTAATGGAGTCATCCTTGATCGAGAAAATCGTTCCCTTCAATCCCCCGCTGGTCACAACCTTATCCCCGGTCTTGAGTCCGCCCAGCATCGCTTGCCACTTCTTCTGCCGCCGCTGCTGCGGCAGGATCAGGAGAAAGTAGAAAACGGCGAAAATCAGGATAACCGGCGCAAATAGAGGCAGACTCGAGCCGCCTCCCAGCTGAACCGCCAAGAAATATGAAGTGCTCATGAAGACCTGAAAGACGAAAACGTTAACTCATGCCGATGCTAGCGCACGCCTTGAACCCTCGATTGTCACCGCGGGAATACTCGTGTGCTTCGGTCGGACATCCCTTCAAACCCAAGGCTTGAACCGGAGGGGGCTCGGGCGCCTATGGTTTCGGCTGAGACGAGACACCAGAAAGAAAACCAGTCCCTTCCCCAAGTCGAATAGAATGCCGCACCCTCCGCATAGTGTCAAGGTAGAAACTAAGGTTGTGGACCGTGTTCAGGACCTGTGCCAACACTTCGTTAGACGCATACAAGTGCCGTAAATATGCCCGGGAATACCGCGCGCACACCCGGCACCCACATGCCGGATCAAGCGCCCCGGCGTCGTTGGCGTACCGTGCCTGCTTGATCGAAACTTTCCCGACAGATGTAAACAGCAGCCCGTGCCTCGCCGCCCGCGTGGGCAACACGCAATCCATCATGTCGACCCCCAGGGCAGCGTAGGCAGCGATCTCTTCCGGAGTCCCCACCCCCATCAAATATCGCGGTTGATCCATAGGTAGATACGGCAACGTGGACTCGACGATCTCCCGAGTAACGGCGCGAGGCTCGCCCACGCTCAACCCCCCCATGGCGTACCCGGGGAACCCGATCTCGACCGTCCGCTCCGCCGATTCCCGTCGCAGTGCAAGATCCATCCCCCCTTGGACGATTCCAAAAAGGCTCTGCGTAGCCCCGGTCGTAGGAAGTGTGCCGGCCCAGGCGGGGACGGCCGCCCCCGTCTGCCCAGGCGAGCGAAGCTTGCCTATTTTTTGTGGGGCGCGGACACTCCTGTCCGCGTCCGCTGGACTCTCGCCACTCCGCTTCGGCTGAATGCTGAGTGCTGAATGCTGAGCGCTCGTTCCCCAAGGAACTCGACGCTTATGTTCCTCAAAATGCTTCTTGGACCTCTCCGCCCATCGCAAAGTCAATTCCATCGACGCGCGCACCCGCTCCCGCTCCGCCGGAAACTCCGTGCACTCATCAAACGCCATAATGATGTCCGCCCCCAGCCCGATCTCGGCCTCGATCGCGCTCTCCGGACTGAAAAAATGCGACGACCCATCCAGATGCGAGCGAAACGTCACCCCCTCTTCGTTCACTTTCCGCAGTTCAGTGAGACTGAAAACCTGGAACCCGCCCGAGTCGGTGAGGATGGCACGGTCCCAGGACATAAACCCGTGCAGCCCGCCCATCCCCCGCACAGTGTCCACGCCCGGCCGCAAATAAAGATGGTAGGTATTCCCCAGCAGAATCTGTACCCCGAGATCTTCGAGCAAGTCCTGCGGTACGCCTTTGACCGAAGCCAGCGTCCCCACCGGCATAAACACAGGAGTTTCGACGACCCCATGCGGCGTGATCAGCCGGCCGAGCCGGCCCGCGCCGTTGCTGGCCTCAATCTGGAATCGGATCGACACTGTGTGGATTGTAAAAGAAAGTCAGGAGCGACCCTGCGTGGTTTACTTCGTGTGCTTGGTGGTTATCTTGGAAGAGTGCGTGGAGGATCGACCTGTCTCTCGAGGTTGACGATGTCTCCCCGAACCGAACCGTTCTCGATCACCAACTTCCCCACGGTCACCGGCAACTTGAAGCGCCGCGGCCCCGCGCTCCCCGGATTGAAGTAAAGCACGCCCCGTTTCACGGTCTGCGAAGGCTGATGGCTGTGCCCGTACACCACCACTCCGAATCCCGCGGCCTCGGGCTTCAAGTCGAGTTCTGCAAGAATGTGCAAAATATAGATCGACACGCCCTCGATTTCGACGACCTGGGTCTGCGGAATCTCGCGCGCCCAGACCTCGCGGTCAACATTCCCGCGAACAGCAGTTACCGGCGCAATCGTCCGCAGTTCTTTCAACACTTCGTCGGCCCCGACATCGCCCGCATGCAGAATGTGCGCCACCCCGCGTAGAGCCTCGGCCGCTTCCGCCCGCAGCAAGCCGTGCGTATCCGAAATGACGCCCACAATCGTCAATCACCCTCCCCCACTGGCACCACGATTCGATTCCCGCCTGCCTCTGGAGCACACATTTTCAGTCGTCAGTCCCCAGAACGAATGGTTCGATTTTGATGACCGATGAGTTGACGATGAATTGTGGCGGCTGAGTTACGCCACCGTGAAAAGTTTTACATCCACAACCCCCGCCCGCGCCCGCATGTGAGATTGTGCCACGATCGAACCCTTGCAGATGGATCGGCCCAATGGCGACGGCGGTGATGGAGGCGTACCAGGCCGTAGAATAGAGGATTGTTCCCGGGTTGCGTTACTCGCAGTCTGCTTATGAAGACAGGATTAGCCAAACTCGTCGTTCCCCACACCCAACGGCTGCTTCGATCTCGTCACCGCAACATGGTCGTCGAACAGCTCACCGAGCCTGAGGCCAGCTTTAAGGAAATCCGGCGCGTGCTTCGCCCCGGCGGCAGATTTCTCCTGCACACCCCGAACCTGCGCGCTTGTGTAACGGTCATCGCATGTCGGCTTCCTTCGAGCTTGAAGCGGGCATTCGCCCGGGCACTCGATGGCCGCAAGGCCGACGATGTCTACCGCACTTTCTATCGCTGCAACCCCGAGGGCGCCCTTCGTCGGTTTGCACAAAACGGCCAACTGACCGTGGTTTCGATTCATCACATTCCCACCAACGCCGCTTTCGCCCGCATCTGCCCCTGGCCCTTCGAACTGCTTTCTGGATCAAAGCCACCATGAGCCAGCGCTGCGCTCTGTTGCATAGCAACATCATCGCTGTTCTGCAACGACCCGAGTAAATCTTTCCATGCCGTTCTCGACGGGCGTTTAGCAATTTCTTTCGATGTGAATTAGCCTCGGCCCAGGAATCAACGGTTCGTGACGAAAGATCTGAGCAGCTGCGCCTTTCACCGTTTTGAGAGGCCTTCCAACATCCGATTCACATCCGCGTACGGTATCCCGCCCTCAAGCGAGGTGTAAGTTCCGGACTTCTTCAACTCCTCCGCAATCCGCGCCACCAGCCCCAGTGTCGCCCGCATCGGCGATGAGCCCACACTCACCCGCGCCACACCCAACTTCTCCAACTCCGGTGCAGTTGGTGACCCCGGTCCTCCGAGAATGTTCACAGGGCACTTCACTTCCTGCACCAGCCGACCAATGATCTCCGCGTCCCGAAGACCGGGCACGAACACGCAGTCCACCCCAGCATCGCGAAATGCCAGCAAGCGTCGAACCGTCTCGTCATACCGTTTTTCTGATGGCCCGACTTCGAGCAGATAAACATCAGTCCGAGCATTCAAAACGACCAGCACTCCGGTCTTGAGGGCAGCCTCGCGCACCGCGTGAATCTTTTCCACTTGCAGCGACAACTCGACCAGCGGACGCGCCGAATCCTTGGTCGCGTCCTCCAGATTCATCCCCACTGCGCCGGCTTCGACCACCTCGCGCGCCGTGCGTGCGGCATCCTCGGGGCGGTCTCCATATCCGGCTTCTACATCGGCAGTCACCGGTACTTTCACGGCTTGCGCGATGCGAGCCACCCGAGCCAGCATCTCCACCCGTGAAATCTTCTGCCCGTCCGGATATCCCAACGTGAACGCCACGCCCGCACTGGTGGTAGCGAGCGCACCAAATCCAGCTTCCTCAAAAATCCGCGCACTGGCGACATCCCAAACATTGGGAAGAAGGAGAATTTTCGGCCCGCGGTGCATCGCACGGAACGCAATCGCTCTCGACTTCTGCTCTTCAGCACTCATGTGCACTACCTTTCAGCGCTAGGCAATCACCCGCCGCAAATCTGGGAATGCTCGCCGAGCGAAAGCTCGGCGCTCTGCTCCCGACCCATAAACTGCCCGTTCGTTCTTTTACTCGCAACCCGGTACTCGCAACTCGGTACGCACTATTCGCCACGGTTCCGCATTCTCGCCGCAAACTTCGACACGCTCACCACTGCCCGCCCCACCGTCCCGCGCCCAATCTCCTGCGTCCCATCGCTTGCAGAAACGCGTACCGTGTAGAAACGCCCATCAAAAGAGTCCACCACCGCTTCCGCGGTAATGCGCGTTCCAATCCCTGTCGCCGCCCGATGCTCCACGTGAATTGATGTCCCCACGGTAATTTCGTCGGCCTCGCAGTAAGGCTGCAAGGTCTGGAAAGCAGCTGTCTCCATCAATCGGACCATGTCGGGGGTGGAATAAACTGGCGGCAACGACGCGTGATGCGCCCTCAACGTATGTTGAAACTCAACCGTCTCCGCAGCCTCCCCGCGAGCTCCAATAGGAACGTCCTTCACGAGCAACAGCTCCTTTACCAAACAAGAATCATCGATTCTAAATCGAACCACTAGCGGTTCTTCGCGACCTTCGCGAAGCCTTAGCGTCGGTTTGCGGTTAAAAGCTTTTCTTCTCAAAAAGAAAAGCCACCGACCCCAACAGGATCAGTAGCCCTTCAAGTCTTCACCGAAACTGACGAAGCGTTAAGCCGCCTTCGCCATGCGCCGCTCTTCGATCCCGTCCAGCGCCGTCCACAAAGCCTTCGCCGCCAACTCCGCCGCCGTCAAAGCCGTATCAACCGCGTCTGGGTTCTCCTCCACCCGCTTGGCAAGCTGTTCTCTCCAGACGTTTGAGTGATAAATATCCGCCGTCGTGTGAAGCACAAAGTAGCTGGCAGTGCGCTCGTCAGTGCCGTAGATTTCCCGCAGTCCCCGGTCCTTTTCTTTCGCCACCCGTGGCACCTGCGACTCATACGCATAAAACGCCGCGAGCGCCTCTTCCGCGGTCCCATTCGTGGCTACGCCTGTGAAGTGCTCTACCAACTGATTCACCTCGGGCACCGACTTGTGTCCGAAGCTGGTCCGGCTGGCGCCCATGCCTTCCGCAAAGTCCAACCACATTTCGGCGTGCGCACGCTCCCCACCGTGACTATCCTCTCCGCCCTGCTCATCGATCATGTTCGCGAGCACCGCGCGCCGCAGCTCGCCCTGATTCAGCCGCAGAGCAAATGCCGCCAGGTAGGTTGGAAACGCCTGCACATGCTGATAGTAGTCAAGCGCGTATTCACGCAAGTCCTCACGGGTCAGTTCCCCCGCGCTCCACGCCTTGTAAAACGGATGACAAAGAAGATCGTACTTGGCAACCCGCGCGTCCAGTTGCTGAAAAAATTGCTGGCTGTTCATGAAGTCCTCTCCTGGGAGCAGCCTACTATAAAAGCGCAGAGCGTTCCGTGACAAGCGCCCGCCTGTGTGGAAAACTGTGTCAGCCTCGCATCCGCATGATAGGAGACGACTTTGAGTCATTCGTCTTCAGACGCAAGTCGTCAGCCATAGGTGTCGTTCTCCATCATTCGTACTCTTTAATCCTTTCCTTCCGAATCCTTAATCCTGGTCATACCGAGGAGCGCAGCGACGCGGAACTTGCTTTTGCGGACGACTGCCGGCTGAAGACTGACGACGGGTTGTTAAAATGACTCACACGGGGGGAATTTCCCAACCGTTCGCAGACAGCTGATGCAATTTACCGAACAATTCGACGTCGTGGTGGTGGGCGCGGGCCACGCCGGATGCGAAGCCGCGATGGCCGCCGCCCGCATGGGCCTGAAGACCGCGCTCTACACCCTCAACGTCGACCTGATCGCGCAAATGTCCTGCAACCCCGCCGTGGGCGGAATCGCCAAAGGACACTTGGTTCGCGAAGTCGACGCCCTGGGTGGCATCATGGGTGAAATCACGGACGCCGTAGGTATCCAGTTCCGCCTTCTCAATACCTCTCGCGGCCCGGCAGTGTGGTCTCCAAGAGCCCAATGCGACAAGCAAGCCTACCGCCTGAAAATGCGCGAAGTCCTCGAATCGCAACCGAATCTGAAGATCAAGCAAGCCGAAGTGGCGGATCTAATTCTGCAGGACAGCACCGGCTACGCGGGGACGGCCGCCCTCGGCCGTCCAGCCGAGCAACGCTCGGCAGACGCCAACGATCGACGGCCAACGACCGACGACCAAACTGAGAACC
>Ga0137358_10002248_pt1 | contig 10893 bp, 9 predicted proteins | sample Mad1_20_16metaG_FD_105551 | JGI IMG/M metagenome (GOLD analysis project Ga0137358, IMG submission 105551) | Vadose zone soil microbial communities from Angelo Coast Range Reserve, California, USA - Mad1_20_16 metaG | ecosystem: Environmental > Terrestrial > Soil > Vadose zone | place: USA... | reverse complement strand
TGTCCTTCTCGCGCTCTTCGTCGCCTCGATCTTCAGCTGGTCTGTGATGGTGACCAAAATGCGGGTTGTTCGCCTCTCTCGAAAAAAGAACGAACAGTTTCTTCAACGATTCCGTTCCGAGCGGCAGCCTCTGCGAATTTACGAGTCCAAAGTTCGATTTGATGGCTCTCCACTTTATGCAATTTATCGGGCTGGATGTCGCGAACTCACCTTTCATCTGATGGGAGCAAGTGAAGTGGATGATACTTTCTGGGCGCGACTGGAAATCGCAGAACGTATCACGCCGGCCCAAATGGGCGTCGTAACGACGGCAATGGAACGCGCGGTTGGCGAATCTGCGCTCCGGCTGGAAGCACAAATGATCCTGTTGGCCACGGCAGTAAGCGGCGCTCCTTTTTTGGGTTTGCTCGGAACCGTCTGGGGCGTCATGGATACCTTTTCCGGCGTCGCGATTGCCGGTTCGGCAAACTTGGCCGCAATGGCTCCAGGGGTGTCTGGTGCGTTGATCACCACGGTCACCGGTTTGCTCGTCGCCATTCCTGCAATGTTTGGTTACAATTTCCTCGTCACCAGCATTCGCACACTCATTGTGCAAAACGATAATTTCGCCGCAGAACTTGCCTCCGAGTTTGAACATAAATATGTCAACCACGGAGTTCGACCCGCCCTGGTGACGAAATAGAATCCACCGCGATGCGACGTTTTTCAGATCGCCCAACATTGCACACGCTCACCGAGATCAACATCACACCGTTGCTCGATCTCGCATTCGTTCTGCTGATTATTTTTATCATCACGACACCGCTGATGGAAAAGAGCGTCAATCTTGAGGTTCCGACCAGTGGAGAAGCGAATCAATCCGTCGACTCTTCCACGATGCAGACCATCGGCATTGACCGAGAAAACGTGATCACGTTGAACGATGAAATCGTGGATCTCTCGACGTTGGAGAGCCGGCTTATTTCCCTGCACGAAGAAAAGCCGGAAGCGCCGGTCATCGTTCGACCAGACAAATCCCTCACTGTACAGCAACTGGTGAGCGTCATGGATGTACTGCAGAGGGCGAAGATCTCCAAAGTGGGAGTCGCGACTCGCTCCGAGCAATCCGAATGACGGTGAACGATGACCATCGACCGACCGAAACCGGCGGGTTCCGCCTCAACTTTGCTCTCATCGCCGCGCTTCATTTGCTCGTGTTAGGGGCGGTGCTGCTCCTCGCGTTCTTTCCCAGCCGCAAAAAGGACGAGAACGTGGTCTGGATGAACCCAGGATCGTTCGCCTCCGGTAGCCCAATGAGTGATGGAATGGACGGGGGCGCTCAGCCCGATACCGCCGCCGGTCAGAAGGAGAATTTGCCTCCAGAACCGGAGCCAACTCTTTCTCCACCGCCATCAATTGCCCCGACTCCGCCACCGACTCCGCCCGAGATCCCGAAGGATACGCCCACTCCGAAACCGTCGGTTCAGGTCACGCCCACTCCTCCACCAAACTTGGTTACTCCGAAACCCACGCCATCGCCGAAACCAAGTCCCTCCGCTACACCGAAACCGAGCCCGAAACCGAGCCCGAAACCAAGCCTGAAGCCGACTCCGAAGTCGACTCCCAAGCCAACTCCTAAGGCAAGCGCCAAACCAGCAGCAAAGCCGACTCCGGAAGAAAGCAGTACGCCGAAGTCCAGGTCAGGCGAAAGTCTGGCGCACAAGTCGCCCTCCAAGAAAGAGGAGGAAAAGACGGCTAAAAACGTGCCTTCGCCCGCCGCCCACAAATCCGAGAACGGAGGCGGCTCTTCCGATAAACCGCCCAAGAATAACTCATCGAACGGCGCGAACGGAAATGGTACCGGGTCCGCTCCTGGGAACGGCGATGCGGGTTTCGGGCCATACGCTGAAATCATCAAGAACCGGTTCGATGGGGCCTGGAATCAGCCTCATGGCCAGATTCCAGCCGACAGCGCGCTCGTGGTGACCGTTCATCTGAAAATTGAACCTGATGGTACAGTCACCGAATTTTCGATTGTGGAAGGATCGGGCAACTCGGTGGTGGATGAGACCGTCAAGGAGGCGGGACACAAGATCACACGGCTACCACCGCCCCCCGGTGGGAGCGGGTTTTCTCCAACCATCCGATTTGAACTTCGGAGTGACTAAAATTTTTTGGGCATTTTCCAGTAATCGGGCGCGTCTATTGCTGGGATCGAGGGCTCCCATTACGTTTGCTTCTTTCGGTCGCATTTGATTAGTTAACGCCACTAAACCATGCCCGAGGCCGAGAACTATCAGCACTATCAGGTACTCCGGCGCGAAGATGGCTCGCTCTGGGAGCTGGGTCGGGGAGCAATGGGCATCACTTACAAGGCTTTTGATACCAATCTTCGGTGCACCGTCGCGCTCAAGGTTATTAACAATACTTACCTCGATAGCGAGATCGCCCGTCAGCGGTTCCTGCGCGAAGCCCGGGCGGCCGCAGCCTTGCGACACCAGAACGTCGCTTCGGTATTCCACCTTGGGTCAGACCATGACAGTTACTTCTACGCGATGGAATACATCGACGGCCAAACCGTCGATGCGTACATGGCTGCCAAAGGGAAAATGGAGCCAGTCGAAGCGCTTCGAATTTGCCTGCAGGTGACTCGTGCTCTAGCAGCAGCCGCCCGGCAGCAACTGGTGCATCGTGATTTGAAACCGGCGAACCTGATGCTGGTTGACGAAGACGGGGAAAAAATCGTTAAAGTGATCGATTTCGGGTTAGCCAAGACGGCGAAGCGAGAGGGCGAAGATTCGGGTACGCTCACGATCGCTGGCGGCTTTGTCGGTACACCCCATTTCGCCAGCCCCGAACAGTTAGAGGAACGAGACATCGACATTCGCTCTGATATTTATTCGCTTGGAGCGACGCTCTATTACATGTTGACCGGCCGGCCCCCATACTCCGGCTCGGTGGCTCAGATCATGAGCCAGCATCTTTACAAACCAATCCCGATCGAGCCACTCGCTGATATTCCGTCCGGTGTCACTGGGCTGATCGAAAAGATGATGCAGAAGGATCGAGAAAAGCGTCCGCAAACGCCGGCGGAACTGCGTCGAGAGATTGCCGGTTGCCTGGAGCAACTTCAAGGGGCGAGTAGCACAACGATGCAGATCGAAGCAGAAGCCGCGGTTGCTTCCCCGGTTCCAGCGCCGCCGGAGAAGACACCTAGCGCCGAAGAAACGATACCGGATGAACCTTTGACCCGAGAATCTGTTCTAGGTCGGCGATACCAACTCATCCGTGAGTTGGAAGAAGTTCCCCAAGGTCGCCAATTTTTGGCTTATGATCTGCGCCAGAGCCGCCAAGTAACCCTCTTGATCTTTAGCGCTGCGTTCTTAGCGGACGCAGTGCGGTTCACTTCGATGGAAGAAGAAGTAAACCGACTTCAGGTTGGCAATCACACTGGGTTACGACAGGTCTATTCTCTCGAAAGCACAGCCCATCATTCTTTTCTGGTTCAGGAATGGGTCGTCGGCCCAAGCTTGCTGGAGATCCTGCGGGCAAGACGCGCGTTGACGGCGCCGGAGGTAATCAAGTTGCTTGACCACCTGGCGCCATTAGCCGATCACGCGACGCAAAAGAACCTCCAAACCGTGGATTTCACGTTGAGTGGGGTTCAATTGACCTATCCGGGCCTGATCCAAGCGGCTATTTCGACGCAACTTTTGCAAAAGCCGCTCTTCGGATGGCCGGGATTAGTCGTCAAAGTCGCTGCGCTCGATTTTTCATCATCGGGGCCGGGCGCTGAACAGGCGACTTGGGCTGGCTCGGCAACTTTGATTCAAGGGGCCGGCGCGGGAAATGGCCCACGTGGAAGTCACCTGCGACTCCTAGGCCTCCTGGCATACGAACTCCTGGGCGGACAACGCGCCGTGGTCGAAACCAGCGGCCGGATTAGCCCAGTCGCGAGTCTGACCGAAGGCGGCAACGTTGTCCTTCGCCGAGGTATCACCGATGATTATCCGGGAGCAACAGCGATGTTAGCTGAGTTCCGGGAGATAGTTGGCGGTGCAGAACCGACGGTCGCTCCGGTCGAGCCCCTCCTAAGAGAGTCTCTGCACGATCCGGAGCCAGAATTGCTGCCCGACCCGATCGTTAGTCAAAGCACGACGCCGGAAACCGTTCATGGCGCTGCGGACAGGATCGAAGTTTCCACGCCCGCTCCCGCTCCAGCTGATCTGATTGCTGCAAATCAAACGAACGTTCCACCGCCATTGCCCCCGGTCGATTCCCGATCAGGTGAAACTGCCGTTCCCGACGTTCCTGGTCCTGCTACGCCCCGTCCTCACGTGTCGAAGACTGGAATCTTTTTGGTTACAGCGCTCGCGCTAATCCTGATCGGAATTCTCGCGCTGGGCGGCATTTTGGTCTGGCGCTTTGCTTCGCAGAGCGGAACGAATTCGCAACCTACTCCGTTCGGCCAAATTGCGCCCAAACCGACAAGTACGACGTTAAGGACTCCTTCACCCAACCCGACCAGCACGACGCTCACAACTCCTTCGTCGAATCCGACCGCCACTGCCGTCGCAACCCCGACGCCCGCAATTGTCGAAAATACGCCCACTCCGATTTCAACGTCCTCTGCGACTCCGGTGGAAACTCGGGAGGCAGCTTTACAGCGGCAACTCGATTCGACGGCGGAACTCATTAAGAACGGAGATTGGTATTCCGGGATCAAACAATACATTCAACTTTCCAACCAATATTCAGGTTCGAGCGTCCCTCGAGAGAAACTCGAGAATCTGGTCGCAGAGGTGCGATCGAGCAAAAAGATTGGCAGCGCGAATGTTCAAGAGTACCAGTCTGACCTGGAACAGGCGGCAGATCTGGGCAGCGTCCAAGCGATGTTGCTGCTCGGAGAGAGCACCCGTCAGACCGATCAAGAGTACGCGCTCCGTTGGTTTGAGGCCGCGGCAGCCAAAGGCAACGACCACGCCAAGGTTCAGGTCGGACTAGTGTTATCGAATCGGCGTGGAGACGGCGACGCGGCCCGCGCGTTTGAATATTTCAAGTCGGCAGCGGACAACGGAAATAGTGAAGGGAAGTTCACCGCCGGCGAATGTTACTATCTCGGGAAAGGAACCAATGTCGATGTTGCCAAGGCGCTCGAGCTCTTACAGGAAGCTGCAGCGATGCATGAACCTCGAGCGATGGATCTGCTCGGCACACATTTTCGACGGGCGAAAGATTATCAAAAGGCCAAAGCTTATTTCGAGGAGGCGACGCAACTCGGGTTCGTTCGATCTATGGTGAACCTTGGCGTATTGTATCTGCAAGGAGAAGGAGTGACTCAGAACTACCAAACCGCAGCGACTCTGTTCAAGAAAGGAGCCGAACGCTCCGACAGTTACGGCATGTTTTTCTATGCTGAATGCCTGTCTGAAGGCAAAGGTGTGCAAAAGGATGCCAGTGGCGCGACCGAATGGGCGAAAAAGGCGGCCCAAGCCGGCAATCCCATGGCGATTCAATGGTGTAAGGCCAAGAACATCAATTACCAGTAAACGAGTAGCCGGCGCTAGCGGCACGTCAGTCCCTCGGGAGCTTACTTCCAGCGTTCTCGTGGCTAAATCGTTCTTGACCGTTCGGACCGGCCCATTAATCTCGGGACCCTATCTTCTTATATGAACGGAAGTCTGACTAAGACCGTCGCGATGCTGTTGGTGGTGGGTCTCGCTGTGTCTGGGTGTGAAAATATGTCGCCGGAAACGACCGGTGTTGTCGCGGGTGTGCTCGCTGGAACCGCTGCCGGCGGAATCGCCAAGGCGGCAGGTGCCAGCGATTCTACTGCTATAGCCGTGGGCCTGGGCACTGGAGCTGCCGTCGGCGCGATGGCGTATGTCATTGCGAAGCATCAGGCGACCGAGAGACAGCGGCGGATCGCAGAGGAGCGGGCGCGATTGGCTTACGAAAGAATGTCGGCTGAACGTAAGGCGCAGGTGAAGAAACACCGCTATATTGCTGTGGCTACCGTTCGGGAACAGGATTCTAAGGGGGCCAAGAGTGTCATGGTCTATGACACGCAGACCGAACAAGTTGTCGGTAACAATGTCTACGATGTAAAGAGCGCGCCAAAAGACGGTCAGGTATCAAAATTCGATACCTACTCGGCCGAGTACGTTGGAACTGGGGGATAGAGGCCAGAAGATCGAAGCCAAAAGCTAGAAATGCGGTATATGGAATCCGCGAGCTGGACTCGTCGGGGATATTCGCCATTAGGAATCACAGCTTCGGACAGATCAGAAGGCCTTTGATGGGTACAGAACACGCCGTCGAGCGAGTGCGAAAATCCGAGTGAACCAACCACGGGGTGGCATGTGGCTCACAGTCCGGTGCTTCATTCTGTCGTACACTGACACGGCAATCGCCGGACTGTTTCGCCCAGCCCGGACTAGCGGCTACCGCGTTCCGTATTCTAGCTTCTAGCTTCTATATCCTGGATTCCGCATTCGCCTTCTGGCATATCGCGCCAAACTGCGGAGATTGGTGCTATGCGATTTGAGCAGCGATCGTTTGAGGACGGCGGCCATCGTTTTACCGAATTGGTCGATCAAAGAAGCGGTTTCCGCATTCTAGCCGATCACGCCGGAGCCGAACTAATAAGTGTCGCCCGCAGAAATCCGGACGGAGCTTGGCACGGTTATCTCTACCGGGACGGAGACTTTTCGGCTCCGCCGGACGGTTGGAAAAATCACGCAACTGTGATGGGATACTACATCCACCGCCTTTTCGGAGGGCGCTCACTATACCAGGGCGAGGAAATTCGCGGTGGAAACCACAGTTTTCTGCGAACCAAGCAGTTCTCCGATCCAGAAATTGTTCTGAGTGACCAAAGTGCGGCGCTGCAGTTTCGTTTGCCCAGCGATCGCATCGAAAAATCGGAGTATCCCAGGAAAGTGGATTTCTCGCTGGATTATCGTTTGGTGGACGATTGTCTCGGGGTTCAGTTTTCGTTCAAGAACTTGGAGGTGGATCGGCCGGCGCATCTCAGTTTTGGCCTGCATCCGGGGTTCGCGGTAAGCTCAGTCGAGAACGCTCGTGTCCTGCTTCCAAAAGGAAGGTACCGGCGCCATATCGCTCCAGACAATTTCCTCAGCGGCGAAACTGCGGACTTCGCCTCCGAAGGTGGACCCATGTCGTTCAAGCCTTTCGAGCTTCCTGGCTCCTTTCTGATTGAGCCATTGCATTGGGAGGAGTCAGTCGTCCGCCTGCATGACTATGGTTCTAATCACGAGATTGAAATCGACCTGGCGGAAGCGCCCTTTTTTACGATCTGGAGCGATCTTCATCCATTTATCTGTGTTGAGCCATGCTGGGGTCTGCCTGATCATCAGAAACAGGAGCCATTCGAAAAAAAAATCGGTATTCAGGTCGTTCCGCCCCAGGGCAGCCTGAGCCGAGGTTGCAGCTTTCGGTTTCGCTAAGCAGCCCGGTCGGGCATGAAATTGAGCCGCATAGTAAGTAGTGAATTTGATTGAAACACAACCCGGCCGGATAGACGGGCTACTTTTGCGTGCGACATTTGCGGACTAGATCGGTTTATTAATTCGCCGCATGAATCTCGTCCAGAATCTCCGTCATCGAGCAGAGTTACAGCCCGGAGTGCCGGCGATCGTAGATAGAACGGTGCGCGGTGACCGGGTCGTTAGCTTCGTGGCCTTCAATCGTTCGGTCGATTTTCTTGCGCTCAGGCTGCGGGAAGAAGGAGTCAAGTCGGGGCACCAGGTTCTATTGGCGCTGGAACCAAGCCAGGAATTCTACCTCTTTGCTCTGGCGCTGCTCCAAATTGGCGCCATTCCAGTTATTTGCCGGAAAGCCCTTGGTAGTTCGTTTCTCACGGAATGGGTCAAAAACGTGCGGCCGCAAGCCTGTGTCATCCCCCAATCCCGCTGGCTGACCCAGCATTTCCACCGGCAATTGCGTTTGATTCCGATGAGACTCTTTGTTCATGCATTTCGGTTCGAGAGTCGCTGGCTTCGACTTGGAAGATTTGGCCAGCCGATCGAATTAAATCGAGATCAGATCGCCTGGATCGAACTACGGAGCGAATCGCCCGATACATTTCGCGCCTGGGCCTGGAATCAAGAGACACTTGCTCGAACGACTCAGCGTTTGGTTTCGATTCTGCGGATGAAAGCGGGAGAGATCGATCTTTGTGGAAACCCGTTGCATCTACTGGCAAACCTGGCTGCCGGGCTCACCAGCGTGATTCCGCTGAAGCGAGGGCTGTTCACTCCGACTGGCCGACGCCATCAGATAGATAAATTCAAGCCAAACAGGGTGGCCGCGAAAGCAGAGTTTCTGAATCGATACCTTCGCTCCAGTACTTCACCGCTGCAGAAAGTATTTGTATTGGACGCTCCGCTGACTTCCGAAGATGTCGAGTTTTTTTCGGCTTGCCGCCAACATGGCAACATCGAGCTCCTATTTGGGCGAGAAGCCCCACTGGCGAGTTGCACGTTAAAGGAGTTTCAATCTCGCGCAGATGACCATTGGGTTGGCAACTTTTTTGACGATGTCCGGTACAAACTCGAACTCCCGACAACCAAACCAAACGATGGCATTTCGGCCGATTCAGTTTCTAAGGACTCCGAGCTGGGCGAACTTCTTGTCGCGGGAGACTTTCTTCCCACACCATTGACCACCCATGGAGAACCAGACTCAACTATTCTACCTCAGAATGAAAAGGATGAAACCTGGCAAAGAACCGGCGTGAAAGGAGCGCTCGACGACTCAGAGCGATTTCGTGTTCTCGATCCAGTAAAGAGTTAGCAATTGGAAGTTGCTCGTTACAAGGTAAAGGACGGAGAGCGCTCAATTCTGGAACTGGTAACTTCCAACCTTTAACTCTGAGCAGATGGTGCCCCGAACCAAAGCCCTCCTTTTCGTCGCACTACTGCTTGGTGGCGTCGCCTTTATCGGGGTGAGCTTTTGGGGCTTGCATCAGCGGTACGTTCCACCTGAAGCAATCGAGATGTCTCGGCGATTCATCTCGCTCATCGAGTCCGGCAACCTGCGCGAGGCATACACACTCACTACGCAGGATGACCTATCCGGTCCTACCCTCGAGGCATTCGAGACCAAAACTAAGAGCCGAATCGATCAAATCGTATTTACGGCTCGTCCTCCGATCCAATGGGTGGGCGAACGAGGTGGTTTTCAGACCTACGGGAACCGCTTACGGCGCTGGTTAGCGGGCCGAAAACTTGATCCCGATCTGCTCCGTCTGGAATTCACCGTCGGCGCGCCCTTTGAAGTGCGCCTCGTCTCCTTCGGAGACGGAAAGTGGAAAATTAGCTATTTCCAAAACCACGCGGCCTGAACGGTCAACAGTCAGCAGTAAGGAGTAAACAGTAACCGCCAGCGGTTGGCAGTGCTCAGTGCTGACTGTTTGCCGCTCACTTCTTCATTCTCGCCGGGGCCTTGTTGCGCCAGGCCATGAGCAGGGCGCTGGTTAAACTCATCTCGTCCGCGGCTTCCAGGTTGACGTTGGTCGATCCACGTCGTCCCCAGCCGCCGGGTACCGGGCTAAACACCACCGGCTTCAACTCGATCAGAACCTTTTGTTGTTCAGGCGTGAGCATCACGACACCGCGTCCTTCTTTCGGCCACAAGGTGGCAAAGATCTTGTTACGTACCCGAAAATCAGGATGCGCCATGTGAGCCGCCTCCGTTGCTTCCGGAAGCGCCAGCGCGAGACGGCAAAAATCATCAACGGTCATCATTAGAATACTGTCGATAGATTACGCAATAAAGAGGCCGTCCACCCTCCAGCTCGTGGAGGTGATCAAAATCACACGTCTCAACGAACTGTCAGTTCTGAAGTCGGTTAATTCCTTCTTCTATGTGAAACAATTCTGGATTTTAGATTCCTATTTTCCCTGCCAGATCTTTTTCAGTAGCCCACTGGCACCATAGACCGGGTCGTTGCCGGGAACAGGCAGAGCCGCAATATTTTGATCCGCCTTTGGCCGCTCGCCGGGCCGGCCGGTCAGCAAATCCCATTGGCGTCCATCCGGATAAGCGCCCACAACTCCAAAATCGTTGCTACCCCCAAGATTTTTGTGTCCAACTCCGGCCGGAATCACAATCACGTCTCCGGCTTGTACGGTGAAATCGCGGCCTTGTTCTCCGCCGAGCCGCACTGTCGCTGAACCCCGATAGATACCCAGTACTTCGTGGCTCGTACTGTGATAATGGTGAAAAGGATAAATGCCGTTGCGCCAGGAGTTGGTCCAATTGTTTGCTGCAAATTGTTCTTCGACCTGAGCCGCTGGATCAGTGCGACCGAGGTTAATGACGCCGCGGTACAGAAGGAGCGGGTAACGGTTATTGGGAATGATACCGTCGTCCTTAAAGGTAGCGGTATCTGGCTGTTTCATGTCCTTTCCTTGCGATAAGCCTCGCCTAGGCAGCGTGGTCCAACCAAGAACCAGAAGCGCTCCGGCTTTAAACGTGCTCGCCAAAAATTGGCGCCGATATGTTCGATGTTCGTCATCCATGACAAACCTAGTATAGCGTATCCAGAACACCCGAGCCAGGACCTCCCAGATCGACTTCGGTTGGCCCGCAAAGCACCGTCACTTCGACTGGGATAAGAAACCAAACCTCTCGCCGGTAACCTGTAATGGTTAACCCTTCCTCATTAACCAATCGACTGATTCCTTGACGGCTTCGAGCGACGTATACCGGGGACAATATTCGAGAAGCCTCCGCGCCTTAGCGATGCTGCAATTCGGGCTGTGCGCAATATGATCCCAGGTCGCTGACGCGTTCTCTTCGATAGTTGTTTGTTTCCACTCCTCCCAAGGCAGAAAACGGAGAACAGCCTTCCGCCCAAACCAAGCGGCCACCGACTCAGCATAACCC
>Ga0137358_10002247_pt1 | contig 10897 bp, 8 predicted proteins | sample Mad1_20_16metaG_FD_105551 | JGI IMG/M metagenome (GOLD analysis project Ga0137358, IMG submission 105551) | Vadose zone soil microbial communities from Angelo Coast Range Reserve, California, USA - Mad1_20_16 metaG | ecosystem: Environmental > Terrestrial > Soil > Vadose zone | place: USA... | reverse complement strand
GGTGATGTGCAGGTTCTGCGTTCGCTCAAGGCGGGCGCCCGCGCGTACCTGTTGAAAAACACGTTGCACAAGGAGCTCGTGGAAACCATTCGTGCCGTCCACGCCGGTAAGAAGTCGCTCTCTGCCGAAGTCTCGTTCCAGCTTGCCGAGCATGCCACCGACGATGCGCTGACCCCGGCGGAGATGCGCGTCTTGCGGCTGATCGCCGAGGGCAATGCCAACAAGGAAATTGCTTCGCTACTTTCTGTCAGCGAAGAAACTGTCAAGGGGCAAGTTCGCAACATCCTGTCCAAACTGGGGGCAAAGGACCGGACCCACGCCGCCATGATCGGGCTGAAGCGCGGCATCATCGAGTTCTAGTTCGCTCGAAAGAGCTTCCGAAGTTGCCCTTTTGAGGCTTGTCGTTGCCACCGGCAAGGCCGTAACGTCGACGAGCTATGCGTCGACTATTCTCCACTTTCGCCGACGGTTCGCCTGGCGCCGGACTTTTGCTGATGCGCTTGGCGGCCGGTATCGACCTCGTTCTCCATGCAGTCATGGCGCTGCTGGGTGGACCGCCGATGGGGCCCGCGCTATTGCACGCGTCCGCGGCCGGTCTTGGAATACTGCTGCTCGCAGGTTTATGGACGCCGATTGCCGGAGCGCTCGCGGCGTTCCACGCGCTGTGGCAGGTCTTCTCTTCCGGACATCCGTGGCATTGGATCATGATGGCAACCCTGTGTGCCGCCCTGGCACTGATCGGACCGGGCGCCTGGTCGCTCGACGCCCGCCTTTTCGGGTGGAAGCGCCTCGAGATTCCGGATCGAAAGAGGCAAACCCCACCCCCCTTTTGAGGCCGTCCTCTGGCCCTCAAAGGGGTACCACCAGGCTCTGAAGAGTTCGCCGGTCGTCCCGAAATGGCCGGTACACGACACCGTTCGAGGGTTTCGGCTTTTGGCAGATGGTTCCACAGTGACCACGGACTGGGAGCGAGGAGTGGATCATGAAGCGCGACCGAGGTGCTTTGGTTTGGGATGGCGCCAGAACGAGCTCGATACGGTTTCTTGAGTTCCGGCTCGATCCCGCCAACCAGTGCCTTTGGCGTCGAGGCGATTCCGAGGAGGAGGTGCGCGTTGCGCTCACACCGAAGGCGTTCGACGTGCTGCGATACCTTGTGGAGCATGCCGGGCAGCTGGTGACGCAGGATGAGCTGCTCGATGCACTGTGGCCGGGGGGCTACGTTCAGCCGGAGGTGCTGAAACACCAGGTGCTGAAGCTGCGCAAGACCCTCGACGATGTCCCCAGGTATCCCCGTTGCATCGAGACGGTGCCGCGTCGCGGCTATCGGTTCATCGCATCGATCCGCGGCGAGGTCGAGGAGGCCCCGACGGCCGAGGTCGGTCCAGCAAAGATCCTCCTCGTAGGAAGGGAGGAAGCCTTCACGCAGTTGCACGACTGTCTGGCCAGGGCATCGCAAGGTCAACGGCAGATCACCTTCGTGACCGGCGAGGCGGGCATTGGCAAAACGGCGCTGCTGGACCAATTCCAGCACCGGGCCGTCGCCGAAGTGCCTGGCCTTCGGATCGCCCGCGGGCAGTGCATCGAGGGCTACGGAGGTCAGGAAGCCTACTATCCGCTGCTGGAAGCGCTCGGACAGCTGTGTCGTGGTCCCGGCAGCGACGAAATCGTCAAGATCCTCGCGGCCCAGGCGCCCACCTGGCTGGTGCAGTTTCCGGCGCTGCTGAAAAGCGAGTACCGCCAGAGCCTGCAGCGGGAGATCCAGGGAGCCACGCGCGAACGCATGCTGCGCGAGATCGCCGAGGCCCTCGAATCGATCACGGCGGAGCGCGCGCTGGTGATCGTACTGGAGGACCTGCAGTGGGTCGACGCTGCGACGGTCGATGTGCTGTCGGTTCTGGCGCGGCGCCGTTCGCTCGGGCGTCTGATGCTGATCGGCAGCTCCTCGACTTCCAATTCCTCCCGGGTCGACCCCCCGTTGACGGCTCTCAAGAGCGACCTGCTCGTCCATCGCTTGTGTCGCGAGGTTGCGCTGGGACCCATCTCCGAAGCGGAGGTCGCTCAGTTTCTCGGGCTCGGGTCGCCGGATCCGAGCCCCCCGACGGAGCTTGCGAAGCTGATTCAAAGGCATGGCGGAGGCAACCCCTTGTTCATGATCGCCACGCTCGAACACATGAGCAGCCGCGGACTGGTCTCGCGCGAAGGCGGCAGATGGCGGCTGACCGGGTCGGCCGAAAGGATCGAGTTGGGCGTCCCCGACGGTTTGCGAAGGCTGATCGAGGCGCGCATCGAGCGGTTGAGCGCAGACGAATGCAAGCTGCTCGAGGTGGCGAGCGTGACCGGCACCGCGTTCTTCGCCACCGTCAGCGCCGCCGCGGCGAACCTGAATCCGGAGTATTTCGAGGACCTGTGCGATGGCCTGTCGCGCAGGAAACAAGTCATCCGCCTCGCGGGCGTGCATCGGTTCCCGGACGGCAGCGTATCCGCACGTTACGAATTCCTGCATGCCGTTTACCGTGATGTCCTTTATGGTCGCCAGCCATCGGCCCGCCGCGCCAAGCTGCACGCGCACATCGGCCACCTTCTGGAGCACGTGTATGGTGAGACTTGTGGTGAAATCGCAGCCGAGCTCGCGCACCATTTCGAGCTTGGCCTGGATTGGGCGCGTGCGGCGACTTATCTGCAGCAGGTTGTGGACACGGCCAGCCGCCGGCAGGTACACAGCGAAGCAAGCGCCCTGTTGCGGCGCGCCCTCGAACTGACGCCAAGCGAAGTCGGCGCCCATTAGCAGCAGAGTGTCGCACTCGGTTGACTCGCTCCTATCCCCTTGCCTTGAAGGACTGTTTCGAGAGAAGTCATGTGTCAAGTCAATGCCAGCGGGCCGGGACCCGCCAACACGATAACCAGTGCCATAAAGCAGTACAGAACTTCAGGCAAATACAGGACATCATCTAACCAGTCCGCTTTATCGATGGGTTGATAAGAGCGGATCCGGTTAAGACCGTCAACGCAGGTTGCCACGATGCAGACGGTAAACAGCAGCGCTGCGAACAATGGCCCGTAGAAACCTGCAAACACGGCTAGGCCGCCCGCAAATTCCACGGATGGCACTAACCATGCGTTGACGCGAACAAACGGCACACGGTCATTCTGGAGGGTTCTGACCAGTGCCATATGCCGCGCCGAGACAAAGAGCTTGTGATAGCCGCTGACCGCAAAGAAAAATCCCAGTGCGATGCGGTTAACCAGCAGTGCAACGTCGGCGAGTCCTAATCCTTGTGACAGGTATGCCACCATGAGGGCCTCACCGGAACAATTTCCCAGACGGTTCCAGATGCCGTATTAAGCAGCATGGCGGCCTTGTGGCATGGCCCGCGCACGGACGCTCGCCGCTTGTTCCTGCAACACTTGCACGACAATGCGAGTTTCACGCATCAACACCACCGAGCCATAGATGAGTGCGCCGAGCGCAAGCAGGCCAGCGACAACGGCACACACCTCCAGCACGCGAACGAGGGCTTCCGCGCCTATCGGCACTATGAGGGCGCCGAAGAGTGAGACCAGCGTGGCTGAAGCAAAGCTACCCGATGCGATGTAGACACTCCGCAAGGCGGCTACGAGCATCAAGGAACGCTGCTCCGTTGCAGTGAGTTCCCCGAGGCGGCGGATTGCTTCACGCGATGTGAGATCCGCCGCATCCTCAAGTTGCTTGAAGAGATCTCTCGCGCGATCCATTGCACGCGCCAAACGGTTGCCGGTACTCAGGACGAGCAAAGTAGACGCGTTCGTCAGTAGCGCGGGAGCAATGATCCAGGACAGCACCGAAAACGGGTTAAGGTGAGGTTCCATACCTTTATCTATTGGTCATGATTCGTGTTTCGCAAGATGCGAACTGGAACGCACGAAAGCTTATGCAGGCGGCGGGACACGTTCTTCCGTAATCCTGCGCAAGCTGCCGCTCCCTGCTGCCGTCAGGACTATGCTCCGCAAATGTCCAGCGCGGTCACCTCGAGCGTCGCTTCGGCAGAGGGTCGACGCCGAACCAAAGCAGCGCAGCGAACACGGCGCACGCCGCACCCGTTAGGAACGCCGCGTTCCAGCTGTGCGTGGCGGTCAGCATCGCAACCACCGGCGTTCCGATGATGCCGCCGATGTTGCCGCCGGTATTCAGGATGCCCGTCGCCAGCATGCTGTCGCTTCCGGCGATGCGCATGGCCGCCGCCCAGTAGATTCCCTCGGTCACTTCGATGGCCGCAAAGGCGCTGCAAAGGGCGAGCTCGGCGGAAATCGCGTCCGGGGCGTTCGCCGCGGCGACGAGGGCGAGTCCGCTCACTGGGAGGGCAAGCAGCGGAGCGGCCCGGAACCCCCAGCGCTCGCCGAGTTGCGGGCGCAGTGCGTCGCAGACGCCGCCGCCGAGCGCGGCTCCGGCCCCGGCGGCGATGAACGGCGCCGCGGCCAGCCATCCGCTGTCGATCGTGGAGAAATGACGCTCCTGGCGGAAATACAGAAACGACCAGAACGTGAGGAAATAGAACACGTAATTCATGACCAGGTAGGACATGGTCAGGAGCAGAAGACTGCGGTCGACAAGCAGTGCACCCACCCTTCTCGCACTCGGAAACGCGCTCGAAGTCTCAACGGGCTCCAGTTCTTCGAGCTCCTCCCGGGAGACCCGCGGATCGTCGGCGGGAAGGTCCCGCGCGCGCGCATACCAGAACAGGGTCAGCGCGACCAGTGGCGTGCTCGTCAGAAGCATCGCGGCCTGCCAGCTCATGGCGACCATCAGATACGCGATTGCCGGCGGCGTCGCCGCCGAACCCAGATTCAAGCCGCAGCTGAGAAGTCCCTGCGCGAAACTCCACTGCCGCCGCGGAAACCAGGATTCGGTCGCCCCTGCGGTTGCCGGGAACACCGGTGCCTGGGCGGCACCGAGCAGCAACTGCGACAGCAGCAGCACGATGAAAGCGGCGGTGCCCACAAACATCGCGGGCGCGGCGACCGTGATCACTGTCGCGGTCAGCCCAAGGATGCTGCAGGCCACGAGGGTCAGCCGCGCTCCGAATCTCTGCCCGACCCAGCCGCCCGGAGCCTGCAGCGCGGCGTAGCTTGCCAGGAATGCCGTGAAGAGCCAGCCCACCTGTACCTGGCTCAGGTCGAGCTCGGACATCATTCGATCCGCGGCGACTCCGATGCTCGTGCGTTCGACGTAGGCGAAAAACGAGAAGCCGAACAGGCCTGCGAGCATCGCCCAGCGAACCGGCACGGGTCGGGGTCTGGCAGGGCCCGCGGGGTTCGGCATCGCCTTCGGCCGGTGCGACGAATCGATCATCGGGCCGGTGCGACGTTCGAATGCCTGGGTGATCCTGCAATGCGGCCAGGAGTGGACAACTCGCCGGATCGGAGTTATCGACCCTCGCTTCCGTCGTCGGGCATGAACTCGCAAAGCAGTCGATGGAAGTGGTGCGTGCACCGCTCCCGGGTCGGAGAATAGCGGCCTTTCGAGTACAGGCTGGAGCGCAGGCCGCGCTGGACAGCGACCACGATGGCCTCGTCCTCAAGCTCGACCTGGTCCAGCGCGCCGCCGACGCCTGAACCGAGCTGGCTCCCGTCTCGGACGAAGCCCCGGAAGCAGACGCGTGTGCGTGCCGGCCCCAGCGGCACGACGAGGTTCAGTGACAGGCCCCAGGGGTAGAAGTTGAGCATCAGGTTGGGGAAGATCCAGAAGTAGTAGGCCGCGATGCGACGACCGTGGTCCGGGCTGGACGGCGGCAAATCGAAGGCCGGCGCTCCTTCGCGCGCGGGCCCGAGTTGGAGATTGGCATACCGGTACAGCTCATCGCTGTAGCCGTCCATGTCCAACAGCTTCGACAGCGATGGATGGACGAACGGCACGTGCAGCCCTTCGAGGTAGTTCTCGACGTAAAGAGCCCAGTTCGCATCGAATTCGTAGTCGCGGCTGAGGTGTCCTGCGGGGACGTACTCGTCGACTGCAAGCCAGGCCAGCCTTGAACGCACGTCGCCGAGAAAAGCCTCGAGCGGCGCCGCAGCCGCCAGCGACACGAAGCCGAGTGGCCCCCAGGACCCCAGCGGCAGCTCGGGCAGGTCGTCGCGGCGCGACGGGAAATCCCGGGCATGCTCGAACGCCGGCATGAACATCATCCGGCCCGCGAGGTCGAAGCGCCGCGAGTGATAGCCGCAGCGGATCTGCTCGGCCCGGCAGGACTCGTGAACCAGCAGGTTGCCGCGGTGCGTGCAGACGTTCGACAGGCAGCGGAGCACCCCGGCCCGGTCGCGCGCGAGCAGCAGCGACTCGTCGAGGTACCCGGGTAGCAGGTCCCGGGGCGACAGGGACCCAGGCGACGCAACGTCGGCAAGATCGCCGATCCACTGCCAGCTGCGCGAAAAAATGCGCTCGCGCGAGCGAGCGAACACCGATTCGTCGAGGTAGAAACGCTTGTCGAGCGTGGAGGCGATCCGGATGTCCGGGTCAACCTGGAAGCTGGGCGAGGAAGTCGTCATGGTGTCATCCTGCGCCGAGGCCCTTGTGACGGAAGCGATCGACCCGACGTGCTTTCGATTCTGGCACACCATCCGTCCTGCGCGGGGTTCCGCGGGGAGTCTATTTGATACCTCAGGGGACCTTTAGCTTTACCTGCAGCTCCTGATGCGGGTAGTCGATGATCAGGGCATCGAGAAGCCCCAAAATGTCCATGCCAATCATCACCGTCGGTCTCGAGATCATCTTCCAGCGCTGAAAGATATAGATGTCCGCCACCGTAATCTGCGTCATACCCACTCTCAGATCGCCGAGCATGAGCGGCGGCGTTGAGACCAGATCGCCGCGCTGAACGTCGAGCGTCACGCCAGTGATCTCGGATGCGCCGCGATCCGGCTGGTGGATGCGACGTCGCAGCGCCTCGCCGAGCGCGGCATTGGCGATCGAACTTTGACCGCCCGTGTCGACAATGGCCTGTACCGGGAGCGAGCCGAAGCGCGCGTCGCTGATGATTATGAGGCCGCCTACGATCTGCACCGGAAGCGTGACGAAGCCGCGAGGGTGGCGCTCGCCATGCGACCGCGAGATCGTGATGCTGTCGTGCCGGAAGTCGATGAGGATCCTTTTGTCGAGCAGCCCGTCGGTACCGAGAACACCCTCGGCGCCGCCGAAAGCGTCCGCGATGATCGGAAGCCGTGCCGGACGCAACTCCAGGTCGCCCACGACGAAGCTCTCGACCGTGACCGCAGAAACCTCGAGCTCTCCAGTGACGCCCAGGAGCATGACGGTTGCCGCGTTCGACAGGTCGATCCCGAGCGCGGCTGCGACGGAGGCATTGATCGCTGAACGGCTGGCGCCGGTGTCGAGCACAAGGCGAAACGGCCCTCGGTCGTTGATCAGCACGGGAGCCCAGATGCGGCCGATCCGGTCCCACCGCGTCGGCGCAACGTAGCGAGGCTCAGGTGCTTCGACGATCACCTGAGGCAGCGCTGGCGCAGTGGCTTCGGACTCGCCCGCTGGTTCATCCGCGCGGGCCGGAGCCATTACCGCGATCAAAGCAGCGGCGACCGCAGCGAGCTTCCAGCCGCGGTGGTGTTCGGGCCGGTTCATGTTCGCCTCCGCGCGCTGTCGACGGCAGACGGGGATCGGCGCTTGGCGTCGTTCGGCAGGGGCAGCGACGCTTGGCTGCGTACCAATATACTCCGCGGCAACACCGGCCCGCGGCGGGGGAAAAGCCGATCTAGGGCATCAACTGCGCACGAGCATATCCGAAGCGGGCCGCGAGCTCAGGAACCTCCTGCGGAACGAGTGGCCCGGCGGCAGCGAACCTCCCAGTTTGAGAAGCGCAGCCCGGCCGAGCACTCGATGGTGCTGGGCCGATTCCTCGGCGCCGGCAAGTTCGAAAAGCTCCGTCGCGGCCGCGTGAACCCGCCAAGCGGCCAGCGGAACCTCGAGGTCGCCGATCGTCGACAGCGCTTCGCCGACGCACCCATGAGCTCGCGCCAAATCGCGCTGGCCAATCGCGATCCGTGCCCGGGTCTCCAACGCCAGGGCGCGCCAGGTCGCCTCCGGTCGATGCGCGCTCAGGGCCAGCATCTCATCTGCGTGGTGGCTTGCCCGGTCCAGATCGGCGCGCGCGATCCAGAGCTGCGCGAGCGCCCATTCGGCGGCGATCCGCCAGTACCAGTTCAAGACCACGGGATTTTCCAGCATCTGTTGCCGCGCCGCCTCGAGATGCGCGAGCGCCGGTTCGTACTGTCCGAGGCCTGCCTCGGCCGCACCCAGCGTGATGAGCCTGATCCGCTCCTCGGCCGGAAGAAATGCCGTCGGAAAGTCTTCGTCGATGTTGCCATCGCCGTCCAGCCCGGGCGCCGCGATTTCACAAGTATCGCGTGCGAGTTCGAACTCGTGAGCGATCACTTGGCCCCAGGCGCGATAAAGGCGCAGCGTATTGGCCAGGTACAGGGCTCGGTTCCTTTCGAGCAGGGTGATCTCCTCCTCGAACTCGCGATCGGCTGTCGTCCATTCGCCCAGGAAAATGGCGCTCCATGGCCGCGTCAATTGATAGGTCCCCCAGTATCCGAGGCTCAGATTCAGGTCGGGCGACTCGATCGAATCTTTCAGAAGAACGGAGATCTCCCGTTCGATCTGTTCCCGACTGGCTCGATAGCGCGAGGACATGAACCAGATCAACGCCTGCTCGAGCCGATACCAGGCGACGGAGCGCCGGTCTGCCGACGCTTCGATCGTGACGCCACACTCGCGGCAGATCGCCGCGCTCTCGTCGTTCCATCCTCCCAGCCAGAGCCGCCAGAAATGACAATTCGCCTGGATGATCGAACGAACGACCGGGTCGGTTTGGTGCCGGTTCAAATCGATGGCGCTCGAGACGACGCGTTCGCTTCGCGACAGGCCGTGCCACGACGCTGGATAGGCCTGGCCCATCAAGGCACGTGCCTGCAGGTCTGTCATGCCGTAGCGCTGCGCTTTCTGCGCGAGGGCTTCGTATTGCTCGACCGCCGTGGGCAAATACGTCGCCGCCGAAATCATCGCCGTGCGCTCGAGCAGTTGCACTTCGGTGGACGGACGCAGCTCAGCCTGCAGATTCCCGACCAGGCTCAGGCCATGGTCCAGGATGAGCATGGCTTCCTTCGGCGAAAAGCGCTTTACGGCGACATCGGAAGCCAGCCGTGTATACCGGATCGCCTTGGCCCACTCCATGCCCTGCTCAAAGTGATGGGCCAGTTCCGCGGCGATATCGTCCACGCCAATGTGACTCGACGGCTGCAGGAGCAGCGTCTCCAGTCGCTCACCGATGCTCCGGTGCAGTTTCGTCCGCTGTCGCGGCGACTGCCGCTGGTACAAGACCTCGCGGTACAGTCCGTGGACGAATTCATACCGGGGGGAGCCGCTGCCGTCCGGGAACTGCCGACAGTCCACCGGGCGCACGATCCGATAGCGGCGCGCCAGGCTGGCGTACAGATCTTCGAAGTGGTCCGGATACACGCCCACCGCAGTGGCGCTGATGCTGACCGAGAAAACGGCGCCGGCCACGCTCGCCACTTCGAGGGCTCGCTGTTCCTCGACGCTCAGGCGTTCGATCTGGGTTTCGATCATCTGGCGCAGATTTTCCGGCACCCCGACTTTGATGGTCTCCAGGGAAGCCGTGAGCTGCCAGGTTCCGCCCTCGCGCGAGATCAGACCCCGCCGCGTCAGGTGGTCAAGGGCCACTGTCATGAACAGGGGGTTGCCGCCCGAGTTGTGGTGGATAAGGCCGGCCAGTCCCTGCGGCAGGCCGGCTCCACGGGCCCCGCCAGCCAGGTACTCGGTGACTTCCGCTTCCGTAAGGGGGTCGAGCGCGATCTCGTGACACAACCCGCGCACCAGGAGGTCCCGTTTCAGCGCCCTCAGCGGGTGGTCGGAAGGCATCATCTCGTCCGAGCGATTGGTGACGACCAGCATCAACCTGGCGGGCGCGCGTTTGCGTGCCAGCGCTGATAGGAGATCGACCGTCGAGTGGTCCACCCATTGCAGATCCTCGAATACCAGGAGCAGCGGGCCGGTCGCGGTGATCGTCTCCAGCGCATCGCCGATTTCGCGCAGCATCCGCTGGCGCGTGGCCCCTAGGAGCTCCCGCTGCAGCGTCTCTCGATGCTCGCGCTTGAGCAGCGCCGGAAACTGCACCAGCCAGGTCGGGGCTTGCCAGGCGAGGGTATCGACGATGGACTCGCCTCCCGGACCGCGGCACAGCTGACCCAGCGCTTCCAGCATCGGGTAGTAGCCCTCCTGGGAGCCGAACCCCTCGACGCACTGCCCCGATGCAACTCGCAGGGCAAGCACCTGCGCCGCTGCCCGGCGCCGGAATTCGTCCACCAGGGCTGTCTTGCCGATGCCGGGCTCGCCGGTGACGGACACGAACTGCCGTTGTCCGCGGCACGCCTGGGCCAGGTAATCGCGCAGAGCAGCCAGCGCCGCGCTTCTTCCGACCAGGCGGGGCGGCGCCGACTCGGTTTCGGAGGCAAGATCAGTCGCGGCGCCCGGGCTGACCGGCGCGATGAACCGATAACCGCGGCGGGGTAGGGTCTCGATGAAGCGCGGATTCCTGGGATCGTCTCCGAGGGCCTTGCGAACTTCCAGCACGTGGTGCTTCAGGACCTCAGGCTGAACGTACGACTGCGGCCAGAGCGCATCGAGAAGCTCGCCCTGCCTGACCAGGCGGCCTGCATGCTGCACCAGATATCGAAGTACTCCGAACGCCTTGGGCGTCAACAAGACGCGCTCGTCGTCTCCCGAATCACAGCGACGCCACAGACACTGGTTGATCTCATCGAGCCTGAAGTGCAGGAATTCCTTGGCCTCCACGGTCTTTACGCCTTCTTATGCGGCGGTTCCTCGCTGGCCGCT
>Ga0137358_10002246_pt1 | contig 10901 bp, 10 predicted proteins | sample Mad1_20_16metaG_FD_105551 | JGI IMG/M metagenome (GOLD analysis project Ga0137358, IMG submission 105551) | Vadose zone soil microbial communities from Angelo Coast Range Reserve, California, USA - Mad1_20_16 metaG | ecosystem: Environmental > Terrestrial > Soil > Vadose zone | place: USA... | reverse complement strand
GGCCGGCTGCCGGTGTTCGGCGCGACGGAGGAGGTCGCACGGCTCCGTGCACTTGCGGCTGCGCGAGTTTGGGTCACACCTCGAACCGTGCCTGCTACATCAAGGCGGAGTCGGAGGGACGGATCACCTTCACCAGTCACGCCGCGACGTGAACCCTCTGTATGGACATCACGCGTGACGTGATGCGCCAGCGGGCCGAGGGCAAGTCGCTCTCGGAGATCCGCGCCGCCATCGACGCGGCGTACCTCCGGTTCGGGTCGCCGACACCGACTCCGCGGCCGAAATGACACGTGCTCCGGCCCAACGGCGTCGCCGTCCGTAGTATCCTCGGGCGCATGAACGTCGCGGCCGTGCTGATGGAGATCCTCCGAGCGGCCGGCGTCCGCTATCTCTTCGGCAACCCGGGGACGACGGAGCTGCCGTTCCTCGACGCGCTCCCGGACTCGGGGCTCGAGTACGTGCTGGGGCTCCAGGAAGCCACAGCGGTCGCCGCGGCCGACGGCTACGCCCAGGCCGCCGGGAGGGTCGGCGTCGTCAACGTCCACGTGGCGCCGGGCCTCGCCAACGGCCTCGCGATCCTCCACAACGCCGCGCGGGCGAAGACGCCGCTTGTCGTCACCGCGGGCCAACAAGATACCCGTTTCCTGATGGACGCGCCGATCCTCGCCGCCGATCTCGTCCGGATGGCGGAGCCCTTCACGAAGTGGTCCTACGAGCTGCGGCGCGCGGACGAGGCGCCCGCGGCACTCCGCCGCGCGCTCAAGGTCGCGCTGACGCCGCCGACGGGGCCGGTCTTCCTTGCGCTCCCGATGGACCTGCTCCGCGGCGTCGTCGACGACGCGGGCGGGGGGCCGCCAGAGATCGCGACACGCTCACGCCCCGAGCCGGCCGCGGTCGCGCGCGCGGCCGAGCTGCTGGCACGAGCCCGCGCGCCGCTCGTGATCGCGGGGGACGGAGTCGCCCGCTCGGGCGCCCTCGCCCCCCTGGTGGCCCTCGCCGAGCTCCTCGGCGCGCGGGTCCACGGCGAGCCCGTGTACCGCCGCACCAACTTCCCGGGTGATCATCCACTCTGGCGGGGCGGGCTGTTCCCGTCGCCGGCCGCCGTGGGCAAGGCGCTCGGCGAGAGCGACAGCGTCCTGATCGTCGGCGCGAACGTCTTCACCTGGTTCCTCCACACCGAGGGGGCGCCGTTCCGGCGCGAGCTCAGCGTCGTGCAGGTGGACGACGACCCGTGGGAGATCGGGCGGAGCTATCCGGTCTCGCTCGGCATCGTCGCCGATCCGCGCGAGACGCTCGTCGAGCTCACCAAGGCGCTCGCCACGACGCTGACGGACGCGGCGCGGACGGCGGCACGGGCGCGGGCGGAAACGATCGGCCGGGGGCGCGCGGAGATCGTCGCACGCGTTCGCGCGGCGGCGGAGGCGGAGTCTCAACGAACGCCGATCGGGCAGGCGTATCTCATGCACGCGCTGGCGTCGCTCCTGCCGCGCGACGCCGTCGTCGTGGACGAGTCGGCGACGTCGCTGCCCTTCGTGCTGCGGTCCATGCCGTTTGCGACGCCGGCGTCGTTCTTTGGCTCGAAGACCGGCACGCTCGGCTGGGGTATGGGGGCGGCGATCGGCGTCCAGCTCGCCCTCCCGGGTCGGAAAGTCGTCGCGACGATTGGCGACGGCTCCGTGATGTATGCCCCTCAGGCGCTCTGGACCGCGGCCCGGTACCGGCTGCCGATCACCTACATCGTGCCGAACAACACCTCCTACGCCATCTTGAAGTCGGGGATGCTGAGCCTCGACCTTCCCTCGGCGAAGCGCGGGATCTTCCCCGGGATGGACCTGATCGATCCCGAGATCGACTATGTGGGCCTGGCGAAGGCGCTCGGCGTGCGCGCCGAGCGCGTCGAGAAGCCGGGCGAGCTCCGCGCGGTGCTCGCCGAGTGCCTCGCGTCCGCGGGCCCGTCGCTCGTGGACGTCGCGATCGACCGCGGCTTCAAGGCGATGCTGTGATCAAGACGGGCGGCGAGTGGGTGGTCGAGGCGCTCCAGGCCGAAGGCGTCCGCCACGTCTTCGGCATCCCCGGCGTCCACAATCTGGCGATCTACGACGCGCTCCTGCGGCAGTCGGCGATCACCCACGTCTTGGCGCGCCACGAGGCGGGCGCCGGGTTCATGGCGGACGGCTACGCGCGCGCGTCGGGCGAGGTCGGCGTGATCGTGGCGACGACGGGGCCCGGCGCGACGAACGCCCTCACCCCCCTCGTGGAGTCGTACGCAGGGTCGATGCCGGTCGTGCTCGTCATGTCGGACGTCGCCTCCGACCTCGTCGGCCGTGACGTGGGCGCGCTCCACGCCGTCCCCAATCAGATCGAGTGCTTTCGCCCGGTCACGCGCTGGGCCGAGGCGGTCACCGAGGCGGGCGCGATCGCGCGAACACTGAGCGGCGGGTTCGATCTGCTGAGAACCGGCCGCCCCGGGCCGATCGCCGTCTCGATTCCGAACGACTTTCTCTTCGCGCGGGTCGAGGGAGAGCGGCCAGCGGGCGGGTACGGCCGGCGGCCCCCCTGCCACGTGGCCGACATCGCCGAGGCCGCACGGCTTCTCCGCGCGGCCAAGCGACCCCTGGTCCTCGCGGGCGGGGGAGTGATCGCCGCCGGCGCCGAAACCGAGCTTCGCGCACTCGCGCGCCGCCTGGATTCCCCAGTTCTGACAACTGTCATGGGACGAGGCGCCATCAGCGAGCGCGACGCGCTCTGGCACGCCGTGCTGCCCAACCGCCGCGCCAGCGAGCCGGTGCTGAAGGCCGCCGACGTCGTGGTCGCGATCGGCTGTCGATTCGCTCATCGGTCGACGCAGGGCCTCTTGCTGAACCTCGCGTTCGGTCCCGGGCAGACGCTGATCCACCTCGATCTCGATCCGACCGTGATCGGCGCGCTCTTCAAGCCGCAGCTCTCGATCGTGGGCGACGCGAAAGACGGGCTCGCGCGACTCCTCGCCGAGCTCGGGGCCGACAGCGCCGGCGGCAGCTGGGATCACGGTTGGCGCAGCGGGCTCAGCGCGGCGGCGAGCCCGCGGTACACCGTCGAGACCGCGCGGCTGATCCAGACGCTTCGCTCGGCGCTCCCGGACGACGCGATCGTGGTGAACGACCAGACGGGGATCAACTATTGGATGGAGTGGCGCTTCCCCGTGCTCGCCCCGCGGACCTTCCTCTATCCGGTCGGCTCGGCCACGCTCGGTTACGCGGTGCCGGCGGCGATCGGCGCCAAGATCGCCAGGCCCGAGCGTCCGGTGCTCGCCGTGGCGGGCGACGGGGGTTTCATGTACTCGGTGAACGAGCTGGCGACGGCGGTGAAGTACCGGCTGCCGGTCGTCTTCCTCGTGATGAACGACGAGCGCTACGGCGCGATCAAGTGGCTCCAGGAGCGGATGTTCGAGGGGCGGTGGGGAGAGGCGGACCTCGCGAATCCCGACTTCCGCGCGCTCGCCCGAGCGTTCGGCGCCCGGGGCGAGCGTGTGACCGTGGACACGCTGCCGCGGGCGCTCGCGGAGGCGTTCGCCGCCGACCTCCCGACGGTGCTCGAGCTGCCGATGGCCGTCGAGCCGCCTTGGGAACTCTAGCGAGCGACGCTCCGACGACGAGCCGTCGGCGCGGGCGTGGTCCCACCTTTGGAGAGGACACGATGCGGGCAGCGATTACGGCGACGGGCCACTACGTGCCGCCAGAGACCTATCCCAACGCGTACTTCGAGCGGCGACTGGAGACGACCGACGCGTGGATTCGCTCCCGCACCGGGATCGCCGAGCGTCGCTTTATGTCGGTGGGCGGCACGTCCGACCTGATCGTGCCCGCGGCTCGCCGCTGCCTCGACGTCCGTGGCATCTCACCGACGGCCGTCGACTGCATCATCGTCGCGACGATGACGCCGGACCGGCTGTGCCCGTCAACCGCCGCGGTGGTGCAGCGGAAGCTCGGAGCCGTCCACGCCTGGGGCTTCGATCTCGCCGGGGCCTGCTCGGGTTTCGTCTACGGCCTCGTCGTGGCCACGAAGCTCGTGGAGTCGGGCGCGGCACGCCGGGTGCTGCTGTCCGGGGCGGATCGGATGAGCAGTGTCGTCGATCCCCAGGATCGCGCAACGGCCGTGCTGTTCGGTGATGGCGCCGGGACGGTCCTGGTCGAACCCGTCGAGGACGAGTCGGTCGGGATTCTCGACCACGTCTGTCGCATGAACGGTGAGGGGGAAGCGGCGCTCTACATCCCGGCCGGAGGAAGCGTCGAGCCCGCGAGCGTCGATTCGGTCGCCAAGCGACGGCATTTCGTCGTGCAGGACGGCCCGGCCGTGTTCAAGGCTGCCGTCACGGGCATGGCCGAGGTGACCGAGGAAGTCCTGAAGCGCAACGACGTGACGGTCGCTGACCTCACCTGGCTCGTCCCGCATCAGGCCAACCGGCGCATCATCGAGGCGGTCGCCAAGCGCCTCGGTCTTGGTCTCGACCGCGTCATCCTCAACCTCGATCGCTACGGGAACACGGTCGGCGCGACCATCCCGATCGCTCTGTCGGAGTGGAACGAGCAAGGCCGCCTCGCGCCCGGCGACCGCCTCGTTTTGTCGGCCTTCGGGGCCGGGTTCACTGCCGGCAGCGTCTACCTGCGGTGGGCGATCGCCTAGCGAGCTTGCAAGCCGTCAGCTTGGATCGGCGCGTCTTCACCTGTCACTGGTCAGTGCAAGTGCAGCGCGTCGTGCACTCGCTCTGGCGGCGAGAGGCCCGGGCGGAGCGCCGCCTTTGCGCGGTGCCATCCATCGCGGAGGCCGATCTCGGCCGCGATCAACGTCATGGCCCTGAGCGTCAGGGGATGACTCACGATCTGCACCTGATGCTTGCGAATCGCCGATAGAACACAGGCCACGGTCGGCTCGCTCTGGACAAGGGAGTAGGTCGTTCCGAACTGCCGCGCGAGATGGCTGCCGGAGGTTCCCAGGAGCGGCAGGCCCACCTCCCGGGCGAGCGCGGCCGCCTTTCGGTTGAAGTCGACCTTGGGGGTGTAAAAGTGGCTCCACTCGATGGCGTCGAAGACGTCGATCTCGTCGAGTAACCGTTTCCCGAGGGAGGACGGGGCGGGAAAGAACGGGTGCGGAGCAACGACCAGCCAGTCCGGTCCCTTGAATCGTCTGAGACGAGCGAAGGTTTGGATCGCGGAGACGTGAACGTCGAAGTTGTACAGGAGGACATGGCGCCCCTCGATCGTCGCCTCGGCGCCGGGGATCAGCACGATCCCACGCTCCCTCGCGTAGTCCGAAAGGCGCTCGTCGGAGGTGAGGGGGTCGTGGTCCGTGATGCTGAGGACCTGGTAGCCGTCGTGTGCCGCGCGAGCGATGAGCGTGCGCGCGTCGTACGCGATCCAGGGCTCCCCCTCGCGGGTGTGAAGGTGGAGGTCGGCTTTCAGCAGAGAGAGGAGCCTAGACGACGTCGTCTCGGATGGGGTGGACCAATCGCTTCCTGAGAAGCGCGGCCAGACCGACGAGACCTGAGCCCAAAAGGGCCAGAGTGCCCGGCTCGGGTACCACCGTGAGGGACTCGCTGAGCGGAGTCTGCACTCCACTGCCGGCGCCGGTCTCCACCCAGGCGACCAGAACCGTTCCGGTGGGAAGGGGACCAGCTGACAGCCCGCTGATTCCGGCGGCGCCCCCTCCAGGGCTGTCGTACGCGCCGAGATTGAACTCGTATGCCGTAAACGAACTCGCCGTCACTCCCGCTTGTGCGCTCGCGCTGGCAAGCGAGCTGAGTGTGTAGTCGCTGAAGAATGGCTCGTTGAGATTGCCAACGTCACCCAATGCCCCACTCGTGAAGGCAATGCTCTCCAGGAACGTACCGCCCGTCACTGTGAAGCTTGCGGTCGCGTCGGGCCCCAGCACGCTCGGCACCAGCACTCCAAGAAATCCGGTCCCGCGCAGGCCACCGGTGTCCATGCTGATGATGTCGAACGTCGGAGTGGTGTTGCTGGTCGCCAGTGTGACCGACGCGCCGGTGCAGACTGTCGAGCTCGTGCAAGCGATGTGTAGCGGATCCGCCGACGCCGGGATCGCCACCAGACCGAGCCCCATGATGATCCCGCCCCCGAGCAGTACAATTGCGATCCTGTTCATCTCCCGTCTCCCCCTCAGTGTGCGAGCTTGGCTGCTCTCTCCTGAGACGGGTAACGCAGGACTCGTGCCACAGGTCGCAGCGCCGTGGGTCATGAAGAAATCGGCGAAGTTGTGGCCTTCCAGAGCACGGAAGGCTGAGCGCGATTCCGGAAAGCGTGAAGACGGTTGCAGGAGACATGCAGAATCCTACGTGAGGTGCGCATTCATTCGGCGAGGCCGGCGCGCGTCGCGGGGTCGGGATTACAGGGCGGAGGCGGGACGTCGAGCCGCCCCGCGCGGCTGGGGGATCGGAACGCCTAGAATCGGCGCGACGGCGGCGACAGCTTGCACTCGGAGATCTTGTTGAGCAGCGTCTTGTAGCTGACCTTGAGAATGCGCGAGGCCTCGGCGCGATTCCACTGCACGCGATCGAGCACTTCCACGAGGGCTTTACACTCGGCTTCCCGCGCGCCGCGGCGCGCGATCTCCCGCAAGCCCTCGCTGGCGATCGATGCGGCCGCATGGGTCGAGGCGTGCCCGTTCCGCTGGCGCGCAACGAGGGCCTCGAACGCCTGCTCGCCGTCCGTGAGAACCACCATGCGTCGAATCACGTTCTCCAGCTCTCGGACGTTTCCCGACCACGAGTGCTCGGTGAGGCGAGCGATCGTCTCGGACGAGAGCTGCTTTGCGCGACCGTACTGCTCGTTGAATCGAGAGAGAAACGCTGACGCGAGAAGGGGAATCTCCTCTCTGCGCTCCCGGAGGGGGGGAATGCGAATCTCCACTACATTGAGGCGGTAGTAGAGGTCCTCTCGGAATTCGCTCCGCGCCATCGCATGCTCCAGGTCTCGATTCGTGGCGGCGACCACGCGCGCGTCGACATCGATCAGCCCGTGGCCCCCCACCCGCGAGAAACGAAAGTCCTGGAGCACATGGAGGAGCTTGGCCTGGAGCGCGAGAGGCAGTTCTGCGATCTCGTCCAGGTAGATCGTGCCCTTGTTGGCATACTCGAATTGCCCTGGTTTCCGCCGATGCGCGCCGGTGAAGGCGCCCTTCTCGTGGCCGAAGAGCTCGGACTCGAGGAGGCCCGGAGGGATCGCCGCACAGTTCACCTTGACGAAGGGCCCGTGGCCGCGCCCGGACGCGGAATGGATCGCGCGAGCGACCAGATCCTTTCCCACGCCGCTCTCACCCCGGATGAGGACCGTCGCGTCAGTGTCGGCGACGCTCTCGATCACCGTCCGGACCGCTCGCATCTGCGGGCTCCCGTCGAGGAGCGCGACGTGGTCGGCGAGAGAACGCGCTCGAGCCGCTGTCTGTGCCAGCGGCCTGTCCACTGAGTCGACTTGATCGGTACGCACTGGCGCCTCCCCCGGGGAGATCCCGGCGTCTCTGCCCTTTCCGGAAAAGCTTGAAAACGCAGGCACCTTTCGTTCTGGTGAGGCGGCAGTATGCCATTCGCGCGATACGCTGTCACGAGAAAATTTACGCGGCCCCGACAGTGATAGGATTGCTCTTGGAGGCCATAGGAGGGGTCCAATGAAGCTCCTCTTGATCGAGGACGACAAGCTCGTTGCCAGGGTTCTCGCGGAGGCGTTCGAGGCTGACGGCCATGAGACCACCGTCATGCATTCCGGGGAAGAGGGCCTGGCCTATCTCACACGCGAGCGCCCGGACGCTGTCGTGCTCGACGTCCGGTTGCCAGCCTTGAATGGCGTCGCCGTCCTACGGAAGATCAGATCGACCGATCCTGAGCTACCGGTCATCATCATGACAGGTCTCGCGACGCTCGGCGAAATCGCCGAAGCTCGTCGTCTCGGAGTCACCGAGATCATCGAGAAGCCCGAGGTCCTGAAGCACTTCAGCGAGGCGCTCGCACGCGTCCAGAGTCGCGGTCGACGTCAGGACCCGACGTAGAGCCTGTGACCGCCATCCTCGCGGGCTCGGATCATCGTGTCGACAGCTTGACGCAACATGTCATCGGCCCGGGTCGCGGTCTTCGGGTAGCAGGAGCCACCTGCACTCCAGGGGATGGGCCCAAGGAGCGCCGTCAGCCGCCCGAGGATCGGCGGTAGGTGAGTTGTTTCGGCGTCAACGAGGAGCATGGCCAGGGAGGCCGGCGCCCACGGTGTGACAACGTCGGTGGTGCGAATGTAGCGAGTAGCAATTTCGGCGAAGGAGGGTCGAGACGGTTCCCGTGTCTCGGGAGAGATACCGTCAAACGCGAGGCACACAATCGAAAAGCAATAGCGCAGTCGCTGAGCTTTCTGAACTTCGAGGTCAACGAGGAATCGAAACAGCAGGTCGTCGACCACTCTCGCGCCGCCGTCGGAGGGGGGTGGCCCCAAACCACGCCATTCACTCATGCTGAGGCCTTGCATGCTCGCAGGGGCACGGCTTCATGAGCAGCAACTGTTGCGCCACTCATGGGCAAACGGAAAAGGATTCCGGAATTTGGGGGCTTAGCACTGAGAGAGACGTCCATTCGTGCCTCCGAGCGATGAAAACCCTGAAAACCTTTGCTCAGACTGTGCACCGTCTGTGAGAACGTACTGACCTTCCACCAGCGTATCGCGGGCTTGGATGGCATGCGCCAGGAGCGCTGGAAGGGTGATTCTCAGGCGCGAGCCAGTCTGGCAGTTTTGGCGGTGATGTCTTTCCATATTTGACTGAGCACCCAAGCAAATGGCCCCAATGACCTGACTTTAAAGGATTTTTGTCTTGGCACCCAGCGTGCACAAATCAATCGCTCAGGGAAGACCCCCTCTCGAGAAGGGCAAACCCGCCGCGAGGCGGCGACGCAAAACCACGGGTCAGGCGACGAGCCTGACAGCCGGGTTGCCGAAGGAGGGGTGCTCGACACCCCCGGGAACATTGGTGGTCTCCCCGAAAGGACGAGATCAACATGCTCTCGAAGGGTCGGGCCGCCGTCAATCGCATCGGACTCGGCCTCATCCTCGGCGGAGTCCTCCTGACAGCGACACCGGCTGGCGCCGGGATCCTCGACGCCTCCTGGACTGCCCCAACGACGAATTCCGACGGAAGCCCATTGACAGACCTGGCGTCCTACCGCCTCTATTACGGAACCTCCGCCACCCCTTGTCCGGGAGCCTCGTTCTCTCAGTTCGCATCCCCGACACCAAGTCCTCCCGCCAACCAGAGCGTGACCGCCAGGCTCACCGGGCTCTCCGCGGGCACGCTCTACAACGTTTCGGTGACCGCGGTGGACGCGAGCGGAAGTGAGAGTGCCTGTGCGACCCCTTTGGCGAGTGCCGTCGCCCGAATAGATTTTGCCGCGAGCCCCACGGGCACCGTGAGCTTCGGGAGTGTGAGCGTCGGGAGCTTTGCGGATCGAGTCTTCACCGTATCAAACACGGGCGGTGGAACCGTGTCTGGAAACGTGTCGGCCTCCGCCCCCTTCCGCATCGTCTCCGGGAGTCCGTTTAGCCTCGCTGGGCTGGGGGCGACTCAGGCAGTGACCGTGCGCTTCACCCCGACCACATCGGCGACAGCGACGACGAATGTCGGCTTCGTGGCGGACGGAGACACCCTTTCCCGGATCGTGACCGGCACCGGGACGGATACGACGGCGCCCACGGTGACCATCACGGCGCCGACCTCCGGCCCGACGTACATCACGAGCACCACCCCCCTGACGCTGGGGGGGACGGCGTCTGACAACGTCGGGGTAACCCAAGTGACGTGGACGAACAGTCAGGGGGCGAGCGGGACGGCGACCGGGACAACGAGCTGGACGGCGAGCGGGATCGCCCTCCTGGTCGGAACCAACGGGCTGACGGTCACGGCGCGGGACGCTGCCGGCAATACCAAAACGGCCAGCCTGACGGTCACGTTGTCGGGGACGGCGGCGTTCACCGATGACCCGGTCGTGGCCCAGAGCACGCCCGTCAAGGCGGTGCACCTCATAGAGGCCCGGGCGGCGATCGACAGCGTCCGCGTGGTACACGGGCTGCCGACCTTTGGCTGGACTGATCCCGCGCTCACGCAGGGGATCACTCCGGTCAAAGCGGTCCACTTGACTGAGCTCCGGACAGCGCTGAACCAAGCCTATCAGGCGGCGAGCCGGGCACTTCCCACGTACACGGATGCCACCGTCGTGACGAGGGTCACCGTCATCAAGGCGGTTCAGCTGAACGAGCTCCGTACCGCTGTCCGCGCGCTCCAGTAAGAACGGAGTAGGGGAGGGTCCGGCGCAGCCTGTGTCAATTTCAGTGGGCGTGTGTCAATGCCTTGATCATCCACGCTGATCGACGAGTACACCTAAGTACCTGAAGTGATATGAGATTTCGACTGGCACATCGGTTGCTGCAAATCTTTGCACAACCGTTCGAGCTTCCGTACCCGAGGGGTGCGCCTCCTGATTCGTCGGCCCCAGTGGCTTGTAGGCCTCGGTCTGGCGTTAGGTGGAGTCTCCCTCGTCGCAGCCCCAGGTGGAGCGGGTGTCCTCGACGCCTCCTGGACCGCGCCTACCGCGAATTCCGACGGAAGCCTTTTGACGGATCTGGCGTCCTATCGTGTCTACTCTGGGACGTCTAGCGTTCCCTGTCCGGGGTCCTCCTTTTTGCCGGTGCCGTCCTCGACGCCGAGCCCACCTCCCAACCAAACCGTCACCTTCAGGCTCACGGGGCTCTCCACGGGCAGTCTCTACAACGTTTCGGTCACCGCGGTGGACACGAGCGGCAATGAGAGCGCCTGTTCGGCCCCTGCGAGTGCCACCGCGCGAATCGGTTTTGCCGTGAGTCCGACCGGCACCGTGAATTTCG
>Ga0137358_10002242_pt1 | contig 10906 bp, 9 predicted proteins | sample Mad1_20_16metaG_FD_105551 | JGI IMG/M metagenome (GOLD analysis project Ga0137358, IMG submission 105551) | Vadose zone soil microbial communities from Angelo Coast Range Reserve, California, USA - Mad1_20_16 metaG | ecosystem: Environmental > Terrestrial > Soil > Vadose zone | place: USA... | reverse complement strand
TAACGCGCAACTGGCGGCGGCGCTCGGCATAAAATCAAAGACGCCATTTTTCGAAGAGAAAGGACAGCTGATCGGATTGAGAACGAAAGCCTCTTTATCCCGAGACGATCTCGTTCGTAAACTGAGAAAAGCGCTGGGCGGTCCGGTCAAAGCATTCAATTTCGGGCCGAAGAAGACAAGCGCGATCGGAATCGTCACCGGCAGTGCCGGCTCGGAAATTCACCGGGTCGCTGAAGCAAAGATCGACACATTCATTACGGGCGAAGCGCCGCATTGGGCCGCTGTCGCTGCCGAAGAACTTGGGATGAATCTTTTCCTCGGCGGGCATTACGCCACAGAAACTTTCGGCGTCAAAGCGCTGGCCGCGCATTTATCGAGAAAATTTCAAGTGCCGTTTGAATTTATCGATTGTCCAACCGGCTTGTAGCGGGGGGCATCATCCATATCCTAACAAAGATCGACAATGGAAGGGGTCATGTTTCTTATAGCCCTGGTCGCGATCGGCGCCTTCGTCGTTTCGATTATTGTCGGCGCGCAATTTTCAAGTCTGAAATTAAGCGTCGAAGAATTAAAGCGCCGTTTGGCTGAATCAGAATCGAGCAAGAGTGCTGTTACGGCGCAGCCGGCCCCAGCGACGCGCGCGGTGCCGCTGCCGCCACTCCTCTCAAATTTCGTCAAGCCGCCGCCGATTCCGCTTTCGTCGCCCAAAATTACTGAATGGTCGCCGGCGCCTTCACTCAATTGGGAATCGATTCTCGGCGTAAAGCTTTTTGCCTGGATCGGCGGGCTCGCGCTGTTTCTCGGCGTCGTCTTCTTCATGAAGTATGCTTTCGAAAACAATTGGATCACGCCACTGATGAGAGTCGTGGCAGGCGCGCTTGTCGGTGCCGCCCTTATCATCGTTAGTCTGCTTCCCGCAGTCCGGCGATATCGCGTTCCTGCACAAAGCCTCTGTGTGACCGGCATTTTAATTTTATATGCCGACGTCTATTCCGACCATTCGTTTTACAGTTTGATTTTGCTAACGGCTGCGACCGTTCTCATGTGGATGGTCACTGGGGTGGCGTTGGTTCTTGCGACGGGGCTCGGGGCGCAAAGCGCGGCCTGGCTCGGAGTGTTCGGCGGTTTTCTGACACCGGTGCTCTTCGCGACGAATTACGACAATCCGATTGCGCTGTTTGGTTATATCAGCCTATTGAACTGTGCCGTTTCCGCAATAAGCGCGCTTAAGCGCTGGAATTATCTCGTGTTTTTGGCAGCGCTCGGTTCCGTCCTCATGGAATTCACCTGGGCGGCGGGATTCTTTGGACCGATAAATTCCCACGCTGCGCGCATCGTTTTTCTGACAATGGAGGCTCTGTTCCTTGCGATTTGCATCGCACAAGGTGCCGCAAAGTCAGATGCGAATTGGGGTGTCGGTGCCACCGCATTGGCTGGTTTTGCTGCGCTCTTATTCTGTTTTGCTAGGATCGACAGTCGCTTCGGCTACGGTTGGGAGTTGGTTTTCCCGATGTTGCTGCTTGCGAATGCTGGACTGATCGCAGTGGCGGTCGCGGCTCGATCTTTCAGGCGGCGGGACTTTATCGCGGCAATCATCGCGGCAGCGCTTGTTTTTTCGTGGCTTACGGAATGGGCGGCGCGCTATCAGATGTTCGGGAGCATTCAACCGCTTCACGCGATTGCATGGTACATCGCGCTGTTTCTTTTGTTTGCAGTCACGCCGTACTTTTGCGGCGTCGATCGGGTGTGGCCCTGGATGATCAGCGCGATCGCTGGTCCGCTCCAATTTTGGTTTGTTTATCAATTGATGTCAGCGCGTTTTCCTGACGACGTGAATGGCCTATTGCCAATCGCCTTTGCCGCGCCTGCCCTCATTGGCGTCGCTTACCTCGCTAAAATCCAACATGTCAATCCTAGCTCAGCCGATTCGCGTCTCGCGGCGCAAGGCGCGGCGGTGCTGGCATTCGTTAGTCTTGTTTTTCCCGTTCAGTTTGAGCGCGAGTGGATCACTCTGGGTTGGGCCAGCGAAGGCCTTGCCTTGATCTTGCTCTTTCGTTTAATTCCGAACCGCCGGTTGCGTGCAGTCGCCTTGATCGTGCTCAGCGCAGCGTTCGTTAGGCTCGCGCTCAACCCTGCTGTGCTTGAATATCATGCCCGCACGCAACGTGCCGATTTGGAACTGGTATCTCTATGCCTACGGCGTGGCCGCGTTGTGTTTCTTCCTGAGCGCGCTCTGCTTTAGCGATCCGCGCGAGAAACCGTACGAACGCAACGCAAAACCGCTCCTTTATTCGCTCTGCGGAATCGTGGTATTCCTGCTTATGAACATCGAGATCGTCGATTATTTCTCGATCGGGCCGACGCTGACTTTCTCCTTCAGCGGAAATTTTGCTCGGGACATGAGCTATACGATTGCGTGGTCGCTGTTCGCGTTCGGTTTGCTCGTGCTTGGGATCGTGAGAGGCGTTCGTGCTGCGCCTTGTTGCCATCGCTCTGCTTTGCGTGGCGTTTGCGAAATTATTTCTGCACGACCTTGACAGCTTGCGTCAACTTTATCGCATCGGCGCATTCGTCACGGTGGCCATGATTGCGATCGTTGCCTCTTTCGTTTATCAGAGATTTCTTTCGCTAGGCACCAAACGGACGTGATCAGGTTACGTTCAAAGTTTTTTCTTTCGTAAATCCAGAGACGTTGTTCTTTGTTCGCCGATGGCTGCGGCGAAGGATCAGCGAGCGAGCACACGGGCGACGGGAATCGTCGGCATGGCGATTCTGTGCAGTCGCGTGCTCGGCTTGATTCGCGAAATGGTGTTTGCCGGTTTGTTTGGCGCTGGAAGAAATCTCGACGCGTTCTTGATGGCATTTCGGCTGCCGAATTTGCTGCGTGATTTGTTTGCCGAGGGCGCGCTTTCAACGGCTTTCATCACAACGTTTTCGAAAAAGATCGCGGTCGAAGGGAATGAATCCGCGTGGCGGTTGGCGAACAAAGTCGCGACGCTTACCGCCGTTTTCATGAGCGCAGTCACACTGCTTGGCATCATCTTCGCACCGCAACTTGTCGATCTTCTGACATGGGGGAGTTGGTCGGCGGATAAAACCGCGCTGACAATTTTGCTCACGCGAATCATGTGGCCATTCATGCTGCTCGTGTCGCTTGCAGCGCTTGTGATGGGAATACTCAATGCAAAGCACGTTTTCGGACCGCCGGCGATGGCCTCGAGTTATTTTAATCTCGGTTCGATTATCGGTGGCGTCGCGATCGGCTGGTGGCTCGATCCGCATTTCGGCGCGCGTTCGCTGATAGGATTGGCAATCGGGACGCTTATCGGGGGTGCGTGGCAATTGATGGGGCAATTCCCTTCTCTTCGGCGCGTGGGTTACAAGTATCGCGCCGATTTTCAATGGCGGGACGAAGGCATGCGCACCGTGCTGACGTTGATGGCGCCTGCGGTAATTGCCGCCAGCGCTGTGCAAGTCAATGTGCTCATCAACAGTGGATTCGCGGCGAGTCTTGGCAACGGTCCAGTGAGCTGGCTCAACATTGCGTTTCGCCTGATGCAATTGCCGCTCGGAATTTTCGGAGTCGCGATTGGTACCGTTACGCTTCCGCTGGTGTCGAAGAGCGCTGCTGTTGGAGACATGGATGAATTCCGCACCATCCTCGCCCGTGGAATGCGTCTCGCGTTTTTGCTTACCATTCCCTCGGCGATAGGACTCGCAATGCTTGCATCACCAATAATCAGCGTGATCTACCAGCACGGACGGTTCACCGCGGAAATGACGCAGCAGACCGCTGGTGCGCTACAGCTTTACGCCGTCGGACTCGTTTCATATGCGGTGTTGAAGGTGCTAACACCCGCATTTTACGCGATTGGTCACCGTAACACACCAATGGTCGTAAGCTTTCTAGCGATTGGCACAAATCTTTTTCTCAATTGGCTTTTTACATTCCGGCTCGGTTGGGGCCATCGCGGACTCGCATTCTCAACAAGCCTCGTCGCGACAATCAACTTTGTTTTGCTTTATGCGCTGATGCGGCGCCACACACGCAGGCTGGAAACGCGCCAGCTCTTAATCGGCCTGGGGAAGATTTGCGTCGCCGGTGCACTGCTGGCGCTGGTCTGCTGGGCGGCAAATCACTGGTGGCTCGACGCGTGGGCGCAGCTGCGCTTTGTCGCAAAGTTATGCGCCCTGCTCGTCGCGATTTCGCTTGGTATGATTACGTTTTTCGTCAGCGCGTTCTTGCTGCGGGTGAGCGAAGTGCATAATGTGGTCGATCTTATACGGCGCAGATTAGGAAATCGGCCGTTGTAGAGGCATTCGCCGCGGCGAACGCCTAGCCCAGCGCCTGATTGAGGTCCTCGATCAAATCGTCGGCATTCTCGAGGCCAACTGACAACCGCAACAAATTCACCGGAGAAGTCGTGCCGGTGCCTTCAATCGATGCTCGATGCTCGATCAAGCTTTCTACGCCGCCTAAACTAGTCGCGCGCGTAAAGATTTTTGTCTTCGCTGCGGCAGACATCGCCGCGTCGCGTCCGTCTTTGACTTCGAAGGAAAGCATTCCACCGAACATCGACATCTGACGTCCGGCGATTTCATGTCCGGGACTAGTATGCAATCCCGGATAGTGCACAACTTCGACTTTTGGATGCTGGGCCAGAAATTCTGCGACTTTCATCGCGTTTTCTGAATGCGCTCGCATCCGCCACGGCAGGGTACGCATGCCGCGCAAAATCAACCAGCAATCGAAAGGCGAGGGGACCGCGCCGCCGGAATATTGAATCGTGCGAACACGTTGAAAAAAGTCATCGTCCTTTTTTGCGATGACGATTCCGCCGGCTACATCGCAATGGCCGCCAAAATATTTCGTGGTCGAATGCAGAACCAGATCAATCCCCAGGTCGAATGGACGCTGTAACACCGGTGCCCATGTATTGTCGCAAACACAGAGGGCATTTGTGCGATGAACGATTTCGGCGACCGCGGCAAGATCGACAACTTTCAGCAGCGGATTGGAGGGTGTCTCAGTCCAGGCCAGTTTTGTTCGCGGTCGTAACGCTTTTTTAATTTCGTCGAGATTGCTCATATCGACGAAGTCAGCTTCGAGTCCCCAACGTAAGAAAGTTTCACGAAGCAATCGTGATGTGCCGTAGTAAGCATCAAGATGGGCGAGAACATGGTCTCCCGGCTCAAGTACCTGGAACAAAGCCATCGCCGCCGCCATGCCACTGCCAAAAGCCGCCCCCGCCTCGCCGCCTTCGAGCGCGCTGACGCCGCGCTCCAATGCTTCACGATTCGGATTATTGTTGCGCGTGTACATAAATCCGCGCGAGTACGTGCCTTCGATGTCCCGCTCGTAAGTAGTGGAAAGATAAATCGGCGCCGAAACGGCCCCGGTTGCAGGATCGACGGCGCTCCCGGCGTGAACGGCGAGGGTTTCAATTTTCATTTTGATTGAGTTATGAGAAGGACGCTACGGATTCCGAATGTAATTGTCGATCTTGGCAATAGTTTTCGATTTGACGGCTCTATCTGCTCAGCGCAAATAGCAATCTGCAGTTGGCGGCAGGGTTATCCTAATTTCCGAATCGCCAACGCGCTCCCATGACTATTTACGACGACGAAGTGTTCAAAATGGCGTGCGACCAGTTTCAGGTCATCGCCGATTATTTGAACATCGACAAGGGCGACCGCGAGTGGGCGACCTATCCCAAGCGGGCCATTGCTGTAACTCTACCCGTGCACATGGACGACGGCAGCACGAAAGCATTCCAGGGTTACCGCGTTCAACATCACATCGCACTCGGCCCGACCAAAGGGGGCACGCGCTTCGCGCCGTCGTTGTCGATGGGCGAAACGGCCGCGCTGGCCATGTGGATGAGTTGGAAATGCGCGCTAGCCCAATTGCCATATGGCGGCGCCAAAGGCGGAGTGGCGGTCGATCCGACCAAACTGTCGCACAACGAGCTGGAGGCCGTCTCGCGGCGTTACATGCAGGAAATGATCCCCTTTGTCGGGCCGCACACCGACATCATGGGACCCGATATGGGCACTAACGAACAGATCATGGCGTGGTTCATGGACACTTATTCTGTCTATCAAGGCTTCGCCGTGAACGAGATCGTTACCGGCAAACCGGTCGCCATTGGCGGCACAGAAGGCAGACGGGAAGCGACCGGACGCGGTGTCGTTTACTTGATCGAGCGCGCTATGAACATGTTGAAAATCGATCCCAACAAATGTACGGCCATCGTGCAGGGGTTCGGTAATGTCGGCTCCGTCGCAGCGCTTTCGCTCGCACTCAAGAGCGGCGTCAAGGTGGTCGGGATCAGTGATGCATACGCCGCCATCTATAATCCAAAAGGCATCGACGTGAAGGCGGCCGAGCAACATGTTTTGAAAAAAGGATCGCTCAAGGCTTTCGATCAGGACGATCATGTCGATCCAAAGGAATTGCTCATTCTTCCTTGCGACGTGCTCGTGCCGGCAGCGGTCGATCGGGTGATCAACGAAACGAATGCAGGCAAAATCAAGTGTCGCATTCTGGCCGAAGCTGCCAATGGTCCAACGACGCCGGCAGCGGATGTAATTCTCGAAAAACACTGGGACGAGGTGTTCGTAATTCCAGATATTCTTTGCAACGCTGGAGGCGTCATCGTTTCCTACTTCGAATGGGTGCAGGGCTTGCAAAGCTTCCTCTGGACCGAGTCCGAAGTGACCGACAAACTTTTCCGCATTCTTGAGCATTCATTTGCACAAGTGATCAAACGGGCAAAAGAACATAAAATTTCTCATCGCACAGCAGCCATGGCTATCGGGGTCGAACGCGTCATCAAGGCCAAACAAGTGCGCGGCCTGTTTCCATGAGGGACGATGAAGTTTTCGCATTCCGAAGATCAGCGGGAAGATCGACAGCTCGACACTTTGACGGATGAGGAGAATGGTCTCCGAATCGTCGTTTCGCGCTTGGGCGCGGAATTAATTAGCGTTGCGCGAATAAATGAAGTCGGTGAGTGGACTGGCTTTCTTTACAGGGACAACGATCTGTCGGCGCCGTTTCAGGGTTGGGGCAACCACGCAACTGTCATGGGCTATTATCTTCATCGGCTCAAAAATGGGCGCAGTTTGTACCGTGGTCGCGAAATCAAGGGCGGCAACCACGGCTTTCTTCGGTCTAAAACGTGGCACTTTGCGGGATCGACAATCAACGACGGTGGCTCATTGAAATATCGAATTGGACCGAAAGATTTTTCGGCCACCGAATACCCGCTGAAAGTTAGCGTTGATCTGACTTACAAAATCGAAGCGAATAAAGTGAACGTTCTCTTCGAGTTTCGAAACGACGAGCCTGACTTGACCGCGCATGTCGCGTTTGGGTTGCATCCAGGATTTGCCGCGACTTCGTTCGAAACCTTTCGCTTGCAAATGCCCCGGGGCTTCTATCGCCGGCATTTCTCCCCGGGTAATTATCTTTCCGGCGAAACCCGCGATATCGAGTTCGCCGGCGGCGAAATGCCGTTCTCGAAAGCCGATTTGCCCGGTTCGATCATTCTGGAACTTGTCAATGTTCCAAGGCGGGAATTTTCCTTCGTCGATCCACCGAGCGGACGCTGGGTGACGGTCGATCTAACCGGCGTCCCTTATCTAACTCTGTGGTCTGATGGCGGCCCGTTTCTCTGCATCGAACCTTGCTGGGGCTTGACCGATCATCACCAACAGCGCCCGTTTGAAAATAAGGAAGGCATTCAAACCATTGCGCCCCGTGACGAATTGCGCGCCTCCTTTAGCATGACTCCGCAGCTTGCCTCTTGCGATTAGGTTGGCTCGCGCAGCCGATGAATGCCGAAAACAACGGCACGAGTACATAAAAAACCGCACAGCGGGATCGAACCACAGTGCGGCTCGTTTTTCCCTTAGTGGCCTATGTGGTCGATATGACCGATGTTGTGGCCCGGGCCCTGGCCGCCGCCTTTGGCGTCTTTGGCTGGCTTGAGGTCATGGACTTTGATCTCTTTTTTGGCTTTCTTTTGTTTCTTTGTTTTGTCTTGCATATTACCTTTCAGTTGTTTGTTGTTTGTGTTATGTCAGTGACACCGAATAACTGATGCCCGCCTTTAACGTCCTGTTTTGGAATCAGGTCATCCAGGCGAATCAATTTATCTTTGCTGCGCTTGGGCCTTTGATTTCCCGACTCTCCGGCGGGCGCATTTTTTTTGTTCTTCGGTGTACTCACTTTGACTTTCCTATATTATCAGTATTCGTGCCAAGATCGGCCAAACAGGGGCCGAAACGATCATAGTCGGGCTGTTTGTTCTTAAACGAGAGGTGGTTACGGAGCTCTTACCTATCAAAAATAGATAAATTGACATCACACATGCCGCGAACGCTGGGTTCATTTTAAGTCCGCTTCGGTCTATTTTCGGGCCCAATCGTGCTTCATTTTTTGGCCACACCTCGCAGGTAACGTGCGAGCGTTGATCGAGAAATGCCGAGCAATTTTGCCGCCTGCCGCTGACTCTGATTTGCATGCTCGTAAACGAACCGAACGTGCTTTTTCATGGCACTGTCCAGCGACAGATCGATACCAGGCTCATGCTCTTTATTATTGCTGGAGAACGCGGAAACCGATTTGCCGGTTTCGGGGAAAGCTCGATCAGAATCCAGATCAGGAGGAAAAACCACATGCTCGGGCAAGATCACCGAGCCATTACAAAACAAAGTCATGGTGCGCACCGTGTGACTTAACTCACGAAGGTTTCCCCGCCACGCATGATGCAGCAGCTTTTGCATCGCTTCAGGATGGATGGCGGTGATGTTTTTGCCCTCTTTCAACCCGGCTGCCTTCAATTCCGCAGCAATCAACGCCGGCAATTCCTCCAACCGTTCACGAAGCGGAGGAATGAGCAAGGTGAGACCATTTAAACGCTGATAAAGGTCCTCTCGAAATTTTCCCAAGCGCACCCGTTCCCGCAGCGAGCAGTTTGATGCGCAGATGATTCGTGCATTGGAGGTGAGCATTCGTTCGGAGCCCAGCCGCTCAAATTCGCCATACTCGAGCACGCGCAAGATTTTAACCTGGGCGAGCGGACTCATCTCCGAGATTTCGTCGAGAAACAGCGTGCCATTATTGGCCAATTCGAATTTTCCTTTGACGCTTTGTTGCGCACCGGTGAATGCGCCACGCTCATGACCAAACAGCTGGCTTTCCAGCAGAGTGTCGCTGATCGCCGACGCGTTGAATGCAACGAATGGTCGACCCGCGCGTGCTGATGAATTGTGGATCGCGTAAGCGAGCAAGGTCTTGCCAGTGCCGGTCTCGCCTAGAAGCACGACCGGTACCTCGGATTTCGCGGCCAGCGCGGCCAACTGCAAACAGCGCGCCATAGCGTCGTTGCTCGTGGTCAAGTCCTCGATTCGCAATCTGGTGAGGGGCTCTTGCATTGCGATTCCCAGGATTTATTGCTTCATGCTTTCGCGCAACTGCCGAATTGGCTCGAACGCATATTCGATCAGCGTGCGTCCTCCGACAATAATGTGCGCATCCCCCCGCATGCCGACGCGTAGAGGCAAAACTTGTCCCGCGCGTGGCGAGATCTCATAGCGATCGAGCGATCCCAACGCGACGAAATGAGAGCCATCTGCGGTCGTAACAGCGGACTGACTAATCCAGTCGAGTTTTCCCGTTACAGCTCCATAGCGCTGGTAAGGGAATGCTTGAAAAAAGTACCGCACGTGCTGAGCAACGGCAAGCTTCGGGAGACCCGCTTCAGTTAAGGCCATTCGTGCCCGTGGTTTAGCATCCTTCGGTGCAAGTTGGCAAAGGACTTGTCCCTGCTGAACAAAACTGCCGACGGTCCCTTGATCCATTGAAATGATGACGCCATCGTAGGGGCTGCGCACCGTCAGTAAGTTTTGCTGCGCATTTACCAGATCTGCCTTCAAAGCTCCGATCCGCATTTTCAACTTTTCTATTTCCGCCTGTTGCTCGCCGCGCTGTCGCTGTCGCTCTGTTTCCATTCGCTCACGATCAAGATTGACCTGCTGGACGGTTCTCTGGGCCACGCTGAAATCCTTTTCCGATCCAGCCAGATCGAGCTTCAGCTTGACCAGATCGATTTGCGAAAAGCCACCCTGGGTCGCCAGCTTCTCCAAACGAGTAACGAGATCCCGACTGGCGTTTACGTGATTTTCGCGGAATTTCACTTCGCTTTTCGCTTGCTCGATTTCAGCTTTTTTTATGTTCAGCTGCGCGGCGTACGCAGTATCACTTTGAATGAGGCTCTCTTCTTTATTGCGTAAATCCTCCGTCAGCGTTCGAAATTGGGTGTCCCAACCGCGAATCTCATCAGAGCGCAACACGAACAGCTCCTCGCCGCTTTTGACAGTTTGACCTTCGCTCACCGCGACACGGCTAATCATGGCTTGGCGCGGCGCCTGAATTGGATCGGCGCCGGTGGCGGGGATCAGCACAAATGGACAACGCACGCTCTCCGGTAATCGCATGACAACCGCAATGAGCAGCGCAAAAAGAAATGCTCCTATCAATAGCCACGCCGTTGACCGAACGATCCAGGGCGGCGGTTCTTGCGGCGACATGTCCGATTCCGCATCGAGCGAGCCACGCTGAGTGAATTGTGAGCTCATTGGAGAATTAGTTCAGATTCCCAGTTGCTGGCTTGCCAGATAATAATAAAGGCCGCGTTGCGCCATCAACTCATCATGCGTGCCAACTTCCGCAACACTGCCTTGTTCGAGCACTACGATCGCATGCGCTTCGCGAATCGTACTTAAGCGATGCGCAATCACAATTGTCGTGCGGCCGGCCAGTAATCGCCCGAGATTGTCCTGGATCGCGCGTTCCGATTCTGTATCGAGCGCGCTCGTGGCTTCGTCAAAGATCAAG
>Ga0137358_10002240_pt1 | contig 10908 bp, 11 predicted proteins | sample Mad1_20_16metaG_FD_105551 | JGI IMG/M metagenome (GOLD analysis project Ga0137358, IMG submission 105551) | Vadose zone soil microbial communities from Angelo Coast Range Reserve, California, USA - Mad1_20_16 metaG | ecosystem: Environmental > Terrestrial > Soil > Vadose zone | place: USA... | reverse complement strand
GAATCGCTTGCATGTTGTATGATGCATACTATATGCTCTTCCGTTTCCGTGTACGGGGCCGCCGCGGCATTTACTAAGCATGAGTCGGTCGGAGGTGTGGGGGCGCAAGCTAGGCGCGAAATCTTTCCTATTCATGTCATGTCATTTGATCTCGACTTGCGGTCAGGCGGACCACTACAATCGCAGAAAAAGAAAAAGAAAAAAAAAAAAAGACAGATTCGGCCGGGTCCCTGCCGCTGCTGCACATCATGATATCATGATGTTCGAGGGAGGGGAGTTCCGACGAAGAAGTGCACCGTACTGTACTTTGGGTGCAACTGAGTGGCTATGTTTAGTACTGTAGCCCCTCAGGCTCGGGCTTTTGCACTGGGCAGATACGCAGATACGCGAGGACGATCAACTTGAACCCCTCGGTACTAGTACTGGTACTGTACTTGTAACACTGTCCGTACTCGAAAATACACTGTAGGCTATAGCCGAGGATCGCCGACCGACGGACGATTAGTTTGCCCCCCCGCCGGGTCCACCACTACCTGACTTGGCATGATTTCAATTTGCTTCGTTTCAAACTCACATCATCAAAAGAATCAAATCCTCATAAGTTACGAAAAAGAAATATTTTTTCTCTCCACTGGCAGAAACTTGAAAGGCCGTTCTTTCTTCATCATCTTCTTCTCCCCAACCTAAAACCTTCGTTGGAAAATGGGCGAAGACCGAAATCATGTCCAACGCCCTGGCTGGGAGACTGAAGTTTATAAGTACGACCTTTATGTCTTTAAGGTTTGTCGTCTGTTTTTGTTTTTGTTTTTGTTTTTCCTAGTACTTGCCGTCGTGACTTGTACTTACTGTACTCGAGCCCGAAGCTCAGTCGAGGTTGTATAAACTCGGTTGTACGTTAAGATTGTTCGGCCACCTGGCTGGGCAATGTACACTTCTGGGCGTCTAAATCGGACGATCGACGAAGATGGTGAAAATACCCGACAGCACATCCCATCCCGATATGATATGTTTATCTGTCCACTTGTCGGGAAGAAGGAAGATCTCAAGAAAATCTCCCACCAATGTCCATCTCGCTTCTATTCATATACGCATATGATATCCTTCATCTTCCTCTTCCGCATCCGACATATGATGTGGTACCATAAAAGGACAGATTATTGATTGTGAGAGCACAATACAAGAAAACAACAAGAGAAGATTGAGATTAAAAAAAAACAAATGAGCGTGATGGTAAAATATTGATATGTTGGAAAATGAAATTAGCCAGATGGCTGGTCCGCGTCCGTGTCCGAGTCAAAGTATTGAGAGGTATATGGAGGAGGTGAATCGTTCTCATGTGCTCTACGCCGCCTGTGACCTACGAGGCGCGTGAATGGATAATTCTGCCGCTGCAACGGCCGTGATAATGATGACGACGGTCCTGCTGCTTCTCTTTCCTTCTTTTCCTTCCTCCCAGGCGAATGCAGCCGATTTGGTTGTAACACTATTGCCTGGACGCCCGACGGCGGTGTGGCCGTTGTTGCAGTCGTCGTCACCGCTTGTGGCGACTGTAACTGCGGTTGTTGTGGCTGTGACTGTGACTGTGGCGGCGGCGGTGGTTGCGATGAAGGCGGCGGCGGTAGTTGTAGTCGTGGTGAGGCCGATGATAAGCCGAGTTGGTGTTGTAGCGGCAACGGCGGTAAAGGCCGTATCCTCGTCTTATCCTTCATCTTTGACGACGAGCTCGCTGCGAACCTAGGCAACATGGACAGTACAGGCGTTGGCTGCATTGGCGATGATGGCGATGCAGACGTCAGCGTTGCTGCTAGTGGTGTGGGCGGGAGAGGGGAGTTTGGAGGTGGGGTTGTCGTGCTGGCTAATAGGGCAGCGGTCGCGGCGGTTACGCGTGGGCTGTGCATGATGTGTTTGCGTATTGAGGGTGGCCGTGGACGTCGAGGGGCGAGCATGTCATCAGAATTGAATCGGAGGGTAGGCGTCGACGTTGTCGTCCGTGGCAATACTGGGTCTGCGCGGCTTTGTCTGCGCATACGACGACCGCCTCCGAGTCCTCCACTCTCACCCTCTCCCCCAGTTCCAGCTCCCCAAGTTCCACCGAACCCTACTGTACCTGCACCTGCACCGCCGCCCCCACCAGTGCTAGTGGGAATTCCGCCACCACTGAGGCGGCCCACGAATGCGGGCACGCTGATGTGGAATCGAGAGTTCCGTGACGCTGCCGATTTGCGAGCGGGCAATAGATTATCGGTCAGATGCGGAGCGCGTAACGGAGTCAGTGGAGTTCCGATGGGCGAGGTGGGTGATATTGGGGACGACGGCACGGGCGAGATGCTCATAACACCACTGTATCCTCTTGAAGGTGCTGCGAACGGCGTGGCCGAATTGATCGAGGGCGACATTGGCACCTCCAAAATGGATGAGGCAAAAGTCAATGCAGGTGGTCGTTGCGGTTGCGACGAGTACTGTTTGCCTTCTACATCGTTCCGCTCGCCCTCAAGGTCGACCGAAGCCCGTATCGGTGAATGCCGGACGACCCGCCGCCGCCGCTTTATTCGCCTTCGGAAACACCACAGCAATAAGAACATCGACAACAGGTAGACGGTGAACGCGACCGGCGGTGCAATAGCGGCGACGAGCATTAGACGTGGTCTATAGTAATGTGTATAGGGAGAGAGGAATAAAATGGGGAAAGGGTGTGTGTTTTATGATAATATATTACTCAGCGCGTCGAGTTCGTTGCAGATGAGATGATGGAACCCAACGCACGAGGAGAACGATTTGGTCTCTTTCACGTCCCTGGCCTTCAATTTGATATCTCCGTGGACCATCAGAGATTGGCGTGCTGTACGCGTTTATTATGTGCGAGATTTCGGGTAAGTACCGACTATCTGTGGGGAGGAGGGAGGGAGGTGAAGGGAGGAACGAAAGGAGGGATACCCGTAGCAGCTGACAGATAGAGAGGAAGAACCTGGAAGGATGGATGAATGGGGGTAGTACACGGGAGACGGAAGACAGCGAACAGGAAAGGGCACAGGCCGCAGGGTTATCTGGTAGAGCTTGATGGCGGTGGGCCAGGCCAGGCCAGGTTCAAGTCCAGGACGAAGGCGGAGACAACGACAGAGAGAATTCAAAATTTTCTGTTGGTTCAAGTTGTCATCATTGGGACACGAATTGAACGCCCCCGGTTTACACACTTTTGTATCTCTTCTGTCCCACCCGCCAAACGGATGGGGAACCAAAACGAGTCTTTATTTTTTGATTATGGGGATGAACCGGATCATCAAACGCCATCAAGAGTGGGTCACGGTATAAAAGTAGTGCTGTAAAAAGATCGTCACGCACGGTATCGTGCGCGGCTTTTCAGCTATTCATCATTTTCATCCAGGGTCAAGTTCTAATTGCGGAATGACGGTCACATACCGTACTGCACCGTGTAGTACAGCACAATACAGCACATTATAACAGTGGCGCGCGAGAGGAAACTTAAACTCGAGGATAGCATTTTGCGTGAGAGTTTGTCCCAGATGAAAGATGCCGAACGAATGAATTTGAATTAAATAATTACGTCTGCGCTGCTGCGGGTATGAGTGTGACTGATAACATGGCACATAGAGACGTGGCTTGACTAACCATACATAGCCCCAGCCCCTGTTGATGGGATATCAATCATACAGTACATCAAAATCCATTTCAGGGCGAGTCAGAGCAAGGGCGTCTCACGATCGGGTTTGACGTAGGCGGTCAGGGTCGAAGGAAAAGCTGACAGACCCACGAGGTCGTTCGGTCAAGAAAAGGTCCCCGTCTTGTCAAACTAGGTCAATTGTTTTCTAGCTTTGGATATCCATAACGCCCGGACAACCAAGGCCTACAAAACCTGCGGACATCTTCAAAGGAAATACGGGACAGCCCGCGGAGATGTGGATCAGTGATGATGAAGAAACGTGTCTTGGGATTGACCGGAGTGATGAGTGACCAAACATGAAACCAAATTTAGACAACAAGCGAAACACGTGTTCTACTTATCCCACGCTGTTCTACTACTACTGACTACTGCCTAGCCATGACGCGACGGCCCCTCCGAAGCGGCCCAGGTAATCTGATATCCCGCCACATGCAGAGGCTTGTATGGAGAATGCCTCTGGTAGTAGAGCTTCAAGTTGCTTTTCGGTATATTAGATCAATGGCTCGGAATGATATGTCCGGTGCATACCTTGACGCGCCCGTCAGAAGCTGGGTGTGTATTAAGGAACGAGACGTTCAAGCCACCACTGGACTTCTCAAGGGCGCCGAGGCGCTTAAATATCCTGTGTAGTACCCGCGTCAGCACAGGGGGAAAATGCCTCAAATGAGAACCGCACGATGGTGCAGCTGTCGGGTCAAAGCATGCCTTGGCCGAGAGTTTCAAGCCAATCTTGTCGGCTGAAGGGACAAGTAAACGTTCTGTTGGTAATCTTTTTGGCGGGAAAGCAGGAAAGAGACACAAACCCTCATACTCTTGTTTCCGTGAATGGGGGAGCTCCATCAATAAAGTAGTCAATATATTACCAAAGCCGTAGGGAAAGCCGATCATCTCCGCCAACCATGCAAAGGCGATAAGAACCTTGGAATAGGAGTAGCGCTCTGCTGTATGGCGTGCGACTGCATTGATTTACGTGATTGGGGTATTCCGGAGCAATATGGGTGCCCAAGACTGGCTTACCAACATGGCCTATCTCTAGACACCAGGTAAGGAGGGCATCAGCCGAGATCCTAGCAGGTCAACTTACCGTGGCCGAGTATGGCAGCAAGACCCTGCTCATCCTTCGTGACAGGGAGTATCCCTGTGAAGACAACGACTGTGCCTGGTAAGATGTTATTCAAATTACGTGTGTGTCAAGGAGGTGGAAGTATTGATGGGCCTGCACACCTGGCGCAGCCATTGCGTTGACGACCTTTTCATCATTCACCACTAGCAAGCTCCACTCCTTCTGGCCAGCTCCCTGCGCCCCGTCACGCCACCCAGTGGTGGCGTTAGTATCCGGATCCCACAAATCCGGCTGACCTTCTTCTCCATGGCCATGGCCGAATCCACCCATGCTCGGCTGCAGTACCGTCCGTGCAGGAGTTCTTGACGTCCGCGGATCGCCACGAAGAGTGCCTAGATTATTCGCGTCGAGGATACGAGAAACGACGCGATGCACGTGCTGGGTGATGACATGTGAGGGTGGGAGCAGTTTTCCGCGGAACTGATTGGAGAGCTCGGTATATGATGCTTCCCAGAGCTGACATATATCATATCATAAGTTTTTCTTATTCTTTTTCCGGAAAGGAAGAAAAAAAAAAGGTTCGGGAAAATGAAACGGTGACTTGGCCTGGATTGATAGGGCGGGGAAAACAGTATAGTACTCACGGAAGCTTCAAATTTGGGGCTCACGTCCATGAAGCGCCACCGACCCGTCTCTGGGACTTGTTCGAGACTTGTAAGAACCAGAACATTAGACGAAAAAGAGATGTCGAGGCATGAGAGATGAGATGTAAAATATAAATACACACTGGACGATGTAATATACGACGGATCCCGCTACAAGCGTGTATATGACGATGTCACGTTTCTGAATCCCTGCAGAGTGCGGCGGTGGGCGATTTGGATCGTCATCAAATCGCGAATATTGCGCTCGATGAGGTGGGGTGGGGTATATCGATAGGTTCCGACGGGACGAGAGAGTGGGCACGGAATCACGGGTCAGCGTCGGTATTCTCGGAGGATAACGCGTCGGGGAGAGAAAAAGAGACCGTTCTAAATGGCGCGCCGCCAGGTTGCAGCTGGAAGAAAGACGAGATGATCTCAGAGAGCTGGTATAAACAAGTGATGCGCGGCGGTTCATCATGATCAGGAAGATTGGGACCGTGTGAAGCGTGAATTGGTGGGCGGTTATCTGTGTTCGTCTTGGCGACATTGACTGGTGCATGAACAGTTGAAGCACTGGCATCTCTCGCTCTTAGCGACAAAGTAGTCGCTTCACTCGACCCGCTAGTACAGCCTTCAAATATGTAAATAAGCATGGGACCCTCATTCAATGCCTCGGGTTTATTCACCCAGGGGCAAGGCATATGCCGAATGCCGCATCATTGATCAAGTGGACCTCTCCGCAGACAAATGAACACCAAAGATAGAGATGCCCGTTCGAATCAGAAGTGTTGATATGACTGAGAAGGACGACGTCGGGAAGAGTTGGGAGTAAGAACGTCTACGTTACTGGACACAAAGGATGACACGTGAAGATCACACAACGCATGCACATACGATGCTAAAGCTAAAGCGATAAATTGAACACATTGTCATCCTATAGTCGCGGTGACCATGGCCATTCGCAGAGCAGGAGATCCGGCGCATGTGAGTTATAAAATAAACGACAACCCAAAAGGAAAAACTACGGCACCCAGGATTCTCGCGTGGTCCCCCACCGTGGTACTAACTGGGCGGCACTCTGGTTAACTGCGCAGATCGAACGGGATGCGGTGCTTTCAGAGTCCTGTGGCCGTGGATGCTAAACTATGTCGGGAAGTGTTTATATGCCACTCTTAATCGTGTATTCTCTGATGTATATTTCGTAACTTAGATTACAGTATTCGGAAGTTCATCAAATGATATGGGCAATTTTAGCAGTTCATGCGGTATGTAAAATTCTGAGGGGCCTATCGTTTTGGATCCTGCTGTAGGGTTACAATCCGAAATACCAACGTTGTCATGGCGAACGACTCGGACTGAGAAAATTCTTCAGCGAATCCGCATTCGCATCCGAATGCCCATCCTCTTCGAAAACATAAGGAGATGGCTCGATCACCAGAGCTTGGAAACTAGAAGGTACTGAGTTGCGGGAACCTGATGGCCTATGATGTACGGTAATGATAAGGCCCAGGAGCATTCAGGAAGGCATCTCGAGGACTGTCTTATGCGGAATATCAGAAGAAAATTAAATGTTACAGTACTCAGCTTATCACATCCCTTCAATCGACATTGCACGATGGATATGGTGCCGTGCTTTGAAAATCGAGGGTTTCAGGTTGAACCAAGCTCAGCATATCACTCTCGCGGGAGGTGCGGTACAAGTTTGAAGAGATGAAATTATGACCGCACGGTACAGTCATAGCGATGCTGTCTGTCCTGTGACACAGGCACCGAGGCTGGCGATCTAGACCCACGCACGGGACAGTCACGTTCCTCGGGGATGGGGCAGTCCACTGCACTTGCTGGCCAGCGCCTCCCATCACCTCGCAGAGTTAGGTCAACACGAGGTCCACCAACGTCTCTCTTTACCAGTAACCACATCCAATGCTACCTCAGTCCCTGACATGAAGTTTTGCTTATCAACCACCTCTCGCCCTCGATCCACCAAAAGAATTGGCCAGGGTATAGGACGTGGCAAATGGTACGTCCATGGTCCCTCCTGTTATGTTTACTTGCTGGGATTGATAATGGACAATAGTCTACATACAATATCGATCCATATCCTCGATGATGACTCACTGCTCAATATATTTTGTCTCTACCGGCCATTCTTATTAGGCGAAGACAAGGGTGAATTTGATCTTCCCCACTGGTCTATTCAGTACTGGGCCGCGGGCTGGTGGTATAAGCTCGCACACGTTTGTCGAAGATGGCGAAACCTCATACTTGGTTCGGCATCCTATCTGCGTCTTTCACACGTCTGTAGAAATCGCACGCCCGTTGCAGACGTGCTGGCACTTTCACCTCCTCTCCCACTCACCGTCGATTACCGCGGCACAAATACCTTCCCTCCAGAATTTGAAGAGGGGTTAATGCTTGCTCTCAAGCAGCGTAATCGCATCCGCCACCTCCGCCTTTCTTTCCCTGTCCAGAAACTGCAGAAGTTTCTCATGGAAATCGATGGGGACTTCCCAATCCTGGAGTGCTTGATTATGCTGCCTTGGCAGGGTGACACCACGGACTTGATGCTCCGCACAACACTTCAAGCCCCACACTTAAAGCGCCTCGTGCTGATAGGCTTCACCTGTCAGATAAGACCTCGATTACACCCAACTGCCGCTGGCCTTGTCACACTTGATCTTACGGTATGCCAACCGCTCGCCTACTTCCAATCAAATATTCTGCTCCAATGGATTTCATGTATGCCCCAGCTAGAGACACTCCGGATCAGTATTGGACCACGCACTGTTCCCAATCGTGATATGGAGAGGCAGCTCACGTATACGCCAATCACGACACCCATTACACTTCCTAACCTTCGCTCTTTTTGGTTCCAAGCCAGTAGCGCTTATTTGGAAGCGATTCTTTGTCGGATCACCGCCCCTCGTCTCGAAAGGCTGCAAAATGTGTTCTCCCAGCAACTCACGTTTTTTGTTTCACGTTCGGTGCATCTTATAATCACGACAGAGACCTCGAGGTCCAACATTCCCGCGCTCTCTTTTTTCGATGTCTCCAGATTTTTTAATGTGACGATATATCCCTATGGGGACAAGACGTATGCCTTTTACTTATATCTCCATGAGCGGCACCTCGACTGGCAGGGATCTTCCATGGCACAAATCTTGAATGCGCTTAGCCAGGTTTTCTCTCCGGTGGTGCACCTCGTCCTTCGATCTGCGGCGTATATATGGTCACCTGAAGAGCCCAATGAAGTCGACCTCATCGAGTGGCGCAACCTTCTCAGGTCGTTTAACAACGTGAAGACACTTCACGTCGAGTACGGGCTCATCAAGGAACTCTCTCGTTGTCTACGATTGGAAGACGGAGGGCTTCCTCTGGAGCTGTTACCCGAACTGCAGAAGCTCGCATACTCTGGACTCGAAAGCGGCGATACCAGTGATGCGTTCACCTCATTTATCGAAGCTCGCCAGAATGCAGGTCGCTCTGTAACTCTGATCTGTCTTGGGTCAAGACGAAACCTTACAGAGTTCAAAGTTCCCGTGACCACACTCCGCTGCAATTGTTATCATACCTTAGTCCCCGGCTGCCACAGGCGAACCCCCGAGATGTTCTGGCCTTGATCACACTACTTCCTACTCCCTTAACCCTACCACCATTCATCCCCACCACGTTTATGGCCTTTCCATCAAAGGATTTCGCGATGCCGAACATCCCTCAAGAATATGTCACCCCAATGGATATATATTTGGTTTCATGTAGTTGTGTCCTTCTTTTCGCCCTTTCCCGCCGTTGTTCGCCATGACAACCTTGGTACTTCGGATCGCAACTCTAACCATACCGTACTGTACGATGACTGAGTAACGTATGCGTCCACCTGTCACTCTTCTTTCTCTATTGGAGGCACGACGATATTCTGATCTCATGTATGTATGTGTATGATTCTATCGCTAGATAACGTGGAATATTATGTATTGAGTGCGTGACTGCTGGCAGATACCCACCACACACGTTCCCACATCCACTTCCTCCATCCCGGCTTCACCGATGACATCCACCCTGAGAAACCTAGCTACGTTAGGCTCCATCACTATGCTCGCATCGCGACTACTCACGAAGGTCAATTGCCCATTCGGGGTGGAGAGCTGTAGCAGCCGCCCCGTGGATCACATCCCCAGCCGTCTCGACCATCTCCGACGCATCTGTTGCGCCTGATGGTGTGAATGAACGCGGGTTATCCCACGCACGAATTGAACAACTTCACGATGCGGAATGCAGTCCACGGCTCAAGTCGTCGTTGTCGTTGTCAGTACGTTGCACGCCGTTATTGCATCCAAACTTATAGTGTCAACCCTCATTCTTTCTCTAATATACCGTCTCCATGGGCGTTTCCCTCAATGAAACACAGCCGTAAAAGGAGAGAAATTACTTTTCACACACCCTCCACCAATTTAACTGTCCATGCCAGATCACACTTTTAGTGTTGGCTATGTTCCGACGTGAAAAGTGGCTCATAGTCTCATATTCGTTCTTTCTTGCTGCTTTCAGCTATTTCAGGACGGCCTACTGTTTTCCGGAAACTCGTCGGGATCGAGCGACACGTCCGGCGCGAGTCCAAGCTTCAGCACCAGCACGGGTGCAGGCAATACAGAGTCGTCCACGACCATGATCAGGGAATCACCCAGCGGTGCATTGTGGACACTCCCCTTGGCAGGGATGCTTCTCTCCGTATTGATGCTATGATGGACAATAAGCTCCAATGGACGAACTCCCACTACGTATAGTATTCCCCGATGAGTTCCACATTTCTGTGACGAGACGACGCTTTTCTCCCGACGATTTACGAACTTTGTTTCTCTTTGTTATATAATGAACAATGGCGTTGTTGTTGTTATGTTTGTATCCCTACCCGCCCCGTCCATAACTCAGGCTTTTCGGGCGCGAGCTCGGGGAGTCGTTGCTTTCATTCTCAAACCCCACTTGTACCCTTTCTTTTTCCTAGGCATGTGTGATGTCGATCCTGTCTGCTATCGAGGTGAGGGAACCCAATGGCTTACGATATACAGTAATATGGTGTGATGCAGTAGCATTCAGGGAGTCGCTGAACTTTTTATTCGGCATACTGTATCAAGAAGAACCAAATAGTCCATCTGTCCCTTCAATCGAACTGGCATTGCGTGATGGCTATGCCGCGCCTTGAAAATCGAGGGTTTCAGTTTGAACCAGGCTCAGCATATTACTCTCACGAGATGGTCCAGTACTAGGTTGAAGAGATGGAATTAAAGCCGCGCTAGCTGTCCGTCCTATGGCACAGGCGCCCAGGCCGGCGATCTAGACCCACGAACAGAGCAGTCACGTTCCTTGGGGTTCATCGGGGCAATCCACTTGCTTGCCAGCGCCTCCCATCACCTCGCGGAGTTATGTCAACACGAGGTCCACCAACGTCTCTCTTTACCAGTAACCACATCCAATACTACCTTGGCCTTCGACATGTGTCTTTGCTTTTCAACAACTTCTCGCCCTCG